>ENA-UEQM01001076-UEQM01001076.1-human-gut-metagenome-genome-assembly--contig:-NODE-1076-length-12820-cov-16.530958_pt1 | contig 12820 bp, 12 predicted proteins | sample MGYA00242948_ERZ507948 | MGnify/ENA primary metagenome ERZ507948 (study PRJEB26167, sample SAMN06115440) | human gut metagenome | host: Homo sapiens | place: China:Hubei | collected 2015-07-28... | reverse complement strand
TTCTGCAAAGGAGAAAAAAACGGCCACAAAATTTGTTGCTGAAGAATATTCGACTATTTTAAAAAAGTACGGTTCTCATTTGTCCCCCCAAAAATATGCAAAATTACTTTCCGAGATGTCCAATAATAAAGCTTTGGCGCAGTTAATAAAAGAAAACCCGAAGCTAAATATAATGAGATGGGAGAAATCGCAAAGAAAAACAGTTGATTTGTCTAAAATTGTACGCACTAACAAGGGAAACTTACCGCCTAACTATAAATATGCGGGTTCTACATTTTATGCAAATCCAGCTCTTAATCCTGAATTGGAAAAAAAATTGATTGATAATGGTGGTAAAATAAATTTAAATGGAACGATAGTTACAAGAGAAGAACTCATAAAGTTGGATAAAAAGTATCCTGGTGGCGTAACTTATGGAGATAATGGTTTGCCTGATTTTACCAAGGCTGCTAAAACTTATCCTGATGGAACTCCTGTAATAGAAGAAATTAAAGGTGGATTGACAAAAAGTAGCAAAAAAGATAGAGATTTAGCTACAAAACAGTTGGGGGACAAAGGTATCACTTGGGACCTCGGATCGTATACGTGGCATCATATAGAAGGTACTAATAAGTTGGTATTGGTAGATTGGTATTATCATGCTTTGTGTAAACATGCCGGTGGTAGAGCAATATCTAAAATTTAATTTTGTCAATGATTCTGGAAAACACAACCATTCAATACTTTTTTCTTGATATTCTGTCACCATTTGACATATCTATATAGTTATTTCGCAGCCGAAATCAAATGTATAACTATATAAGGTAATGTAACAATGGAAAAGAACATCAGGAAAAGAGTGTGTTGGTTGGTTGCGGTATTGAGTGCCGTACTGGTAGTATTATTTGGCTATTGGTTCTTCTTGAACCCTCATGGCTATTGGCAAAAGAAGAAGGAGGCAGAGAAGAATGAATATATGGATAGGAGGATGCTTTGGCGGAAGTCGGAGAAGATGACAATGCAACAGATGTTGTCGGACATGACGCTAATGGCTAAGGGGGATTCTGTCCTGATTTGTTGGCTAACTGGTCTCTCGCTTCCCGTTTATCGTGACTTCATTCATGGCACAGCGCAACCTACAAGGAATGCTTGGGCTGAGACGAGATATTGGTATATGTCTTCTCTCGCTAAAGGCAGAGAATGGATGGAGGAGCGTGCCAAGACGAGGATTCACAATAGCCTGATCTTTGTGGAATCGAGTAGATTTCAGGTGCAGAAGGATTCCTTGAAGGATTATCGTAAAGAGAAACTTACTCCAACTGAGATTAGAAACAACAAGATGTATCTAAAAGATAATTGTCTGTATAGATGAAATCATAGCATAAATAAAGTGTAACGAAAAATGAATAAAATTATAGGGTTTCTTGTAATGGTTTTCATGTTCCTACCCTGGCGACCAATCGTTGCTATAGTGGCAGCAGTATTGTTTGTCAACATCAATGGTACGGAATTGTATGGATGGCAAGCTGGTTTGGCGCATGGATTGTTCTTCCTGCCTAATCTGGTGAGGCATCTCTTTGACGGCGATGTCCTTTTCAAGGCTACCAATTGTACTACAGGTTATTATGTTGCCTGGTGGATAGCTACAGTCGGTTCGTGCATCGGTTGGCTCGTTGATGCAACCTTCTCTTTTATGAAGGCATTGGCATTTGTAGGTAGTGATAAAGAATAAATAAAAATAAATACGATGAACAGTATGGCTGATAATCAAAAAGTATATCAGGCAATCAAGACAATTGCAGATGAGCTCTGCAAGGAGAACAAGACGTATCTTCGTGCAGATTTGGCTTTTGAACTGAAGAAGTATGGTATAGCTTCCGATTCTTCGGAGGTGAGTAAGCTGGTATTTGATGCCTACAGATATTTCCATGATAACAGCAATATCGCCATTGCTTTTGTTTCCAATAATTCGCGTACAACCCTTGTGGCTGAATACAAGTTGAATGACAGCCTGGAACAGGGCAACAAGGAGGAGGCTTTGAAGATTGCCGAGACGGAACTGGCGTTATCTTCATCTGCTTTGGAGCAGTTGAAAGAGCAAGTGGAACAGAACCTCAACTTAGTTCTTGTCAAGGGAACGTCGAAGATGGCTGATATTGTCATGGGTACGAATGGCGTGAAAGATGTAAGAAGTAAGGCTTCCACCATGTTCGATAAATATACCAAGATGGTGGAGGCTTATCACTATGCTGAGGATAGCGTTCGTGGAAACATCGAAGATTTTACTTCCTTGCGTAGTGATATCGGGACGGTTTATCGTGATTATGCCCTGAAACTGATTGACATCTATGGCGACTCCATCAAGATGGTTTCTCCCGACTTGTTCGACTTCAAGCGTATAGAGTGGTTGGATGTGGACGAGATGCTTAAGTATGTGGAGCTGGAATATAATAAGCTCACGGAAAATTGTGGAGCTCTGATTGGTGAGATTTCTAAAAGTTTCCGTACTTCCTTGCAAGATTCTTTGCAGGCTTATAAGTCATTGTCGAATGGCAACAAGTCATTGGGCTTGGCGATGGCAGGATTGACGATGCTCGAACATTATATGGATGCTGGCGAACGCACCAATCGTTTGAAATCAGATTTGTCAGTTTTCCAGATGAGCGTGAAGCATGATGCCACTCGCATCAAGGCTGATATGGGACGATTGTTGGTAATCTGCAAAACGCTCAATGATGTGGTAATTCCGAAGGCGAATGTGTTCTTGCGTTATGGAGAAAAACTGTTGGCTTCTGACTTGAAGGCGACGCTTGATGCTTTGTATGCGGATGGGACTATTCGTCCATTGGAGGAGCAACGAAAATGTCTGCTTCAGCAGATGAAGGCGCTGGACATGGAAATGAACGACCATCTTCAGAACATCGATGTCTATACCTCGCTGATTAATGATATCACCGCTACCTTGGAGTCTAAGCAGTGAAGCTATATGGAAGCGAAGGCGAAGAAGCCTTCCAAACCTTTCTTCCTCGTCAACTGGATCACCTTTGGTATGGCCAACAAGAACTACTATCGCGACTTCGCCGAATGGAATGCGGTATGCTTCCCACTTGTGAGAGAATACGAGAGCTATCAGGTAGATTTGAAGTTGGATAAGGAGGAATTGGAATCGCATCGTGAGGAACAAACCCGTATCAAAAATGAGTATGCCCAACTCTCCAGTGAACTGGATAAGGTTTCTAAGGAAATCAGAAGCAAGATAGTTTGCTCTGACGACTTGAAGCTGAAGATACTGAAACATCTCCGTGATATGGTTGCCATGCTGAAACTCGGACGTGAAATCATGGAGAGCAAGATTGATGAGAAGTTGGTGCATACGGTCGATATTCCTGATTATAGGGAGGCAGCCAAACTTCCTGCTGATGTGGAGCAGAACCTTTCTCTGTTTACAGGAATGTTGGCAGATAATCTTCATGCCGACAAGGATATGGCTAAGAATCTGCTTGACGGAGTGGAAGCATACACGAAAGACCATAAGAAGATAGAGGGTAAGACCGCACAACAGAACAAACCTACGGAGTATACAGAGGAAGATTTGGCGATGACGACAGAAGCTATGGAACAATCCTTACAGCAAGGTATCGCTCTGTTTGATAGTTTCGCTAAGCTCAAAGCGCAGCAGCTCAACGGTAGCTTGGCTTCGGCTGCATACGATAAGGAGTTGAAGAAACATGCTGATGAGTTTAAGCGTGAAATGGCTAAGATAGACAACAAGAGTGCTTATCTTCGTGAGGTGTTCAAGCGTATCAATCTGGCTGGCAGTGAGGAGGAACGTAAGCAAGCTATGGAGTTGATGAGTGACTTGAGCGGTTTCTCTCTTTCGGAACAGGAGTTCACAGAATTTATAAATGGTAAGAAACAAATAGAATTATAAGGTGTATGGAAAGTTCAAGAAGACAGCAGGCCCAGGCTGATTTGGGCATGGATTTCGCAAAAGAAGATCAAAAGCGAGAGGCGGCTCTTGCAAAAGAACAGGCGAGGGCTGATAAAAAAGCTGCTAAGCGTGAGAAGATGATGAACATGCCATCATATCGTCTGATGGTAGGTACGGCGAAGTATATGGACAAGTGGTTCTTGGATCCTATCCTTGGCTTCATCCTTCCTGCCGGTATTGGTGATGCATTGTCGAGCGTGTTTGCATTCCCATTCATCTATTACAGTCTTTGCGTGGTTAAGTCTATTCCACTGACTTTGGCTGTCATCTTTAATATCCTGAAGGATGTGCTGATAGGTGCCATACCTTTCTATATAGGTGATGTGCTGGATGTATTCAAGCGTTCGTATGTTGATAACTTGAAGCTGATTACGGGCTATATCGAGGATGATAAGGAGATTATCAACATGGTGAACAAGAAGGCATTCTGGACGGCTGTGTTCATCGTAGTGCTTTGCTGGTTGATTTATTTGGTGATATCATGGGCCATCAGTTTGAGCACTTGGGTTTATGATTGGATAGCTTCATTATTCTAAAATATGAGTAGCAACATTTTCTTTCAGCCCTTCGTTGGCAAGGATTATGCCAACGGGGGCATCTTTGGCAAGCGAATCATGATATTGGGCGAGAGTCATTATTGTGATGAGAGTTGTACGGATTGTGGCGACTGCCAGCTACATCGGGAGTGTATGAACTTTACGCAGCAGGTGCTTGATGATTATCTCAATGAGAATAAGGAACGGCAAAACTGGATGCGGACTTTCTTGAAGTTTGAGCGTTCGTTAGTGGGAGAGGAGACCAATCAAGCAATGAGGCTGAAGATCTGGAATTCGGTCATCTTCTTCAACTATCTGCAAGTGGCGATGGGTGGCCCTCGCGAGGCTGGCACTGCTGAGCAATATCACCAGGCAGGCAAGGCTTTCTTTGAGGTCATCGAAAAGTATCAGCCTCAGTACATCATTGTATGGGGTAAGAGGCTTTGGAACAATTTACCTGGCGGTCACTGGCGCCAAGAGCAAATTTCTGATGTTCACTGGGTGGATTGCAATGACATGGAAGTGGAAGGCACTTGGGTGCCTAATGGCTTCTACATGATGCCTGGTGGCAAGCATGTTAAGGCTCTTGTGGTGAATCATCCTTCCGTAGGCTATTCCTGGGACTATTGGTACAAGGTGATACAAAGATTTTTGAGATAATTTTCTCGCTTGCGTCACGATTTGACACACCTGACCTGTACCTTTGCTGCTGTAAACATAAAACAAGGAATTATGGCACAGATTACAATCAATATCCAGACTATGGACTGGACAATGGGGGAAACCGTAGGCTTGCACTTGATGTTGAAGAAAGACTGCAAGGCAGGGATTGCATGGGGCGATGGAAGGGTACAGGTCGTGACAGGCAAACAGGAACAGAATTCTGAGAAGTTGGCTTGGGTTAAGGTTGGTCATTCCTATCCAGAGAAGGGCGTCAACTACACCATCATCATCTGTTCGGAAGAGGAGGATGCCATTATCGGATTTGATGGCTGTGGCATGTTCGAGGTGAAAACCTTTGATGTGATTCTTACGGAATGTCCTAGCTTGCGTATCCTGGGATATTCGGGATATGGTGGGCAATTGCTCGACGTAAGCAAAAATCCTTTGTTGGAGTTCATAGACTTCAGCGAGACAAGAAACGAGAAGTTGGATTTCTCTGCCAATCCTCTCTTGGAGGAGTTGCATATTGATGGATCCGAAGATTTGGTGTCTTTGAATTTGAGCAAGAACGACAAGTTGCGTCGCTTGGGCATCTTCATGTGTCACAATCTCCAGCATCTTGCCTTGAGCAATCAGTCGCAGCTGAATGAGGTGGATTTCGCTCTCACTCATCTCCGTCCCAAGGACTTGGAGTATTTGGAGAAGACGTTGAAGCGAAACTCTCCTTACAAGGTACGGGGCGGAAGCTTTGGCGACGATAAGATAATAGAAGTGTGTAATGGTAAAATAGTAGGGGAATATGAAGGAAAATTGTGATTGGAAAAAATGCTTGAATAGAATTGAGAATAAGGGATTTGACGATGATGATGCTAATTCGGATATTCTCGAATATATCCGAGAGGTGGCTACTGTTGATGAGAAACGTGAGGTGCTACAAAATGTGGAGCAACGTGTGAAGAGAATCGTGAATTGTGATTTGGACTATTCGCCTTTCCTGCGTTATTTGAGCGAGAACGAGCATGATGTCATTGACTTATTGATGGGAATAAGATATGTAGTATTGAATGAGATGATGCTACATCCGACTCCTGCCGAAGTGGAGAGATTTCGTTATCAGAACGATAAACTCTTCAAACTGACCCAGGAATATTATGCCCAGTGCAGGAACATGTGGCGTACGTTGTTTCATACGCCCTATAAGGTAGATGACCGCTATTGCTATGAGGTGGAAGGAGTTTTGCGGTTTAAGTATGGTGATGATGATGCTGTGGTAAAGTTGGAGAACGACGATTATTACGGCTCTGATTTCCAATATATGATTCATTTGCAAGATGAGTTGATTTATAAGTATAAGATGGACTCACTTTTGAACGGAGTCTTTGGTTCATTTGTTGGGGCTACCGAGGATGGGTATAAGCAGATAAACAACATGTTGGACGATGGAGATTCCTGGGATGAGTGTAGTCTTCATAAACCTGAGTTTGCTGATATTTGTGTTTGCTATGCCATGCATGCTCTGCATACACATCAAGACTATTGCCTGCCCGACATACTTCGCATGGATGACTTCGTGGTAAAGGTTCATTTGCAATATGAGAATGAAGTTTGCGATACGAGAGACGCTGAGATTGTCCCGCATAAGTATGAGCCTTCGTGGTTCCAAAAACTTGTAGAGGAAGATGTGAAAGAGTTTGGAGGAAAACATACGCTGAATCCGACAAGAAAGAAATAGCATATATAATAAAATAAGAAGTTTAACGTCATATATAAAAAATAGAAGATTATGAAGTTAGCAGAAGCATTGAGCATCAGAGCCGACTTGCAGAAGAAAGTGGCTCAACTGAAAGAACGTATCAAGGAAAGTGCCAAAGTGCAGGAGGGCGATGAACCTTGCGATAACGTGGAGGAACTGTACAAGGAACTGGATGACGTACTCGTCCAGTTGGAGGACTTGATTTATCGCATCAACATCACCAACGTTCAGATAGTTCAGGACGGAGACTCCTTGACTCGATTGATAGCCAAGAGAGACGTCTTGTCGATGCGTGTCAAGGCATTGAAAGAGGTGGTGAACTACGTAGCAGCCAACGATACTCGCTTTGGCAGAAACGAACTGAAATATGTTAGAACCATAGATATAAAGGTTCTTCGCAAGGAGGCTGATACCTATGCCAAGCAGTATCGGGAGCTCGACCTGAAAATTCAGAGTTTGAACTGGACTGTAGATTTGGTGGATTTGCAAGACTTGCCCCGATAATGGAGCGAGGATTGAAATTTTCATTGAGTAGATTAAAATTTTCGGAGAAAAGATAGAGGCAGCAAGAAACTGACATCAGGCAATAGGTCTGTGTTAGCATTATTAAAAATTCATGTGTTTCATGCAAAGAGACGAGTTTGCTCACAGTTCATTTCAAGCATCGGGCACAAGTGTATCGCGCATTGGTATATGACAAAAGTCAGAAACGCCAGCATTTAGCATTACCATTTTGTTGGCTATCTTTTCTCCTTTTCTTTTTAGGCATTTCTCGTAAATATTCATTAGATTTTTAGAGATTATGGACAATCGTGTAAAATTCTATAGTTGGCTGATAGGCCTCTTGGATCGTAAGCATCTTACCTTTGAGGAGATTGCTAATGAGTGGCGTGATGCCAACGCTAATCAGGATGAGGATGAGCTGGACAAACGTACCTTTCATCGTTATCGTGAGAATATCCAGTCGCAGTTTGGCATTACTGTGGAATGCGACAAGAGCGACGGCTATCGGTATTATCTGAAGCGTGATCCGATCGCTAATGATGATGTGACGGAATGGATGCTGAGTTCCCTGCGGTTGGCTTCGTTAGGTGATATGCTGAAGTATCATAACAAGGTGATGCTTGATACGCCGCCACACAACACGGAATATCTGGATGATATTCTTTCTGCGATAGATAAGCAATATCTGCTGAAGTTTAAGTATGTTTCGGGATTTGGAGCGGAGAGTGATATTATTCTGCAACCGGCTTTCGTGAGATTCTTCAAACAACGGTGGTACGTTGTGGGAGTGAAAGTGAAGAGTGAAGAACGAAGAGTGAAGAAACAACGTTCGGCGTCCGAAGGGAAAGCCAATTCAAGTGCTGAGGTTGATGGAGATGCTGATTTGAATGCTGAGGTAGATGTGAGAAAACTCGTTCGCTGTCTTCCTTTCGACCGCATCAGTTTCCTGAAGCTTATTTGCGAGAAGCATCCGTTGCCGGCAAAGATGAAGAAGTTTCTGACTCCAGAGAATTATTATGAAGATTGCTTCGGCATCTATCGGATGGAAGATGTGCCTGTGGAAAAAATCCGCATCCGTGCCTTCTATCCGGAATACAATTATATCGAGGAGGTACCGCTGCACGAGAGTCAGCAGAAAGTAAAGGAGTCGAAAGATGGCATGTATCGGGAATATACCCTCACCATTCGCCCCAGCCGTGATTTCCTTCAGGAACTGTTGTGGCATGGCAGAAACCTCATCGTGCTGAAGCCTGAGAGCTTGAGGCAGGAGATGATTGGTATCTTAAAGGATATGACGAAGAGTTATGAGACGGGCGAATGCCTGAATGGAGAGAAATAAAAGTGTTAAATAAGTATATATAGATGTCTTTTTATGCCTTATAATATATAGGTGTATGCCTTTTTATTGTATCTTTGTCGTCATCTAAAGCTAATAACTATAGAAACTACTAAAGCAATATAATAAAAAGATGAAAAGAAAAACATTTTTGTGTATGGTCTTGGCTTCAGTAAGCCTTGGCATACATGCTCAGCAGTTGGCATTCCCAGGTGCTGAAGGTTATGGCGCGTATGCGTCTGGTGGACGTGGTGGCACCGTGGTACACGTAACTAATCTTAATGACTCTGGAGCTGGGTCTTTGGCAGAAGCGGTAAGCAAGCCCGGACGTATCGTAGTGTTTGATGTTGGTGGAGTTATCGACATCACAAAGTCTAACCTTACTATTGCTTCCAATATTACCATCGCTGGTCAGACTGCTCCTGGAGAGGGTATCACCCTTTATGGTGGCCGTGTAATAGCAGCAGGTAGCTCTAATGTTATCATTCGCTATATCCGCATGAGAGGAAGCATAGCAATGAATCGTTCTAAATGTACGCTTACTCTTGACAACTGCGACAAGGTGATTCTTGACCATTGCTCTATTTCTTGGGGACGTTGGGATAATGTGCATATCAAAGATGCTACTAACATAACATGGCAAAACTGTATCATTAGCGAGGGTATTGACCCGCAGCGTTTTGGTGCTATAACCGATGGCACCACAAACTGGACTGTGGCTCATTGTCTTTGGGCAGACAATAAGAGTCGTAACCCAAAGATGAAGTGTGGTATACAATATTATAATAATATAGTATACAACTATGGCAACGGAATCATTGGTGGACATTCGTCGGCTCATCATTATCAGGATGTGATAAATAATTATTTCATTACTGGTCCGAATAGCGGCTCGTCGAACAAGTATTTCGACCAATGGACAGAAACCGACCATCTATATAGCACAGGAAACTATACCGATGGCAATAATGATGGTGTGCTGAATGGAACGCTTATCACTGACTACAACGGAGCTACACCTATGGCTAATCCTAACTTCAAGACCACACATCCTATGAATCTAAAGACTGCCGAAGAGGCTTATTATGATATCGTAGAGCATGTGGGAGCATCAAGAGTTAGGGATGCACACGACCTGCGTATCATCGACCAATTGACTTCGTTGGGCAAGAAGGGTGCCTTTATTGATGATGAAAGCGGAGTCGGTGGTATCGGCACACTTGCTGGTGGTTCGGCTCTGAAAGATTCTGATGGCGACGGTATGCCAGATGAATGGGAGGAGGCTAATGGTACCAACAAAAATAAATATGATGCTAACGAAGATGCCAATGGCGACGGATATACAAATATCGAAACTTATATCAATAGTTTAGCTCGTAAGAGCGACTATATGATGCCTCCTACTAACGTGAAGGCTAAACTTGCTGATGAGAGTACTGTGGTATTGACATGGGCTAATAGCGATGATGAGGTGGAGAAAACTATTGTTGAACAATCGGAAGATGGCAATAACTATACTCAGATAGCTTCGCTCGAACATGGAGAGACTACATATACCGTGAGCCAACTAACTCCTAAGCAGGTGTATTTCTTTCGATTGAAGTCTATCAAGGGCGATAAGGAGTCTTCTTATTCAAGTGTGGTATCGATAAATGACGAATATATGAGACCTGGAGGTGGTATTCCTGCAGATACTAAGACGTTTACACCAAATCCAAAGAAGCTATATCGTATCATCAGCTATGCTACTGTTGCATACAATTCTGGTACCACTCTCGATGGAACACCTAAATATCTATGTTTTACCAACGATGGTGCACTTGGCTCAACAGAGGATTACGAGTGGGATAATCCTGCTTTGCTATGGGATATTCAGGTTAAGGATGATGATCCTACAGCTCTTATTATTCAGAATAAGGCTACAGGAAAATATCTTTCGCCAGGATATGTTTCTATCAATGGCGAGGATAGAATAGGTTGTGTAGACACAGCTGCTGTATTCAATATTGTTTATACGGGTAATGGTAATCCTGCAAAGTCGGGCTTGTCGGAGCAGATATCACTTTTCCGTATCACTAGTCCTACTTTCAAAGGTCAGCAGATTCGTGCAAAGAATTTCACTGATAATTGGATTTGGGGTGGTGGCACTTGGGATCGTTCTGATATGGTGTTTACATTCAGCGAAGTAGACAAGGCTTTGGTGCGTCTATATTTGAAACAACTAAATGCTGCTATCAGTCAAGCTGATCAGACTCTTACCTCTGCTGTTGTTGGTAATGTCACTTTGGGATATCCTGTTGAGGCTCAAAATATATTATCACAAAAGGTTGAAGAGGGCAGGGCTTTTCTTACTAAGGCTTCTGCTGATGGTGATGCTTACAGTCAGTCGCAAGTTGATTCTGTAGTTGCAGTTGTTAATGCCGCAGTTGCAGATTTTAAGAAGACACAAATTATGACTTTTGCTGGCTATGATGCTGATGCTACATATAATATCTTTAGCTATGGCACAATATCCAGTGCTAGCACAACAACTGCTGATGCTGCTACTGGTCGTCGCTATTTAGTTGCTATAAAAACACAGGATGGACAGGCTGACTCGTTGATATTCAAAGTTGGTCCAAGTGATGCTGATATAGATGGCGGAGCTGATAATCCAATAGCAGAGAGTGCTGAGGCTCAATGGATGGTTTCGGATGCCAACAATGGTATGGTATATTTGAAGAATCTCAAAACTGGTACTTATCTTCAAATTGCTAATACTCTTTCTGCTAATCCTGTGAGCGTATATCCATACTATGCGGCCGAAGACAATAGTAAGCATGCTTTCTATATCGAAACTTCCAACGATAATAATCGTTGTCTGAATGTAGGAACTCCGGATGCAAGTGGTATGCAAGGTAACCTCTCGTTTGCTTATCCTGCTAATCGTACCCGTCTGCGTTGGCTCTTCGAAGAGGTTGAAAGCAATACATCGGCTGTTTCCACAAATGTTGCTGAAGTTTTAAAAGCCAACAAGAAATATTATAATCTTCAGGGTATGGAGATTCTGCGTCCTGTGAATAAGGGAATCTATATCCATAATGGAAAGAAGATTATTGTGAAATGATTATAGAGAATGATACTCGTGATAAAAATGCTGTTTGCTATTTATTTGTAGCGAACAGCATTTTTTTTCTTGCTTTTAGCTTCAATCTTATATATCGTTGTGTATAGTTTACTCTTTTCGAAATCTATTTTTGATTCCTATATATATAATAATGTATATACGTTTTAATCTCTCTATAAGCTTCAATCTCTCTTCTAACCACTACTTTTTATGTGATTAAGCAGAAAATGACTATAAATAGCCTTAAAAAGGCCTACTTTGCTTGATTTATATCAAATATAACACGAAAATGCATATTTTTCGCAAAAAACTTTTAGAAAGATTTGGTGGAATGGAATATTCGCAGTACTTTTGCATCCGCTTTCGAGAACACCGCCACGGTGGTTGTTTAGGAGATAGCAAAAGATAGAGATCTTTGAAAGGTTTACATAGACAGAGAAGTAGTACAAGAGCAAACTTCCACATTATTATATAGTGTAGAAGATTTGGGTAGAACAACCGTTCAATTCTTGGAAAAGAATATTTTCGGTAGCGTCCTGAAGACAGACAACAAACGGATAGAGTAATCTATCAAAAGATATTTTACAATGGAGAGTTTGATCCTGGCTCAGGATGAACGCTAGCTACAGGCTTAACACATGCAAGTCGCGGGGCAGCATGTCGGTTGCTTGCAACCGATGATGGCGACCGGCGCACGGGTGAGTAACGCGTATCCAACCTGCCCTTCACCACGGAATAATCCAGTGAAAATTGGTCTAATACCGTATGAGGTCATACGATGGCATCAGAATATGACGAAAGGTTTGGCGGTGAAGGATGGGGATGCGTCTGATTAGCTTGTTGGTGAGGTAACGGCTCACCAAGGCGACGATCAGTAGGGGTTCTGAGAGGAAGGTCCCCCACATTGGAACTGAGACACGGTCCAAACTCCTACGGGAGGCAGCAGTGAGGA
>ENA-UEQM01001064-UEQM01001064.1-human-gut-metagenome-genome-assembly--contig:-NODE-1064-length-12932-cov-8.911241_pt1 | contig 12932 bp, 11 predicted proteins | sample MGYA00242948_ERZ507948 | MGnify/ENA primary metagenome ERZ507948 (study PRJEB26167, sample SAMN06115440) | human gut metagenome | host: Homo sapiens | place: China:Hubei | collected 2015-07-28... | reverse complement strand
ATACCCTGTTATTGTCTTGTCATGAACAAATAAACGCAAAAAATAAAAGGGAGTATGCAGCAAGCGTGGAAGAGTTACTGCCAGATAATTTCCGCCTTGATCGACCTGTGATATCATCAGGTTTTCGCTAAAGCTATAGGTAAATGGAAAATGGCAAAGCACTGTTAACGTCTGGGGAACATCGCTGATAGAAACATTATAATTCCCTAAGCGAACTGGCCCAGATAGCAGATTTGTATTTTGTTGATATAGCAGATTTGAAAGACGTTCATTTACACGCGACATTTGAATAATCTTTGCAGATTGCTCCCAGTCGCAGTTTAACAAGGTCAACTTCTGTTTTGAAAAATTTTCTGTAGCCTTTTCAAAGGGTATCTTCTCTGACAAGCAAATATTCTGCCTACAACTTGCTGCTCCGGGTGTTTTTTGTGCCATTGTTATATCCTCTTTGTCAGGTTTTAGTCGTTTTTGTTACTTTTCTATTTTTAGTTCCGCATGTCCTTTTGTCTTTTGCCTTGGGGCTGGCTGGACGCATTCTCTCTGCATGAATTTCAAAGTCACGGCTTTCGCCGGACATTTTCTACTGTCCGGCGGAGACCATGCTCATATTCCGGCGGATTTCGGTGCGCGCCCACATCCTTCGCAAGATAGGGATGAAGTTTTTCAAACTGCGGAATTTCAATACCTGTTATTCGATTTGAATACGAGGATCTTTTCGCGCATGGCTTCGCGCATCGCTTGATCCGGTTCAGCGCAGGTGACCGAGAACCAGCAGGTCATCTGTTCGCGCTTATTCAGAAAATCGCGCATGGTGCTGTTCCACGCGGCGGTCAGTTCCGAATAAATATTGATCTTGGCGATGCCGTTTTCGATTGCCGCCGCCAGCTGGTCGGCGGGCGTGCCGCTGCCGCCGTGAAGCACCAGCGGAACCGGTGAAACCGCGTTGATCTTTTTGAGAAGTTCGATCTCGAGCTTCGGCGTTGAAATATAAACGCCGTGGGTCGTGCCGATAGAGATCGCCAGCGCATCGACATCGGTCTCCTCGACGAAGCGTGCCACCGATTCCGGCGAAGTGAGAACAGTGTCGGAATCAAGAAGTTCGCCGGATTCACTGGTTCCGGCATTTGCCGCACCGGTGATGCCGGAGGCAACATGGCCGAGTTCGGCTTCAACATGAAGTCCGTGCGGGTGCACCAGTTCTGCGACCTGTTTCGTGATCGCAGCGTTCTCCTCGAAACTGCGGGCAGAGTAGTCGATCATCACGCTCTGGAACCCGGTTTCCATACACCGTTTGCAGGTCACAACATCGGCGGAGTGGTCGAGGTGAAGGCAGACCGGTACTTTGACCTGTTTTGCGGCGTAGAGTGCGCTGTTTGCCCATGTCGATCCATTCTGCGACAGGGTGGACATAAATGCGGCTTTCAATTGATTCGAAACATCTGCCGCCGGAGTCGGTAATCAGAAAAATCAACGTCCCGCCAATAATCCGTAACTATTCAGCAATCAGTTCCCAGGCAAACACCGCCTTCCCCTGTTCCACATTGCAGAGCTGCAATGAAATTGCGCCCTCACGGCTCAGTTTGAAAGATCGTTTGGCAAGCCGTCGCCCTGCAGAATCAAGAGCATGAAGATTCCAATTCCCGGCAGCCGGACGAAGCGTGACCTCCACCCGTCCCCTGCGCAACAGAAAGGGAGTTTTTCCCCAGGCTTCCATGCGAACAAGCCTGCTGTTGGAAAAACGCATTCCGGTTGTACGACAGTCAGTCAACATGAAAAGAACCATGCGACGGCTTTTCGCCAGCGGTACACCATCACGCGGCAGAAGAGCAAGTACGGTGAAATCGTCAGCATCACATGCGGCAAGGGAAACTCCTTTCAATGCTGTACCGGGAGCACAAACCAGAGCCTCTGCCTCCGGAGTGGTGAGGCGAAATGTCTGCAGCTTCCGATTGAGAAAAAGTTGCCCTCCGGGTGATGCGAAAGACTCTCCTGCGGCATCGATACATCCCCGCGGGAGTAATTGAGATTCAATCAACTGCCTTGCCGCATCTTCTATCCCGATGACCGGGACGCCATCGTTCAAGCGCGGGTGTCCGCGCCCGATATCGATCCAACAATCGGCAGGGACGGGAGACGGAAAGTTGCCAACAGTTCCAATTGCAGCGACATGAACAAGATCCAGATATTTCTGCGGGAAAGAGTTCCCTTTTTGAAGAAAGGAATTGGTCACCACGGCCGGGAAACATTTTTCTGCCGGGGCAACTCCGCCGGAGAGAAAAATCGCAGCTGCAATCCGCTGAGAAAAATGTTGGATCGGATCTGTCGCAATATCAAAAAAATTGGTCATATATCCGGGATCGAAAACAGCTTTCAATGTATGAGCATAGGAGAATGGGATCAGGATATCCCAGCCTTGAAAAGCTCCATAACTTCCCATTAACAACGGCCCGCAAGCGCGATAAATATTAGGCTTACAGTAATTGAATTCACTGATGGAAAACGGTTTGCCGAAAATTCTGGTCGCGCCGGCCAGCCCATAAAGCTGCAGCGGTTCCGGAATCGGATGTTTCTGATGGGGTGTCAGCGGCAGCTGCCAGGCCTTTCCGGCAAAGCGGGGATGATCCCAGTAGAGGTGAACATCGACATAATCATAGAGCATTCGGGGTGCACTCAAATGAGGAACACAATAAAAATTCTGATCGGAAAGCGGGATGTCGATCCCCCGCGCCCGCAATTCAGATTTGCTTTCAAGATAACGGCGCGAAGCGAGTTTGTTGAAAAAACTTGACATGGTGGCTTTCGGATGCGTCCGGAGGTATTTTTTAAATTCGGCCTGATAGAGTTTCCTGGTCCGCGGTGTCTTCTTCCACACTGCCATCGGATTCCCTTCATTCACAAGAGAAAAGGTGATCAAAGCAGGATCGTCTTTCAAAGCCAGGCCCGTGTACGGGTTGGTTCGCGAAAGAAAATCAATGGTCCAGTCAATAAAATCGCGGAAAACTTCATCATTGATATATATCAAAGCCTTATACTCATCCGGAGAAACAATCCTGCCCGGTTCAGGCAGACGCAGCTCCGGATATACCTGACGGGAAACGTAACCGTCCGTAGTATAATAAATCCCACGTTTACGGAAACAGCTGATAAGATAATTCAGCCGATCCACTGCATCTGAATCAAAACGCGTTCTACTTCCGGGCCGAGCAGACATTCGATCATCATGATGATGAATACGGACAAGGTTGAATCCCATACGGGAAAAGCGTTCAGCCAGCTCTTCTGCATCAGATTTATTTTCAGGGAATTGCGCATTGAAAGCCAGATTCGCGCCGAAGAAACGGACCGGACGTTCCGGGTTGTTTTGAAAGACGAGCCTGCCATTACGACCTGCTATTACACGTCCATATTTCCCTGCCGGTGCATCCAGGTTGGAGGAGAAGTCGAGCGCACTGTTCTTCTCGACCTGACGAAAAAACTGAAACGGATGCCACAATTCACCTGCTGTCATGACAACAGCTTCTGACGGCAATACCGCGGTTTCAGCCTTTTCTCCCGAATACAGGCCAACGGTCGAAAATGTTGTTGCCGCAATAAACAGCATTGATTGCAGTTTCATGATCCATTCTCCCCGCCTGTTTCATTGAATTGGTGCATAAAAGTTCTTGCGAAGGTTTTCCAGTTCTTTTACGCAATCGGCAATGGCACTCCGGACCGTTTCATCCCCCTGACTCAATTTCGTCAAAAGCTTGAATTGCCGCAGACAGATCTCGTCATGACGCGGCCAGTAATCTTCTTCCAGAAACATGGCAAAACGAACCAGCCGCAAATCCCCGATCAGCAGGGATTCATCCATGACTGCAGGACGGGGCGGGACCTTGCGCCGCGCTTCATTGATTTCCTTCAACTCCTCCCGCAGGGCGGAAACAGCTGCCTGCTCGACCACGGTTCCGGATTCAATCTTCTTCAGCAGAGCATCCTGTTTGGCCATAAACCGGTTCATCTTTCCGATCAAAGCATCACGAGCCCAGATATGCCGCCAGGAAGCCATGGAAAAACGCCCCGGCGCTCGGGCAACAGAACGCCGCTCTTTCACTGCATTTCGAAAGCTCTCCACCGTACAGTCCGGCGCAAAAATGATTGTATAAAACTGAGATAACTCCAATCCTGGCGCATAGTGATTATCGCTGACACTCACCACCGCGGGATTCCGGCCTTCCAGAGCAAGTTGATGCCAGCGGTTTAACATCATGCTGAAAGGTACTGTCGCATTAAACAGTTCCAACGCATCATAATCAGCGTTGTTTAACATATATTCATTGAACTTTTCAGTAAAGTGGTAGCGATTCAGTAACTTCCAGTAGGGGTGACTGTAGATGATGAATGACCCGGCCTGGCGCATTTTTGCAAAGCGCGCAACAGAATCAGCGCAGTATTGAAGCTCAATTTTGTTGAGATGTGGAAATTTTCCGGCAATCTCCGGAATGATCTTTTTCGCCTCGTCGACCAACTCACGGCGACGGCTGACCTGCCAGTTTCCACCCAGGCTGATGGAATGCAGCATGCCTCCGTCGCTATGAACCTCTTCCCCGGAAAACACTTCAACGCCAGTCCGGTATTTCTTTTCCAATTCCTTCATTTCCTGGGAGGGGGCAAACAGCCAATGGTCCGTGAGCGCAATAAAATCCAAACCCGCCCGCCGGGAATGAATCAGAACATCAGATACGCTGCTGGAACCGTCTGATCGATTGCTGTGTGTATGCACATTTCCCTTGTAGGGACGCAAGGAAAAAAGATCCGGCCGCAATGAGTAAATCTTCAACATCGTCCCCTCTGGACGATATGCTGCTTTCTGCCGCCGGGGATCGTGGAGAAACAGTGTATGCTCATGTTCATCCCGGAGCATGACGGAAACGACGATGGTATCCTTTTCCGTGCGACTGGGAAGAATCTGCCATATGTGGTCGCGAACCGGTCCGGTTCCATCAGAAAAGAATCCATCATCGCGAATGTAGCCGACACGCAGAGAAGATATCTCCTGCCGTTCTTTATGTGCAGTCGCCCGAATCCGTATTTCCTGCAATGAATCCGCAGGGAATACGCGACAATTGAGTTCCCAGGCTGACAAACTGATTGTTCCACACAAAAAAATGGCCAGGACAGCTTTATATGTACACATTATGATCCATCTCCTGCAAAACTTACTTCAATTCCGAAACGCATACGATCTGTCAAACCGGGGGCGACAATTCCCATCCTTCGGTCCTTCTCCGATATAAACTTCAATGCCCCAAACACGCGCGGCTCCCATCATGCACACTTCCTGCACAGCAGAAACAGCTGTGTCGGGATGTTTTCCAATTCAGACTGCTATAACGATGTCCACAACAGGGTATCCGGGTCGACATAGCAGGTAACGGGAATCAATGGATCTGCGGCATACTCATTCATCGTTTTGCTTGAGACATGCATATCAAAGCAGAGCACATTTGCCCGGTGATTATGTCGGGGAATGAAACCACTCAAGTTAGTACATTTGTCATTGACCTTCATCTCATAATACTGATAACCGGCCAATATCCCATCCTGATTACGCGAAATCGCACTGTCTCCGAGGTAAAGAGTACCGGATGGTTTCCTCATGCGGGTCAAAACCCAAAATGTACCACGCAAATCCGCTGTACGGTAACAAAAGTTTCCCGCAGGATGAGCGGCATTGATAAAATAGTTGTAAACAGGAGTTCCATAACAGCGCTGGGCGAGTTTACCGGATGAATCCGATGGAGCAACCAGCGGAACACCGGGGCAGACCGCAACAGGAATATATGGCTTTTTTATCGTGCCAAATTGATGATAGGAAATGGGGAGATATGTTTTTCCGCCGATCATGCCGTTGAAAACATCGAGCCAGGTACGAGTGGAAGAGCTGGCAGGATCGGGAACTTTTATTGGAATCATATTTTTATGATCATGCGCATATTCAGTTGCAGCTATGCCGCATTGCTTGAGATTGTTTACACATTGAATAGTTTTCGCCCGTTCTCTTGCCTGATTCAGCGCAGGCAGCAGCAGAGCTGCCAGAATCGCGATGATCGCTATTATAACAAGAAGTTCAATTAAAGTAAAATTTCGTTGTCGCATACTCTACTCCTGTTCTCCATGTCAATATCCCGCATTCGCAGCCCCTTCGATTACTTCTTTGATGTAATTTGTGCGGAAACTGTTTTCACAACGACATTTTCCCCTTTCTCAAGCACGAACTTGAGATACGCCTTCGCCGGCAGTTTCTGTGCATATTTTTCAAACTGATAGGTGTATTTATACTCTTTGAAGTCGGCTTCAAGGTTCTGTTCGCTATAATAATTTCCGATCCCTTCAATGGAAAGTCCAAAGCAAAGTCTCCCGCTCCCCCTAGCGGTCACAACAATGGTCAACGTATCACCGGAATTGATTTCAAAAGGGCGCATGTAGAATGCGTCAGCGTAAGGAGAGTTCGCCTCACTGCGTTTTAATTCCACTCCGCCATCCGGCAAAACGGACAGAACTCCATTCTTCGATAATGCACGCCATCCCACGGCATTCTCCTTGAATGTGCCATTGACATCCAGAATCTTTTCTCCAGCCCAAGAGAGCTGCCTGCCAGAATCAATGCCAGAATCAATTGTTTCATCTCAATTCCCTTTCTTTCAAAAGAATACATACAAAAAAACAATTCCCCAAAACCGTTCCGCATTACTCAGCTTGGCATCACTTCTCCTTTCCCTGATATGATACAATGACTTTGGCGGTTTTCCCCGCGGCGAAGAGCCGGTAGGCCTCCGGAGCGTCGTCGAAGGCGAAGCGGTGCGAAATCAATGAATCCACAGCAAGCCCCTCCTTCCACAACTTGTACATCGCATCGAATTCACAGAAGTGATAGAACCATGATCCGGTCGCCGTGATGTCACGCCGGATGAAATCCTCGCTGATCGAAAAAGGCACTTCCCCCTGTTCGCCGTTGAAGATCACCTGTCCCCCGCGCCGGACTGCGGCAAAACAGTTTTTCGCCGTCACCGGCTGCCCCGCCGCTTCGATGCAGAGATCCACTCCATTCCCCCCGGTACGCCGTTTCAGTTCGTCGATCACATCGCACCGCTGCGGTTGAAATCCCTCCACCGCGCCGAGATGGAGCGCCATCTCCAGACGTTCCGCCGAAAGATCCACCACGAAAACGTTCCGCTTCAAATGGTTCTGCATGATCACATTCCCCAGCCCGATCGGGCCGGCGCCGAAAATCGCCACGCTCTTTACCTGGTCAATCCGGACATTCTGCGCGGTATGATACGGCACCCCGAATCCGTCACCGGTGAGCAGAACGCCGCTCTCCCAATCCAGATCATCCGGCAGCGGACGGCACGCGTTCGCCGCGGCAAGAAATTTCTCCGCGTGCATGCTGCCGTAAAACCGCCACTCCGGGCACCAGGTGTACTTTCCGGCCCGGCAGGCGGAGCAGTGACCGCATCCGGCGACCGGACTTGCCCCCACCCGCTGCCCCGGCACCAGCTCTTTCACCCCCGCCCCCACCGCGACGACGGTCCCGACCGCCTCATGGCCCGGATTGCCCTCCGCCATCCCCTCGTTCCGGTAGGCGTGCATCTCACTGCCGCAGATGGCCGAACAGGCGGTGCGGATCACCACCTCCCCCTCCCCCGGCACAGGATCGGGCACCTGCTCCATCTGCAACTCGCCGTTCCCGCAGAACTTCAAACGCTTCATCGCTTTGCTCTCCTCACTGTGAAATCGGAAATTCCCGGTCGAGATTCACCCGGCCTCCTGTCGCCGCTGAACGGCGGAGCGCCGCCTCCAGTTGCAACTCCCGCACCCCCTCCAGGCCGCCGACCGGCGCCGGAGCCGCCGTTCTCACGCTGTCGAGATATGCAGAAAGCGATTTTTCGAACGACGCAGCATACTGATCCCAGCGCGACCGGTTGGCCCCCAGAGTAAAGCTCTCCCGGTATGGCAGACCGGCCTGTTCGAGCTGAAGTTCGACATCCAGATCGGAAAACGACGCCGTTCCCCGCTCGAACTGCAGCACCACCCGGTAGAGCGGCAATTCAAACGCAGGCCCGGCGGTTCCGACGATCGTCCCGCAGCCGCCGTTCTTCGTCGTGAAGGCGCCCGCGAGATCCCGTCCCCGGAGGTTGGCCGTTCCACAACAGCTTCCTCCGACGGCGGAGACCTCGGCAATCTCGCCGCCGAACCAGCGGAGCAGATCGAGGCAGTGGCTCCAGCAGGCGTAGTGAACCAGCCACGAACTCTGCCGGAGCACGCCGAGCTTCCGCTCCTCCACAATCCGGCGGAGGCGGATCATCTGGTCGAAGAAACGGTAGTTGAAGTTCATGGCGATTTCAGTTCCCGCCCGTTTCGCCCGCTTCAGCAGGTCGAGCGCGTCGAAGAAATCCTGTTCGCAGACATCCGCCTGCCCGTTGCGCGCCACGAGCGGTTTTTCAATGAAAAGCCGCTTCGGCGAAAACTTCAGAAGCCGGCAGGCGGTCTCGTAATGAAACGGTTCCAATGTAAGGATAAAGACGGCATCCAGTTGCAGTTGCGCCAGCTCTTCCAGAGAGGAACAGGCGTGAATTCCGAACCGCTCCGCGCACGCCTTCGCCTTCTCCGGATCCCGGGAACAGCAGTAAAGTTCCACATTCTCCTGCCGCGAAAGAAACGGCAGATAGTTGTTCACGGCGACGTTGCCGAGCCCGACAACCCCCAGTCTTATTGTGTTTTTCATCTCTGCGGTCACGCTTCCTTTTTTATTACTTCATCGCTTGATTTCTCTTATATTATATGCTATCCTAACACGAAACACAATGGGCGCTTCGGCCGAAAACATAGAGGATTCTGCTGTTTATGATCTGCAAACTCTTCGCGGAGGACTGCATTGCCGGATTCACGAAATTCAGCTATCACCATCCCTCCGGACGCATCTACCGCCCGGAAGGGGTCGACAGCTGGATCCTCACCTTGACCAGAGAGGGAGGCGGCGTCATCAATCCGGACTGCCCCTGCCCCTTCGAGGTCAACCCCGGGGATCTGCTCCTGTTTCCGCCGGTGATCGTTCATGATTACATCTCGCAACCCGGCAAGGACTGGATTCATGACTGGATCGTCTTTCAGGAGACGGAGCATCTGCACAATCTGCTCTTTTACGGTCCGAAAGAACAGGGAGAGGTGGGGCTGATCCGGCTGTCGTCGGAGCTGTACGGAGAGATTGCGCTCCTGATGAAAAAAGCACAGAAACTGATGACCTTCGTCGGTCCCTACAAACTGCGGCGGCGGCTGATTTTGAATGTGGTCGAGGAGATCCTGCTGCTCTCCCTGCCGGAGCGGGAGAAATCCCTGCCGGGCGACGCCGGGTCCGACCGCAGAATTCAGGAGTCACTCGACTTTCTGCACGAACACTTTGCGGAGAAAATCACGGTTCCGGAACTGGCGGAACGGGTCTATCTCTCCACCTCCCGGTATTCCCACCTCTTCCGTCAGATGAAGGGGGTTTCTCCGGGGCAGTATCTGCAGCAATTCCGCATCGGGAAAGCGCGGGAACTGTTGATTTCCAGCAATCTCTCCGTGGGGGAAATCGCCGCAAGATGCGGATTTGACGACCTTTTCTACTTCTCCAACCTCTTCCGCCGCCTGACCGGAATCTCCCCCCGCGGCTATCGGGCGGGAGTCCGCAGCATCGCTCCGCTTTTCGACAGCGCCAATCCGCATACCCGATAAAGGGGGAACGCTTCAACTTTTCCCTTGTCTGTCAAGAGGTTCCCGCCCGGAAGCATCGGCGGCGAAGGCGATATTACGCCGCTCTTTCCGGTACTCTGCGGGGGAGCAACCGTGCCGCTTGAGAAACCGCTGATAGAAGTAGACCGGGCTGCTGAACCCGCAGAGGTCGGCGATCTCCTGAATGCGGAGATCGGTCGTGGCGAGCAGCTGCTCCGCCGCAAACATCCGCCGCGCCTGAAGCATCTCCATCGGCGACTCATCGTAAAAACTGTTCCACAACCGGTAGAAGGAACGCGTGCTCAACCCGCTGCCCCGCAGAAGGTCCGGGATGGAAAGCGGCTCCTGAAAGTGCGCCGTCAACACCGAAGCGATTCGGCGGACCGCCTGCTCCTCCCGGCTCTCCAGAAGTTGCTGCTTCTGCATTTTGATCTCCAGAAGCATCCGAAGCACCAGCAAGTCGAGCTGGTCCGCTCTGCCCGGTTCCTGCAGGTTGTTCAGGTTCTCAAACACCTCGTCCAGCAGTTTCCGGAAACGCGGCGTCAGAACAAAAGCGGTCTGCAGCTCTGTAAAATAATTCCGCCAGAATGTCCCGTGCTCCCCGGGATAGACGAAAAAGAGCTCATCCCGCTTCACTGTTCGGATTGTGGTCATCACGGTTCCCGGCAGAACCAGCGAAACATGCGGCGAACCGCCGTTGCAAGTGCACTCCCGGCCGTCGATGATTTCGGTGCGGCTCCCCTGCTCTTCCCGGAGAACAAAGCAGAGAAAAAGCGCATTGATCTCATGGTTCCGGTGAACATATGGAATCGACATGACCGTCCGCATAAGCAAGATTTGCCGTTTCATTATGGACAAGGCCGAGGCCGCCACCGATATCAACACGCGGTTCAAAACAATAGATACCTCGGGATTCATCCCCTTTTTTCTGCGTATCTGCAAAAACCGGTATTTTTGTCGGGGCTTTCATACGTCCGGTTACCATGCCGAAAAAAGAGGGAGAATTTCTAAGAAAAAAATCACCATACGTTTCTTTCTTCATTGCGTACCAGTTGCAGGTGGAACTATTCGGCTGGTAAGCCTGGTCCGGATGATTGATACCCAAAGAGGCATTGAAATTATTCGAGTCGTTATTGGTGGATTGCGGAGTTGTTTTCGGACAATAAACCATTTTCACATCCAGATTAAGTACCTTGGTAATCCATCTGCCATCCCAAACATAATAAATGCCCTCATAATCGCCGGCATACAGAATCTGCGCTTTCATCAACTGATTCAACTTGCCGGAGCAGGAGGTTTTCTTCGCAGTTTCCCGCGCCTTGTTCAGCGCCGGGAGCAACATGCCTGCCAAAACAGCGATGATGGCTATAACCACAAGCAACTCTATTAGCGTAAATTTCTTGCCGTTTTCCTGCCTGCCGATAGCTGCAACACTGAATCTGGAATGAAGTTTCATTTGTCTTTCCTTTCCGTTGATTGGAGAATGAATTTCTTTACAACCGGGTCCTCAATAAAACTCCGGGCCATAACTTCGATACCACGAGTGTTAGGGTGGACACCACCTCCATATTCTTTTTTCATATTGCCGTTACCGTCATTCATAACCTCATACCAATCATGCAGTAAAATTTGCTCCTGCCTGCAATATTGCCGCAGCAGTTGATTCAACTTCACGGCTCGTTCCGGCTGCGGACGCGGCAGAATCGTGCAAACGATTACGTTGATTCGTGCCGAACGGAGACGTCTGATGATATATTTCAGGTCAGTCATTGCCTGAGTCGCAGAAGAATTGTTGGTCCCCAGTAAAAGCAACACCAAGTCAGGCTGAAGCGCAATTACATCGCTTTCAAGACGTTTTCTGGCGTTGATCGTGTCGTCACACGCCATTCCGCCGTTGCCGATCTCAAGCCCGGCCAATTTTCCTGCTGTATCCTGCCATCTGCAGTGATGCGTAATTGAATCTCCAAAAGCCAGAATCCCGCCTTGATGTCCACCGCCGGCAATCTCCAGTTTTTCCACCGATACGGGAGCATCGAACGCCACGAAGCCGGAACGAAACCGCGTCGGCAGCGGTGCGCCTCCTCTCCAAATTTCTTTCCCGTTCACCTTGACGACAACCGAGGTGAATTCAGAGAGGACTTCCAGACTGTTCACCGCTGCGGTTTCCAGCTGGCGCCGGAAGACAACCTGTTCCGGCTTCCATACCGTCCCCTCCCGCCTCCGGACGGAAACGGTAAACAAACCTGTTGCCCCATCCAGTAGAAAGTAATAGCCGTTATCCGGTATGCCCACATGTTCCACCAGCCGCAGCCCCGCCTTGCCCTCCGGCTTCACAAAGCGGAAAGCAGTTTGAATTTTCACTTTTTTCAAAGCAGAGTACTGAGCCGCATAAAGCGCCTCAAAGTCGCCGCCGGAGTTCTGAAGGCCCGCACCGACATGCCGCCAAGCTCCTTCCTTGCTCAGTTTCCCCTGCAAACTGGCCCGGACCGGCCAGACCGTTTTTCCGGCGATCTGCGGTGTATACGGTTTCCCGTTCACGGTATTTCCCTGAAAAGTCAGCTTTTCGGCATTGATAATTTTAAATGCTTCTTTTTGTGGATTTACAATCCGGTTGTTGATAAACTCAATTCCGGAGGAACTCGCAATCGTAAATGCAGGCTGATGGCAATTGACCAATTCATTGTTCTCGAAAGTTACATGACGAACGTGACGGCCTGTGGCGATTTCGTTATCTGGATTCAGAACATAAAACTCAGTCCGGAGACCACCGGAATTGCGGATTTTGCAGTTTCGCATCAAAACGTTGATCGGCGGCGGCCCTTCACGCCAGGTCGTAAAAGCACCGATTTTTGAGGCAAAGGACTCGATATTGGCAATTGTTACATTTTCCACCAGTGCGTTATCACACTGAATTACCGGACCACAATTACGATTGTCGGCAAACACGCAGTCGGCAATGACTTCCCAGGCGCCGGCCCGAAACGGATTGAATGCGACATCCGACATTTCCCGCCTGGACTTTCCGAAGTAAATTTCTCTTAACTCATCTTCCGCCGGCGGTTCGCTGTTCAGAGAATCAAAAGACTTGATTCGACTTGGGTATATGCCCAGTGAGCCCCATCTAGAAATCCTCCCGAAGTGAGATTACCTTGCCTCCGTAACTTGAAACCGGGAGGCGC
>ENA-UEQM01001061-UEQM01001061.1-human-gut-metagenome-genome-assembly--contig:-NODE-1061-length-12978-cov-17.624680_pt1 | contig 12978 bp, 10 predicted proteins | sample MGYA00242948_ERZ507948 | MGnify/ENA primary metagenome ERZ507948 (study PRJEB26167, sample SAMN06115440) | human gut metagenome | host: Homo sapiens | place: China:Hubei | collected 2015-07-28... | reverse complement strand
TCTTAACCGTTTGGGCATCGGTAAATGTGGCTTTGAAGCCGAACAGCATAATTACGATACAGGCGAAACGTAACATAGACTATAGTTTTTCGTACAGATACTATCAATCGTCAAAGACTCCATCTAAATTTACGCATTGGGGAAATCCGGATATGCCGTGATTGGAGCAGCATGTCTTATAGACGTTCATTCCTTTTGTTCTTTGGTTGTTTGTCGAAGCGGTACACAAGACGCAACATGACGTAGCGAGGGATGACATTGGTATAGTATTCCCAGCGGCTTCGGCTGTCAATACCCGCATCAACATTGGAGAGATTGCCCAGTATGTCCATGGTCATCATCGTAACCTTCACCGAGTCGATGTCCTCCTTGGTGAACGAATCCTTTATAAATCCGTCAATGTGATACGTCTGGGCGGACAACAAAGACGGAAGCAGCATTATTGACAAAAATATTTTCCTCATGACTTCATTGAATTATATTCTATTTGATATGATTTACAAATCAGTCCCAACAGAAATATATATATGGCACATCACAACTATCACTTCACCATTTCGTATTCGCAGATTCCGTCGCCAGTCCCGATGAGTCCTTCTGTCACTAACTTTAAAACAAACACACCTTTTGTCTTGTCGAATGACTGTATGGAGGAGCAATACGTGATTTTCAATATATCGTTCGCCGAAACAATGTAACGTCCTTTGGTTTTCTTCCCGACCTTGGAATAGTCGAATGCGGAATATTCGTATGACGTTATTGGTGTGTCTGTCAGGTAATATGGATATGTACAAAACGAACCGTCTTTACGACGCCAAATTTCCTGACTCTGGGTGTATTCATAGACACTGCCACTTGTACTCCCTTTTATTTTCCACTTGGTCCCATTCAACTGTGAGGTTGATACTGTTACCTGTGCCATGCTTAATGAGGCTATAGCCATAAACAAGCCTGTTAATAATGTTCGTAATGTTTGCATCTGTATGGTATTTTTATGTTCTGTTGAAGCGGATTGGTAATCCGCTCCAACAGGCATCATATTACTTATTCCGAAATACGTTTAAGAGTTAGGGTAACATAACTTGCTAACCGACCTATTGTTTTCTCTGTATACGTTCTAAGTATCAGAGTGTCATTTTTAAGACTCATTACCTCATAATACTTGATTCTCTTCAGTTTTTCAGCATAATATATTATATGTGTTCCACTTCTTGTTTGCCCGACTAAGGACGGTTCGTATTTGCTTGGAATACCGGTAAACAGATAATATGGTCTACTATATATTGAAGGGGCATCAATAAGCTTGTATTTCCAAGTCTGTTTCATTGTATCTCCCGTAAACTCCCAAGTGTTAACACAATCTTTATAGTTTTCGTCAATTAATCTCCACTTCCCTACTAATTGGCTACGCAACACGGGAGTTCCCGCCTTGCTTGTACAGCAAAAAACAATAAACGTGATTAATAAAAATATTTTTTTCATATTCTGTCAGATTTTGATAATTATTATTCATCCACGTCTGGTAGCCAGTATTCCCATTCTCGAAAGTGAAATTCTGTGCTTTGATGAAAAAGGCATCACCGAAGCCCATTAATGGAAGCAAAGTTAGCACAAATATTACTATTCCAAATGTCTTTCTCGTCAGTTGTCTCCTTTTTTAACAATTATTGTACGAAGAACCTGCTTGCCTGCTGAGATGTTCAGCACATGATAGCCCGGTCTTATATCAGGACTAAGCGTAACTTTGTGTTTCCCAGCCTCAAACGTGCCAAGGCTTTGCTGCCAAATCAACACACCAAACTTGTCGAATACCCTTGCCGTGGCAGTGGCATTCTCCCGCAGCATCTCTGTCGAGTAATCAAGCCCATAGTGCCGTGCTATCATGCGCAGGGATGTCGGCCCACAGTCAGAGGAATTGTTCTGCTTGAAGTGTGGAAAGCGTTTGAGGAATTTCATACTCATATCTATTTCTTCTTCGGGTTCTTGTTCCAGTGATATGCCAGATGAAGCATCCCGTAGTGTGGCAGCGAGCGGTACCATGTCTCCGTACGCCCTTGTGCATTCACTATATAGCTCACGTTACTCAGCTGATGCAGCAGGTCATACCCTTCGATTTGGGCGACAAATCTGCCATTGAAGAATGACTTGGAAATTGTGGCATTCCAAACTATGTCGTTACTGTTCAACAGGTGATCTTCGTAGCCGCGTCGGGAATACATCTTCAGATTAGTAGACAGCTTTATTTCCCAAGGCAAGCTGTAACGACAGTTCAGACCGTAGCTGTAGTTCCATGCGCTCACGTCGTATTCGTCATCGTCCTCCCGACTCACCTTGTTCCAGGCGATGTTTCCAATGAAAGCTATGAAGAGCTTGCCTTTCTGATACTCCATGTTTAGGTTTTGTTCCGTGAGACAGTTGTTCACCTTGTTAAGTATGCTGTTGGTGTAGCCTTCGAGCATGGCAAGGTCTGCATTTCGTAAGTAGCTGAAGCGGGTGGTAGAGTTGACGAACAGCCTTTTTTGCCTGTCTATCGCCTTCCTGACATTAAGTTGGGTCTGGCTGTTCCAGTTGCCATTGACATTTTCTGGCTTATATGTATAGATACCCGTACCAGCATCGTAGGCAACACTTTCGGCAATGAGCCGGTTCATGACGTTTACGCTTTGCATTAAGGATATATTTTGCGAATAATCGTTCAGGCTCCTTGTTATGCTAAGCCTTATGGCATGTTTGTCTGAGGGCTTCAGGCCTGAGTTGCCGAGTTCCTTTCTTAGCGGGTCTGAAGTGTCGCTATATCCTATTGTCTTAATGATGTCGGGAACATCGCGTCTCAATGTATAGTTCGCAGTCCATGACCACTTCCCCTTGGTCCTGTAAAAATGCAGATTAGGCTCTATCAAGAGATAGTTCCTGCTTACATCCGCGTCTATCTCTCCACGTTGGTAGTATTCCCTTTCATTAAGGTGTGAGATTTTCACCTCCAGTGATACTGTCAACTGATCCAATCCCTGCCCTTTGAGATATGCCATATAGGGTATAGCTTCATGCTTACGGGCATAATGACGGCTGGTATAGCTGTTGGCAAAGTCCTGCTGCCGCTTGAAATCAGTGACCGATGGGAGCTCACTGATATCCCAGCTGGCCTTAAAGAGATTGCTCCGCGTAGAATTATAACTCTGTTGGTAATGATAGCTTGAGCCGAAATGGAATCCAGATAGCAGATGGAACCGATAGGCTCCGCCAATGGCATAGCGGTATCTGCGCTCATTATGCTCACGGTATTGGTCGCGTCTCTCCTGCCGTATCGGTGACTGGTAGAAACTCAGCCTGTAGAGATAGGTGTTGTCACGGTTGGTGTTGCCCACTGAGCCGTCAAAATCCAAGGCGTAGTCATCACCCCACTTTGTGTATTTTTGCCAGTTCACTTTCTGGCCCAGCGTCCATTCCGTACCGTTCGTTTCCATTTGGTTGCTCATGCTGTTGGTCGCTATTCTACTTATAGCTGAGGACGTGCTTGCCTGCAGTAATGAGTCCAGTATGACGGTCGTAGTGCCAAATGATGACGGCGATGCAGCAAACTGGGCTGAGCGTCGCATGGCCGTTCCGTCGTTTCTGTGGTGGTTCCACTCAGAATTCAGAGCCAAGGCTCCTACCTGAAACTTATTTCTTAAGTCTATCTGTTTGTTGCGTCCTGCCGTGAAGTCATGCTTCCTGCCAAACGCCGTGCCTGAGGCAAGATAACTTTCCGTGGCACTGCGCATTTCGTCTTCGCTTTTATCCCATCTGACAGTTCCCTCTGCATGCTCGTTGAACCTGCCGTCCTTGTCATCCACCTCCACGTCTATGCCAATGCGCCTGGTGGTAAGCTCGCCCGTCTGGGTTGTAGCCGTCCAATTGCCACCATTGCTTGGCTTATTTGTCTGGTTTACATTGTTTGCGTTGCCGAAAACGCACAAGCGGGAGTTGTTGGTGAAGCGGAGGTTGAAGGTGCGGGCCAGCCAGCGGTCGCTTGTTCCGCCGGCAAGCTCGGCATTGCCAACCAGACCTGTCTGATAGTCGCGCTTCAGCGTCACATCCATCACATAGTCTTTTTGCAGGGTGCCGGCATGTTTCTCCTCGTCCTCTTTCTCGTAGAATTGCAGTTTCTGAACCACATAATAGGGCAGGTTGTCGAGCATGACGCTGTTGTCACCTCTGAAGAATTCCTTTCCGTTGAGCAACAGGTAGTCCACCCGCCTGCCGTTCATCAGAATTTCCCCGCCAGGCTTCAGCTCGCAGCCGGGAATGCTGCCAACGAGTCCGCTGAGCATGGAGCCTTCCGGAATGTTGAAAGCATTAGCATTCACCTCTATGGTATCCCCCTTGTAGGCTATCTTAACTATTGAGGCCGTAACAACGACCTCGTCGAGAACGAACCGTCTTTTCATAAGCAGGGTGGAAAGTTCCAAATACCTGTTGCGATGCAGATTCCTCAACTCTACACTCATCTCCCCCGTTTCGTAGTCAGGGTGTTCCACTCTTACAATGTATTTGCGTGGAGTCCGTTCCAGTTCCCTATCCCAATAGCCGTTACTCCCTCTTGTTCTCATTGTGTCAATAACCGTGCGTGTCTCATCCAACAGAGTCACCTTGGCGTTTGGGATTCCAGCTTTTGTGAAACTGTCCTTCACATACTGATACACCGAGATGGTCTTAACCGTTTGGGCATCGGTAAATGTGGCTTTGAAGCCGAACAGCATAATTACGATACAGGCGAAACGTAACATATAGGTCTGATTAATAAAGTTGTTCGTTTATATGAATTTTAAGTCTGGTCTATTTGAAAATAGACCAGACATACTTTTTAGAGCAGTGAATCATGCGTAATTTCCATCGGAACTGTGGCATGTACAGGTATTAAGAGCTGAACTCCAACCACAGTATGGGCTTCCCGGACTAGTACAGTATCCACTACAAGTTTTTTTGTTTCTGTCATCAGTACTACAAAAATGCGAGTCGGTACGCCCACAAATAGCCTTCATTTCTACGTTTCCTATAGGCTTTATACCATTATGAATAACAAATCTTTTTAACTTTTTCATTTTCTGACATGTTATGTAAAACTATGCACTGCCTTTTCAGCAGATAGCTGGTCTGCTCCCAATGGCGTAGTGCTTCGGCCATTGATATCTTGCAAGATATTTTTCTCTGTTATGTTAATATTAGCAATCATAGCTAAATCTTCCAAATCGTATTCATCTGGAAGTATATGACCATTTACCAATACCGTAGGAGTGGCAACCAAGGAAGTCTTCTTTCGCCATGCAGCATGCTTCTTCATTTCCTCTTCTATCTCATGAGTATGTATGGATTCAAAATTCTGCTTTACTATCCTCTCATAATCATATTTTTCTTTCGTGTACCATAGCGCAAACCTGCGAAGAGCTTCTTTCCCTGTATTATTAAAATAGCAGGATATAAGATACCTGCTGCTGTCCTCCAGTTGCTTATTAAATGACGAAAAGACATATTGCACGCAAATCTCCTTATCTTCCGTACCCAATAGCTCTTCAACGCGCTTGTGCATTCGTGCACATGGATTACAGTGAGGATTGCTCAATATCGTCACAAGCATCTTTGCATTAGGATTGCCAAAGATTATAGCCGAATCGTCAAGACAGGTTTCGTAATATTCGCTTTTTTCGATGAGTGTCTTGGCAACATCACTATCTGCTTTCATGGCACGGTATTGCTGTACAGCAAGTAGTAGATGCTTCAGTTGTTGCAGATACAACAGCAGCTTCTGAGAATACATCTTCTGAAAATGTAGCTACAGAGACTCATGCTGACTCTGCCAGCTCAACCACAGAGACTATGGAAGCTCCTGCAGATAGCGCAGTTGCACAGTAATTGTAATTGGTAAGGTTTGGGGATAACAGAATGCTCCTTCGGTCGCTTTGTCAAACGACTGGAGGAGCTATTTTTCTAAATGTTAGTTAAACCATGAGCAATCAACCTAAACAAATCGGAATAGTTACTTTATAGGGTGAAACAATTTGTTCTTCGTACCTAATGCTTCTATTTCCTCCATAGTATAAAGTGGGCGCCAACGCATGGTACCATTGTTGACTCCTCTGCCTTGTACGTAATATTTGTTCCTATATCCATGCGGAGTAAACTCACCTGTACCTCCTAAATCTCCTATCTTAAAACCATGATGATACAAGCAAGTTGTTATCATGACTTCCGAATGTGCCGAATATCCCTTTTTCATATATTCGTCCAAGAGCGCCAATGCTCTTCGTGAATAACGACATACAGGATTAAACCCTTTCATGCAATCCGCCAAAGCATAGCCACAATTGTTCGACCTGTACCACCAACTCCATTCCTTGTTATCATCGCCAAACCGTTCCACATGGCAGGTCAGAAAATCATAATTCCGCAGATTTTCGTCGCAATCGTCCATCATCGTATTCCATTTTCCTGTGAACACTGCATCATACTCCACAAACCAATAACCGCCATACCCCTTGTTATCCTGATAGAAGCGCAACGGTATGAAATGCGGACTGCCAGGGACAATCGTATTCTCAATAGGTGTATAGCCCAATACTTGAAAATCCGATGATTTATACACTATCCCTTTCACATCCTTCGGAAACATTACTTCGTCATATTCCGCTGCCGTACACACCCATACCACATCATATTTCTCACACTCCAATTCATCGCGCAGTTTCCTGTATCTGCACAACGTATCGTCATTTATGAAATGGGCAATAAACAACACTACATTCTTCATAATTCTGCATATTTTAAGTGAACTAAATGCCCTGTGCTCTTACCATTATCTGTTCCACAGTATGCCTTATCATCTCCTTCATCAGCTGTTGTGGTGTTCCGTCCGACAACATCAGTATTCCAGCTACAACTATCAGCACAAGTGCCACAAGCGTTATGCCATGCAGTGTCACGAACGGCATCCTGCCACCCATAAGGTTCTCAACCTCCGGGCAATGGCTGTGAATATCATTTGTTTTCATATTTCCTACTCCTCAATTATATTTATCTGGTTTTTCACCAATTCGTAATATCTGCCACGTTTTTCTATCAGCATCTCATGGTTGCCACGCTCCACAATCTCGCCACCATTCATCACCACTATCTGGTCTGCATTGCGTACAGTGCTCAACCTATGTGCGCTTATCACCACAGTGCGTCCCTCATAAAACCGTTGCAGGTTTTCCATAATCTTCGCCTCGTTAGTGGCATCGAGGGAGTTTGTAGCCTCGTCAAGGAACATGTATTCTGGATTCTTGTATATGGCTCTTGCTATCAGAATTCGTTGCCTCTGTCCTTGGCTCACGCCCTTACCTTCCATGCCTATTATTGTTTCATAGCCCAATGGCAACGTCTTAACGAAATCATCTATCCGTGCCATGTGCGCCGCATTTTCCATCCGGTCCTTATCAGCCTCGTCAGAATTCACGGCTATGTTGTTGGCTATGGTATCAGAGAATATAAAGCTGTCCTGCATCACCGAACCTGTCGCAGCCCTCCATACGTGCGGATTTATGTCCGAAAGATCTGTTTCACCCACCTTTATGCAGCCATGCGTAGGCTCATAGAATCCTTGCAGCAGTTTTATCAGTGTTGTCTTTCCACATCCGCTTTCTCCAACTATGGCTGTAACCTTATGTGCCGGTATCTGTAGCGACACATTCTTCAGCGCCAACTCGCTTTCCGAACCATTGTAGCTGAACGACAAGTCCTTAATTTCTATCTCATGCCCAGTGGGCAACACCGCAAGTTTCTTGTCAATATCTGTCTCCTCATCGTCCTGCGAGTGTATCTCGTTCAGACGCTCAAGACTGATCTTCGCATCCTGAAACGACTGTGCAAAACCAATAAACTCACCTATTGGTGCAGACACCTGCCCGATGATGTATGTGAGCGACATCATCATTCCAAGAGTCATCGAACCCTCCACAACCGATTTTGCGGCTATGTAGTAGATAAATATGTGAGTCGTCTGTGTGAAAAACACCGAGCCAGACTGTTGTATCTGACCTATACGCAGACCTTTCAATCCAATCTTGAAAAGTTTGACTTGTATACGTTCCCATTCCCAGCGTTTCTGCCGCTCGCAGTTGTTGAGCTTAATGTCCTGCATGCCCTGAACCAACTGTATCATCTTGCTCTGCTCCTGTGCCGACTGGTTAAAACGCTTGATGTCCAGTTCCCTGCGATAGCGCATGAAGAAAGAGATCCAGACCACATACAGTGTGTTGCCTATAATGAATATCGTCATCACCAGTACATTGTAATATGCAAGGATGGCAAGGAAAACCACAAAGTTGATAAGAGAGAACACTATGCGCATGCTGTTCGAGAGCAGAAAATTCTTTATGCGCCCGTGGTCACCAATGCGCTGCAGTATGTCGCCGGTCATGCGCGAGTCGAAGAACTGCAGCGGCATTGCTGTCAGCTTTATAAGGAAGTCGGCTATAAGCTGGATATCAATGCGCGAGTTCATGTGGAGCATTATCCATGAGCGGATATAATCAATGCTCAATGTGGCTATAAAGAACCCCAATTGCGCCAGAAGTATTAACGTGATGACATTCAAGTTTCGGCCGTTGATGCCCTGGTCTACCATAGCCTGAGAGAGGAACGGCAGCACCATCTGTATCATGCTGCCCACAAGCATGGCCAACAACAATTGTCCGATCATGCTGCGGTAAGGTGTGAAATAGCGGACAAATGACAGCATGCTTCGGCTATTCTTCCGGTATTCGTCCTCAACCTTACCGAAGTTCTCGCCAGGTTCGAGCATCAGTGCCACTCCAGTACTGTCCTTGCCGGCATTAGGTCCAATCCAGCATCTTAAAAATTCCTCTTTTGTGTATGTCAGGCGTTGCGTAGCGGGGTCTGATATTCGTATCTTGTATTCACCGTTCCTGCATTTCTCTATGCCATAACACACCAGAAAGTGGTTCTGGTTCCAATGCAATATGCACGGAAACATGCCTTCATCCGCCAACTGCTCAAAGGTCATCTTCATGGCCACGGTGTCAAAACCAATATGCCTTGCTCCCTCGCTTATGCCTAACATGTTGACGCCACAGCGAGAGATATGACAATGCTTCCGCAGCATCTCTGCCGAATATCTTTTGCCGTAATATTTAGCTATCATACGCAATGATGTTGGTCCACAATCAGAGGCATTATGTTGCTTGTAATGAGGAAAGTGTTTTAAATTACCCATACAGCTCCTTCGTTTTTTATTCCAATGGAATATTAAGTAAAAAATTCTATAGTTGGGCTACGAATAACGGCCTGTGTCCAATATTTTTATAAATGTATGTGCGTTGTCAGCGTTACCGACAACGGTCGCAGGTGACATATTGTGTAATATTCCTCCATGTCGCCTATCGAACGTGAGGAATAAGTGTGGATGTTTGTGAGGTTGTCAGCATCAAGATTCAACACCACTGCTTTGGACATCTTGAACTGCAAACCACTGCCGATGAAGACATAATCCTTTTTCCTTGATGCCAGACTACTATTGTGGGTGTGGTTGAAGTTTAGGTTGAAAAACAAACGTGAGGGCAATAGGCACAGATTGAGTTTACCGTGTTGACTCCATTCGTTGTATGTTGTGGTATGGTTACTCGATACTGAACGGCTGTGTACCCATGTCACATTGTAATCAATGCGGTATCCGCTGACGATATCGAAAGCCAATGTACCGCGCAGGTGATAACCTTTGGTGGTATATGTGGCAAGCACCGACTGGCGCAACATCTCGCTCTTGCCGCGTGTGCCAGTAGCCTGAAGCTCTATCTGCATCGTATGCCAGTCGATGTCTTTGCGCCCATAAACGGTCAAAGAGTAGTTGTTGCTATGGTTGGGCATATAAGCGGCCTCGATAACGGTGTGCGCCTTCCCATCAAGCGTCGTGCCGTAAGCAATGTCGCTCCATGAGCGCGACCATGCGCCCTCCAAGTAGGCAAACAAGCCGCTGAACATGTTCTTGTACGAAACTTTTGTGTTGGCACCTGCACCATGGCTATCGTCTAATGTGGCACGATAACGCGACAGACTGCGGTAGTTGCCCATCATGTTGGCTGTCACCAACTTTGTCCATGGAGTCTCATTGGTGGAATAATGGACATTGGCTTTTAACGTGAAATTGTTGTTGGCTTTCCACAACAAGGAGAATGACGGTTGCACACGCAGCCTCACACGGTCGGCATCGGTCTCCTCGCCCGCAACCGAGGCATTGCGGAGCGATGTGTAGGCCACGGCTACCGGTACACTGAGCGATGTCTGGAACGCACCGTTGACATATTGTGCCACAGGACCGACATCCACACCTGCATTCATATAGTTCATATCGCCATGGGGAGCCATAGGAGCGTCGGGGTGGACAAGGGTGGACTGCAATGCCGTATAGGTGGCATTCAGATGTGCCGATGCGGATAATGACCATTTGTGTGCTTGAAGATTGCGCAGAATGCCGAAACTGTTGGCGGTGGATACTGTAGTGACGTCGATATCCTGGCGTGCCGTCATGTCGCCACCTATGGCGAGTGCCTGCGGCGCAGACGAGACCCTGTTGGTTGATGTCCATTCAAAACCTCCGCCTTTAGCCGTGCGCCTCACCATGCGTGTCTTGTTTGCCAGTCCCAATGAACGATAATGCGAAGCTTGCGTAACAACATTCTCCCCCTGTAAGCCAGAAGACACGGTCGCGCGTCCTTCGTTCCATTGGCCATAGAGCGAAAGAGCGTTTTTGAGAAATAGACTTTTGGCATTGTTCTCGTATGTCAATTGCAGGTTGGCTGAATTGGAATGAATACGGTCGGCAATGTTCTCGGTTAGCAATAATTCTGAGTTGTCAGGCTGTATGTATGTCGTCTGCGAGAAAGAGGTGCCGTGCGATAGGTTATGGCTATAGTTGAAGTTATAGTTCATCACGTTGTGGTCCGACAACTTTACCAGATTATTGAGGTTCACACCGTGTGCGTAACCAAAGAGGCTGTTGCCAACAGGTGATGAGCTATGTCCCACTATGCCTGTCATCTGCGGGTTACCACCCGACAGATTGCCGTAGTGGGCGCTTGCCGCATTGTGGCTATGCCCCATGTTGTCACCGCTGTAACGAATCAAATGTTGTCTTGTCTTGCCGAAATACATTGTCTCCATTGTTGCTCCCCACAACATCCCGTCTGAATATCCTCCGGCACTAACGTCGGCACTCTTTGACCACACACCCTTAGCTTTATCTTTTAGCTTCAGATTGATGGCAGCACCCTCTGGTGGCATTTGGTCTTGCAATGCGTTCACATGCTCATGGTTTTCCAATACCTGCACAGTTGCCACTTCATCGGCTTTGATACCATCAGTAGCTAAATTATAGCGTCCCTGCAACATATCAAGGTTCTCTATATAGAAACGGTTGATGGGAGTCCCTTGGTATTTTATCACTCCATTGTCTTCAATAGTGATGCCCGGAAGTTGTTTCAGCACGTCACCAATTGTGCGGTCTTGGTCGCGGGTATATGCCGACACAAGGTAGTTAAGCGTGTCGCGGCTTCCCCACAACTTTTGCGACTTTACTTCCACTTCGCGCAGCATGATGCTTTCTTTTTTTACAATGAAATCTAATGTCTGCGAATTGGCTTTGATGCATCTCACCTCTTCCTTGATGTTAAATCCTCTCACTCTTACTAGTACTTCGTCAAACTGTTTGACAGTGCGTAACGAATAACGTCCATGTTCGTCAGTCATGGTATAGGCAATGATGCTGGAATCGGACGGCTGAAGCATGGCAACGATACCGAATTCCACAGGCTCATTGTTGCAACGTACATGTCCATCCACGCGTATTGTGTCAGACTGTGCACTAACTGTAACGTAGCTTAACATCAGAAGCAATAAAAAAGAAAGGAGCTTTGCCATAACGTATCAATAGTCTAATGGTTGGAATTTTGCAGGCTTCATGTCAATTGGGGCATTTCCAAGTATCACAGTACCACCCATTACTACCACGTTCTCCAATTCTACCGCCTTGATGTAATATACGGGGTTTGAAATATAGTTAGGATTGCCAAATATTCGATTGCGCAGTTTGATGAACTTATTTCTTGTACATTTTACGGCATCTTCCGGCACGCAGTATGTGACAGTCTCTTTCATAGCCTCCACCTTACGGCATTCAAAACTGTGGATGCCATCATTCGACACAGCACGCATAATCAAGCCCGGTAAACCATTCAGCCGCCATGGCCCAAAACGGGTAGGCAGACTCTCTGCAAACCATACAGTCCACACTCTACCGCCATATTCGCCTGTAGCTTTTTGGCATGGCTGATTACAAATGGTGTCGCGCTCGGCATGCAGTATCCAGCTCGTTTCGGTCATCTTCTCTGCGGTCAGATACCGATAAGGTGGAATGGTTTCGACGGATGTCATTTTTCCCTGCGGATAGTTTTGCCATGTAGTCGGCACATAGAGTAACTGCTCACTTTTGTCGTTTTCTCTGTTGTGCCGTTTCTGTCCCATGGTGCATGCCATGTTCTGCGCCACTTGCAGCGTTATGCCGTAGCTGACATCTTTGTTTTTGCCATCTGCGTCCGAAGTGTGGCATGTATAATCATAATCTGCCACTAACTGCGTATGCGTTATGCTGTCCTTAGTCTGCCCATAAGCAATCATGGAAGGCATGCACACTATGGTAAGAAATGTAAGTTGTTTAATCATGATATTTGTATTAAATTATTATTTTAACAGTCTAAATGATTTAGTTGTGCCACCCTCAATATGAGAGTGTCACAATTAAATTCGTAATTAAGGAATATCACAATAGCAACCAGAGAGTGTTCCTACAGATCCATATGTACAAGTTCCTGAATACCCCAATTCGGGATAAAATAGCGATTAGTTGCATATGAAGACAGATACACGAGTTCTCTTCTCATGCCATCAGAC
>ENA-UEQM01001059-UEQM01001059.1-human-gut-metagenome-genome-assembly--contig:-NODE-1059-length-13018-cov-2.303609_pt1 | contig 13018 bp, 8 predicted proteins | sample MGYA00242948_ERZ507948 | MGnify/ENA primary metagenome ERZ507948 (study PRJEB26167, sample SAMN06115440) | human gut metagenome | host: Homo sapiens | place: China:Hubei | collected 2015-07-28 | study... | reverse complement strand
ATCCTTTGCCAACTCCCAAAAAGCGTCTAATTCAGCCAATGAAAAGTCCTGCCATGTTTTCTTTGAAACCTGTACTTTTTTCTCTACATAACCGAATCTTTTTATGAAACGGTTATTCGCAGCATTCAAAGCTGTTTCCGGTTCCAATCCGATATGTCTGGCATAACCGGACAAAATAAAAAGCAAATCTCCCAGCTCATGCTCCATTTCCTTCAGGCTGCCTCCGGCTACTGCCTCTTCAAGTTCGTGCAGTTCTTCCAGAACCTTCTCCCAGACGCCTGCGGTATCCGGCCAGTCAAAACCTCCTTTGGAAGCCTTGCTGTGCAGCTTGTAAGCACGCATCAGCGCCGGCAGTCCCGGAGAAATTCCATCAAGGACATGCGTCCGTTCCTTTTTTTCTTCCAATTTAATGGCTTCCCAGTTTTTTATTACTTCATCACTGCCTGAAACTTTACGTGAACCAAATACATGCGGGTGCCTGCGGGTAAGCTTCTCAGTCACTCCATCAATAACATCCTGCAAAGAGAACAGATTTGCGTCAGCTGCCATATGCGCATGGAAAACAACCTGCATCAGAATATCGCCAAGTTCTTCTTCCATACCTTTAAAATCGTGATTATCAACAGCTTCTAAAAATTCATAGACTTCTTCGATCATATTACGGCGAATACTGCTGTGCGTTTGTTCGCGATCCCAGGGACAGCCGCCTGGCTCACGCAGCTTACGCATAACTTCTGTCAGCGGCAGCAGTTCAGCATCATAGCGGAAATCCTCGATATCACAGTAAAAATCATCATCGTCATCAAAACACAGCGTTTTTTCTTCCTGCAAAGCATTGACATGCTGCACAACAGTCTGCTCCTGTGCCGGAATAAAGACACTGGTAAGATGATCGATATGCGGCTGCCGGTCCAGCTCATAGAGCTTCAGCGGCAGACATTCTTCATCAGGCAGGCCTAAATTACGTAAAAAGTACAGCTGCGCTTCATCAGCGAGTACTTCCATCAAATTGATTTTCACATCCGACGCCACCAGCTGACTATAGACCTGCGTGATCATCAGCGGATATTTACCCGCATCTGCCAGCGCATCAAAATCATGGGCATCAACAATACGCAACCCGGCAATAGGATCAATGCCTAAATCGACATATGCAAGATCCAAAAAGCTCATCGCCGGTAAAATTTTCAGAGGCACTCCGGCCGCTGCAGCCTGTTCCCTCAGCAGCACCACAGTTCGTTCAGCAACCAAAGGACTGCCTGGAACAGCATAAACTACCTCCTGCTCTTTCGCATCCTGTAAAATGGAAGCAACAATTTTTTGATAGACGTCTTCAAAAGACGCTTCCTGTTCATAAACAGCGTCGCAGGACGTAAATTTTATACCAGACCGCTCAAGTTCCTTTACAGTTGGGTGTACAGCCGTACGCAGAATAACCTTGCCGCCGCTTTTCAGCACTGCCATTGTTTCCAGCGACAAATGCCCTGCGCTGCCAGGCCCCAATCCTACAACAGTAATTCCTTTTTCCATCTTACCATCCCTTTACTTGAATCTGGAACCTATCACAGGCAGTTTCTGCAATTCTTTCCTGCCGATCGTTCCGCTTGCTATCAAAGTCAATAGATAAACGATGCCAGCTGCAAAAATCGTTACCGCCGTCGCAAAAGTATTGCCCCAATAAACTATTAAATAATTGTATAAAAGCATACTGACTGCTGCCATCAAAACTGCCGCCAGTAATATTTTCCCCAAAGCGTACACTTTAAAAGTGATGCCGCTGCGAATCAAAAAGAAGATGTTTAGAGCGGCTGCCAATCCAAAATTAATGTTAGAGGCCCAGGCGGCACCGACAATATTGCATGGCAGCGCCGTAAGATACCAAACAGCAGCAGCTTTGACCAACGCGCTGAGCAGCATATTCCACATAGGAATAATAGTCTGTCCCATTCCCTGCAGCATACCTGTGGTTATCTGGTGGATACCAAGCAGGCAAATAGAGGGAGCAAGGTTTCTGATTGCCTCGCCCGCAAGAGGCGTGCCATACAGTAATTTTGAAATAGGCTGAGCCAAAGCCCACATTCCTGCAGCGGCAGGAAAAGTCAGTAAACAGCATAATTTCATGGCCATATTTGTTTTCTGATCGATACTGTTCCTATCGCCCAGAGTAAATGCTTCTGAAACAGCAGGCACCAGGCTTGCTGTAAGGGAAAGCGTCGGAATAGTAGCCATCATGACCAAAGGCATACCCATCCCTGTAAGGTAACCGAACAGGGTCGTAGCCTCTTCGACCGAAAAACCTGATTCCACTAAGCGATTAGGCACCAGCAGCATGTCAATACTGCTCGTCACAGGCACCATAATATTAGCGCAGGAAACAGGCAGTGCCAGCAATACCAGCCGTTTGGCTATCTTCCCGATCCTTTCGGGTTCTTCATTGATCTGCCTGCTGATTTCCTGCTGCCAGCGCAGTTTGTTCTTCAGATAAAAAAAGCTCAGTACGATAAGTCCGGTAATAGAACCCGGCACAGCGCCGAAAGCAGCCCCGGCCGCCGCATATTCCAATCCGTACGGAAGCAGATAATAGGCCAGTACGACCATCGTCACAACACGTACAAACTGCTCCAGAATCTGCGAGACCGCAGGCGGAGTCATCATTTGATACCCCTGAAAATAACCACGGAAGCTGGCCAGGATCGTAGCAAAAAACACCGCCGGAGTTAAGGCAACCAATCCATAATAAGCCCGCGGATCACGTACCAGTCCGCTATCGACCAGCCAGCCGGCCGCACAATATAGCCCGGCAGCAAACACGAGCCCCGTTGCGGCCATCAGCCCCAGCGAGACCCTGAATACCCTGCCGGCGCTGGCAAAATCTCCTTTTGCCACTTTTTCGGCTACAATGATCGAAATCGCAATCGGGATACCGGCCGAAGATACGGACAGCATCAAAAGATAACCGGGATATGCCATTTGATAAAGCCCGATACCTTCGCCGCCAAGCAGTCTGGATAACAGTATTCTGTTGACCGAGCCAATGATCTTGACCATCAGCCCAGCCAGCGTCAATATCATGGCGCCACGTAAAAACTTATCCTTGGTCATACCCTCGTCCTTCCCTTGATTTCTTCATTTAATTAATTATAATCAACTTTATTGTCTCTGTATAGCTTAATCAAAAGCCAGCCGCGGCAGATTTTTTTCCAGCCAGGTCAAACTGTCAGTTTTTAATTTGACTGTGCGGAAAATAAGCTGGGCCTGCGCGCCGCTTTTGAAATTCATATATTGCTGCTGCTCACTGATAAGCTGCATCAGGGCATTCGGATCGATAGCAGCATTTTCAGCAAAGGTAATACGCAGCTCGCCCGGTTTGACACTGATACCGCGAATATGCAGCAGTCGGCACAAAGCCCGCAGACAGGCCACACGCCATAAAACTTCCACCTCTTCCGGAGGTTCTCCAAACCGGTCGATAATTTCGTCAAGCAGATCGTCTTTTTCTCCATAGTCCAAGCCGGCAAAGCGTCTGTACAGCTCAAGTTTGTAACGAGGGTCAGCTATATAGTCATCGGGAATATATCCGTCAACGCTGATCTCAAGAACCGGATCCGGTTCAGGGATACCGTCTTCAACGCCATCCTTCAGCTTACGGATCGTACGCTCCAGCATATCGCAATAGGCAGCAAAACCCACACCTGCAATATGTCCATGCTGCTGCGCCCCCAGCAGATTACCGGCACCACGGATCTCCAGATCACGCATCGCGATCTTAAACCCGGCGCCCAGCTCTGTAAAATCACGAATCGCCTGCAAACGTTTTTCTGCGACCTCGCTCAAAGCACGATTACGTTTATAAACGAAATAGGCATAAGCCAGACGAGAGGAGCGCCCTACCCGGCCGCGCATCTGATACAGCTGCGATAAACCAAAATTTTCGGCTCCGTCGATAATAATAGTATTGGCCAAGGGCACATCCAAACCATTTTCGATGATCGAAGTCGACAGCAGCACATCACAGCTGCCTTCATAAAAAGCAATCATTGCATCTTCCAGCATATCCTCTGACATCTGACCGTGAGCGATCCTGATATTGATCCCCGGCACCAGACTGCGCAGATCGGCAGCAATATTTTCGAGACCAAGAACCCTGTTATGCACATAATAGATCCTGCCGCCGCGGCGCATTTCACGTTCCAGCGCTTCTTTGATCATTCCAGGATTATATTCGGCCACATAAGTTTCTACCGGCAGCCGTTCCTCCGGCGGTGATTCGATCACACTCATATCGCGTCCGTTGACAAGCGCCAAATGTAAAGTACGCGGAATCGGCGTCGCCGACAAGGTCAACACATCAACGCCTGTTTTCCAACGTTTGATTTTTTCTTTCTGAGCCACACCAAAACGCTGTTCTTCGTCGATGACAAGTAATCCCAGATCGGGGAACAGCACATCCTGCTGTAATAAACGGTGTGTCCCAATCAGAACGTCCACCTGACCATTTTCCAGATCCTTCAGGATTCGTTTTTGTTCCCTGGGAGTGCAGAAGCGGCTTACCATCTCTACTTTGACCCCAAAAGGCTGCATTCGTTCTTTGAAAGTCATAAAATGCTGCTGCGCCAAAACAGTCGTCGGCACCATTACTGCTACCTGTTTACCATCCATAACTGCCTTAAAAGCAGCGCGGATAGCAACTTCTGTTTTACCATAACCGACATCACCGCACAACAATCTGTCCATCGGCTCAGGTTTTTCCATATCAGCCTTGATCTCCGCGATTGCTTTAAGCTGATCCGGAGTTTCTTCATAAGGGAAGCGTTCTTCAAAGTCACGCTGCCATTCGGTATCCTCAGCAAAAGCATGACCATGGACGATCTTACGCTGCGCGTATAATCGCAGCAGTTCTTCAGCCAGCTCGGTAATCGCGGCCCGGGCTTTACTCTGCACACGTTTCCAGTCGGCTCCGCCCATTTTAGAAAGCCTTGGAGCCTGCCCTTCGTTACCGACATATTTATGCAGCATGCCAACCTGTTCTACGGGGACATACAGTTTGTCGTCACCGGCATACGCCAGCAGCAGATAATCACGATGTACGCCGTCGACAAGGACATTCTCCACGCTGATATAACGTCCAATACCGTGAACTGAATGGACTACATAATCTCCAGCCTTGATTTCCGAGAAATACTGCAGCTGAGCACCGCTGTTTTTGGTATGCAGCCGTCTTTTTTTCTGCATACCAAAAATATCATTTTCTGTCAGCAGAAGCCAGTTCTCATTCCAGAACCGAAAACCTGCCGTCAGCTCGCCGCTGATGACAGTGATGCGTCCCGGTCTAAGCAGTGCGCCCTCTTTTACAAAAGCAGCGTTTAAATTACGGCTTTGCAGACTGTCAGCAAGCCCGCGCGCTTTAATATCGCTGCTCATCATCACCACAGGCACCTGCCCGTCAGCCAGCCAGCCCTGCAGATCGCCTGTCAGCAATTCCAGATTTCTATTATACGGCGCTACGGACCGCACAGGCACATTGATATCCTTAAACAGCTGCAAACGGCTGTGTCCCAGCGCTGCTACGACCCAGGCTCTTTTCTGAGCGCAAAAGCCTTCCAGCTCGGCAGGCGACCATAATTCATCGGCATAACCAGAACTTTCAATGTACAGTTTCTGTAAAATTTCAAATAAACGTGATGGCTCATCTACTACCAAGCGCGTCGAAGCAGCTAAATAATCAAGTACCGAAGCTGAAAAATCTTCGCCGGACTCAATTTGCAGCGGCACGATTTTAACAGCACTCAAAGATTCAATACTGCGCTGATTATCCAGGTCAAAACTGCGCATCGCATCAATAGTATCATCAAACCATTCGATCCTTACTGGATACTGACTATTGATCGGGAAAATATCAAGAATATCACCGCGCAGACAAAACTGACCGATTGCATCTACCTGAGTAGTACGCTCGTATCCCAGTTCGATCAGACGTTCCAGCAGCTCCTGCTGCTCAAGCTGCTGCCCCAATGTTACGACAACGCCGCTGCCCAAAACCTTCTGCGGTATCGGCAGCTTCTGCAGCAATGCTTCCGCAGTCACAAAAACGATACCCCGTTCTTCCCCCTGCAAGATACGCATCGCCGCCACACGCCCAGCCTGAATCTCACGATTCCGCGAATCAGCCTGCACCAGCGGCAGATCGACAGGATACAATTCCTGCATCAGCAAATCCGAATAAAAACAATTCAACGTCCTGCGGTATTCACGAATATCGTCTCTGCCGCTAAGCAGAAACACTAAAGAGCCCTGTTCCGGCAAAAGCCGGTCCAGAGCTGCCAAAAATACTGTTTTTGCGGCCCCGCTGAGACCAGTCAGCGAGCACCCCTGACCCTGCTGCCACAACCCAGCAGCGGTACGGGCTTCCGTTATTTCACCAATAGCGTCCAATAATTGCAATTTCATCAGTTTACCCTTGAAAACAAAAGGGTTCTAGCCTGAGCTAAAACCCTTGAAGATTGTAAAACTTACAGTTTAACGGCAAAATCTTTGCGGTCAAAGCTGTGTACTGCGTCAACAAAACGTACTGTACCGGTTTTATAACGCATGGAAACAGTATGTGTACGTACACCGCCGCCGAAATAACGCAGACCGCTGAGCAAATTGCTTTCGGTGATAGCCGTCGCAGTGAACATGCAGTCGTCGCCTTTGACCATATCGTCCAAGCTCAAAACCTGCTGGCAATCGCAGATGCCCATTTCCAGGCAGCGTTTGACCTGTTCATCATCTTCAGGGCACAACCGTGCCTGCATATCACCGCCGAGACATTTGATAGCGGCAGCAGCCAGTACGCCTTCAGGAGCACCGCCCTTACCGATATACATATGCACGCCGGTACCTTCAATGCCGGCATTGACGATCGGGTTAACGTCTCCGTCAGTAATCAGCTGAATACGTGCGCCGGCACGGCGAATCTCATCCATAATACCATAGTGACGTTCACGATCCAGCAATACGACGGTCAAGTCAGAAACCTTACGTTCTAAGGCTTTGGCCACGCGTTCCAGGTTTTCACTGACCGGCGCATCAATATCGATACAGCCTTTAGCTCGAGGGCCAACAGCGATCTTATCCATATACATGTCAGGAGCATGCAGCAGGCAGCCTTTCGGTGCGATGGCAATAACCGCGATTGCGCCAGGCTGACCTTTAGCTACCAGATTCGTACCTTCAACAGGGTCAACGGCAATATCGACTTCGGCACCGCCACCGCCGACTTTCTCACCGATATACAGCATCGGCGCTTCATCCATCTCACCTTCACCGATAACTACTGTACCGCTGATATTTACCGTATCGAATGCCTTGCGCATAGCGTCGACCGCCAGCTGATCGGCACCGTTTTTATCACCACGTCCTACACTGCGGCCGCAGGCAATTGCTGCAGCTTCGGTAACACGTACGAACTCCATGGATAATTCTCTGTTCATTCCTCAACCATCTCCTTTATTGATACGATCATATAAAATCATATTAATTATATCACTTTCTGCCGTAACTTGCAGAGTAAAATAAAAATTACTTTATTTTAAGTTAAATTTATCAACCTATCTTAAGCATCAGCAATTCAAACACAATCTGCAGCGGCAGCACAAAAGCGATATACAGCAGCAACAAGCTGAATGCTACAGTTGCCAGCGACCGTTTAAAATCTATCAGGTAAACCACCTGTAAGGCTCTGATCAGCAGGTACAGCATCCACAGCTTCGCTGTAATACAGGCCCCCACTACTACCAGCATCCCCGGCAGGCCCAGTTTTGTCCCCAGCAAAGCTACCGGAGTCATGACCAGAAACGGTAAAGTCGTATAACCCAGCAGACAGATCAATCCCACAGCATCCCCGGCCATGGCTCCTAAAGTTTCCAAAATACCGTGCAGCAAAAAACCATACATCGACAAAACTACGCCAGCAATGGAAACAGCGGCCGCAATAACAGCAAACCGTACCGACAGCGCCTGATCTAAAAACAACTGATTTGTTACAACGCCGCTGAACAGACCCACGCTTAAGGCAAAATACCACAAGCTGCGCCACATGCAGCGCTCCTGTACCAACAAACGCATGCCATCTCTGGTTTCAAACAAAACGTCAAAGGTTTTACGCCTCATAAGGCATCACCTCGCCGCCTGCGGTGAAGACATTCCAGCCGCGTCTTTTTGCAGCAGCATTTCCAATTGCCCCAGCATCATTTTAGATAACTGGGCACTGAAAAATACTTCCCAGGGTTTTTGACGCTTGTTTTCTTTAATTTCCGGTATTCCATCTACTCCGATGGCTTTACCTGCTGCCTCCAAAGCGTCATAATAATTGCCAAGTTCATCGACAAGCCCGACTGCCTGAGCCTGCTGACCGGTATAAACACGTCCGTCCGCCAAAGCTTTTACTTTAGCGATATCCATTATACGCCCTTCAGCGATCACGGCGACAAAATTCTCAAACATCTGATTGACCATATTTTGTAATATCTGCTGTTCTTCCGGAGTCATCGGTCTGTCAGCGGACATAATATCCTTGTACTGACCGCTTTTGATTTTAGTAGTATAGATACCGATTTTTTTGAAAAGTTCCTGCGTATTCATATAGGGCATATAGACCCCGATACTGCCTGTCAAAGTAGACGGATTGGCATAAATGGTATCGCTGTAAGCAGCCAGCCAATAAGCTGCCGAAGCAGCACTGTCGCCCATCGAAGTAATGATCGGTTTATCAGTAGTTTCTTTAAAACGTTTCAGTTCACGGCCAACTTCTTCTGCTGCGGTAACACTGCCGCCTGGGGAATTGATCCGCAGCACCAGTGCTTTTACACTGCTGTCGGCAGCCGCCTCACGGATCTCACGCATCAGACGGCCTGAAGAAGCGCCAGTAGTTTCACCCCAGATATTCTCGCCCGGTTCACCGCTGACGATAGTCCCTTCGATATTGATGACTGCTACCCTGTCTGCCGGGGCAGCAATAACCTTTTCATCATTATTTTTACCTGAAAGCAGCGACACTACAAAAGACAGGACAGCGATCAGTAAAATCGCACTGATAAAAATTTTTTTCAGCATACTTTCTACTCCTTTTACAAAAAAAGCAGACTGACTCGCAGTCTGCTTTTGGGTTTTTCTTCAGAGTCTTATTTTTGTTCCCGCAAAGCAGCGGCAATGAAATCTCTAAATAATGGGTGCGGATTAGTGGGGCGGGATTTAAACTCCGGATGGAACTGTGCACCCAGGAACCATGGATGTCTGTCCTCCGGGATCTCAACGATCTCAACCAGACGTCCGTTAGGCAAAGTGCCGCCGATTCTCAGACCGCCGTCAACTATCTGCTCACGCAAAGCGTTGTTTACTTCATAACGGTGACGATGACGTTCGTAAACAAGTTCTTCCTTGTAAGCCTTCTCAGTCAAAGTACCGGGATAAACTTTACAAGGATAAAGACCTAAACGCATCGTACCGCCTTTATCTTCTACACTTACCTGTTCCGGCATAAGATCAATGACAGGATACTTACAGTCAGCTACAAATTCGGCACTGTTAGCATTTTCCAAACCGCAGACATTACGAGCATATTCGATAACAGCACACTGCATACCCAGACAGATACCAAAGAACGGGACCTTGTTCTCACGGGCATACTGCACAGCTTTGATTTTTCCTTCTATGCCACGGTCGCCAAAACCACCAGGCACCAAAATACCATCTACACCTTCCATAATTTTCTGCATATCAGTTTCAGGCGCTTCGATATTCTCGGCGTTTACCCATTTTATTTTCAGTTCGCTTTCATTAGCAACAGCGGCATGTTTCAATGCTTCTGTAATACTGATGTAAGCATCCTGTAATTCAACATATTTACCAACTACGGCAATCGTTACTTTGCGGTCATAATGCTTCAGTATACGCTCTACCATTTCATGCCAGTAAGTCATATCTTTTGGTTTATCAGGCATATCCAATTTTTTGAGCACGATGGAATCCATACCCTGTTCTTCCATCAGCATCGGGACCTGGTAAATACTGGCCGCGGTCAGATTCTGAATTACAGCTTCCGGATCAACGTCGCAGAACATAGCCATTTTTTCGCACATATCTTTGGAAATAGGACGTTTACTGCGGCAAGGATAGCCGGGGAAATGCCGATGCTGCGCAGCTCTTTAACGCTGTGCTGGGTCGGCTTGGTTTTGAGCTCACCTGCAGCAGCTATATAAGGAACAAGTGTTACATGGATATACAAGACGTCGTTACGGTCAACTTCTTTTTTTACCTGACGGATAGCTTCAAGGAACGGCAAGCTTTCAATATCGCCGACGGTACCGCCGATCTCTGTAATAACAAAATCAGCATTATCATCACGGCCAACACGGTAAACGCGCTCTTTGATTTCATTAGTAATGTGAGGGATTACCTGCACTGTACGTCCCAGATAATCGCCCCGGCGTTCTTTATTGATAACGGACAGATAGATCTTGCCCGCAGTCACATTGGAGCTCTTTGACAAATTAATATCAATAAAGCGTTCATAATGGCCTAAATCAAGGTCGGTCTCAGCACCGTCATCGGTGACAAAAACTTCTCCGTGCTGATAAGGGCTCATTGTCCCCGGATCAACATTGATATAAGGATCAAATTTCTGGATCGTTACCTTATAGCCGCGGCTTTTCAGCAACCGCCCAAGCGAAGCCGCTGTAATCCCTTTCCCCAGCGAAGAAACTACACCGCCTGTTACAAAAATATATTTCGTCATGATTGTCCTCCCGTTCCTCATAAAATGGCTTTTTATCTCCAAAAATTACATTCTTTCCGGTGCCGATACGCCCAAAATGTTCAAAGCATGTTTGATGGTATGGCGGGTCACCTGTACCAGTTTGATCCGTGCCTGCTGCACTTCCGGGTCCACACCCAGGATACGGCACTGATTATAGAAGGAATGGAACAGTCCGGCCAGATCGTGCACATAATGCGCCACACGGTGTACCGCGCGTTCTTTAGCCGCAAGCTCCAGCATTTCCTGATATTCGCCCAGTTTTTTGATCAGTTCCAGCTCTGTCGCATCTGTCAGCAGATTATAATCGGCAGCAGCCGCTTCAACAACATTCTCCTCAGCCAGCTGACGCATGATACTGCAAATGCGGGCATGTGCATATTGAATATAATACACAGGATTTTCATTAGATTTTTCAGTAGCCAGGGTCAGATCAAAATCCAGCTGGCTGTCGATCGAACGCATAGCAAAAAAGAATCTGGCAGCATCAGTACCGACTTCTTCGATCAGCTCGTTCAAAGTGACGCTCTGACCCGTACGCTTCGACATCTTGACCAGCTCACCGTTGCGGTACAGACTGACCATCTGCAGGATCAAAACTTCCAGCTGCTCGGGATCATACCCTAAAGCGCCTACAGCTGCCTTCATTCTGGCGATATACCCATGGTGATCAGCTCCCCACAGGTTGATGACACGGTCAAAGCCGCGGCTGAATTTATTCCAATGATAAGCAATATCAGCAGCCAAATAAGTAGGCACACCGTTATCACGGATCACGACGCGGTCCTTATCATCACCGTAAGCAGTAGCTTTCAGCCACAATGCTCCGTCTTTTTCATACATATAGCCGCGTTCCGTCAAAAGTTCGCAGGCTTCGTTGATCTTATCTGCATCATGCAGTGTCTGCTCGCTGAACCAGACATCAAATGTGACGTTAAAGGCTTCCAAATCTTCCTTTAGAGCAGCAAGCTTTTCTTTTAAAGCAATCGTACGGAATTCGTGCAAACGTTCCTGCTCATCCATATGCAGGAATTTATCACCGTAAATCTTGACGATGCGTTTGGCAGTTTCCACAATGTCGTAACCATGATAACCGTTTTCCGGGAACTCCACATCCACACCAAGCTCTTCCAGATAACGGGCATTGACCGAAGCAGCCAGATTATTGATTTGATTGCCGGCATCATTGATATAGTATTCACGGGTAACATCATAGCCTGCCGCTTTCAGAAGATTGGCAAGTGAACTGCCTACCGCAGCACCACGGCCATGGCCGACATGCAGCGGTCCGGTAGGATTGGCACTCACATATTCCAATTGGATCTTTTCGCCGCCTCTGGCAGGCAAATTGCCGTAATCAGTCCCTGCTGCTACGATACTTGCCAAAAGTTCGGCTGTCCAATTTTGTTTCAGATAAAAATTAATAAACCCCGGTCCCGCGATCTCAGCCTTTGCAACATAAGGGCAGTCCAGATTGTCGATCACAGCCTGAGCCACTAAACGCGGATTACATTTTAAGCCGCGGGCTGACTGCATGGCAAAATTGGTGGCAAAATCACCAAATTCCTTTTGCGGCGGCACCTCTAATAATACCTCCGGCAAGTCTCCCTCTTTGATCGTACCGGCGGCAATCGCTTTAACCGCGGCAGCTTTAATGGCAGCAGCCAGTGCTTCCTTCATATTCACGCTTGACATCCTCCTCGATTTCCATCTTCAGCTTAAATCTGCTGCGTGTCTGTCCTTCCAGCTCTAAAACATATTCCAAATCGATATGCCAGACTTTGTCGCGGCAGTAAACATATAAATACTCTGTCGTCAGCCGCATCGGCAAAGCCAGATATGGAGTCCGGTACATACTTTCACTGACCAGACCTCCGGCAAATTCCTGCCTGCAATCCACCGTGCCGCTGCGTAGAATAATGACTCTCTCATAATCCCACTTGATAGTAGTTTTAGTGCCTGCCAGACCTGCTGCTTCAGATTCCTCATAAAAAACATAATATTTATTATTTTTTTCTGCCAGTCTCCCGTAAGCCGTGGTCTCGATATTTTCCGTCCCTTCGCTGCTGTGTGACTGGCTGTAAATATGTATTTTCACAGGCTGCATAACACTTTTCACTCCATAAAAAACGACTAGAGCTTACTCCCTTTCGCCGCGTTAACCTATGTTCGAAACGGAGCAAGCCCCTCAATGCCTGCACCTTCCTTTCAATAAATAAAAGGAAC
>ENA-UEQM01001057-UEQM01001057.1-human-gut-metagenome-genome-assembly--contig:-NODE-1057-length-13043-cov-2.867808_pt1 | contig 13043 bp, 9 predicted proteins | sample MGYA00242948_ERZ507948 | MGnify/ENA primary metagenome ERZ507948 (study PRJEB26167, sample SAMN06115440) | human gut metagenome | host: Homo sapiens | place: China:Hubei | collected 2015-07-28 | study... | reverse complement strand
GAAGATCTCTGTCTGAATAAAGAGAAAGACATCTGGCTACGGGTAAACGAGCATCCCGAAATTCTGGCTTATCCGAACGAGGAGATTATTTTCAGCGACGGTACCAGCGTATTGGGCGCCGATAATAAATCGGCGGTCACGGTGGTCATGACGGTGCTGGAAAACCTGACGGCGGAACATCAGCATGGGGATATCGTCGTGGCGTTTGTGCCTGACGAAGAGATCGGCCTGAACGGTGCCAAAGCGCTCGATCTTAAGCGCTTCGACGTCGACTTTGCCTGGACCATTGACTGCTGCGAGCTGGGGGAGATTGTCTACGAGAACTTTAATGCGGCAGCCGCGGAAATCCGTTTTACCGGCGTGACGGCGCACCCGATGTCCGCCAAAGGCGTGCTGGTGAATCCCCTGCTGATGGCGACTGATTACATCAGCCATTTTGATCGCCAGCAAACGCCCGAGTGCACCGAGGGACGTGAAGGCTATATCTGGTTTAACGGCATTCAGGCCGGACAGAACGAGGCCGTTCTTAAGGCCAATATCCGCGACTTTGATAAGGAGAGCTTTGCCGCGCGCAAGCAGCAGATTGCCGACGTAGCCGCACTGATTGCCGCCCAATATCCGACGGCCAGCGTGGACTATCGCATTGAAGATACCTACAGCAATATCAGCAATGCGATTGGCGAAGACCGGCGCGCCATCGATCTGATGTTCGAGGCGATGGAATCGCTCGGCATCACGCCGAAACCGACGCCAATGCGCGGCGGCACCGACGGCGCGGCGCTCTCGGCAAAAGGCCTACTCACCCCGAACTTCTTCACCGGGGCGCATAACTTCCACTCGAAGTTTGAATTCCTGCCGCTGTCGTCGTTTGAGGCGTCTTATAAGACTGCCCTGCAGATCTGCCTGCTGGCCGCCCGTTAAGCGGGCTTTCGTGCCAGCATCGTGGCAAAGCGCAGCTTGATGCGGTTGCCGTTTTCATCAGTGCGGTGCAGTTCGCCAACGTCTTCGTTGTATTTGAGCAACTCCCAGCCTTCGTAGTAGTTGCTCAGCTCACCGCTCCTGAAGGCAAACGGGAAGCCGACCGTGCAGGGGTAATCTGCCGTATCCATGGCGGCAACGATCAGATTGTAACCGCCCGGCGTCGTGCAGCGCTGCATATTGGCGATAAGGCCCGGGATGGTTTTTGCCTCCAGGAACATCATCACCACGGTGGAGAGGATCAGGTCATACTCCCCATCAAAGGTCAGGCTATTGAGGTTGGTTACCGCGGTGCGGAGATTTTCCAGCGCCTCGGCAGCGCGAATACTTTCCAGATTATTGATGCTCATCGGATTTTTATCCCACGCCGTCACCGTGAATCCGTTCGCCGCCAGATAAAGGCTGTTACGCCCGTTGCCACAGCCCAGATCCAGCGCCCGCCCCGGCGGCACCACTGTCGCAGCATGCAGCACCTCGGAATGGGTGCGTGTCAGGCCATATTTTTCACTAAAATAATCCGCGTCACGCGTTGTCATGATCCTTCCTTCTTATTCAGGAGTGTTTCCCGGTCGACCTGTACCAGCAGTTTCCCGCTCACCAACAGCAAAATTGTGCGCAGTAACAGCAGGCCGACAACCAGATTGCTAAAAATAAACAGCGGCATTGCCAGATGGTGAAAAAAGCCGTCCGCCCTGGCCTGGCCGAGATGCAGGCCGGTAGTGGCCAGCGCGGAAATACCGAACGAGAAGCTCCAGAAGGAAGCATTGAACGGCTGGCGAAGATACCAGGGCATCAGGCGCAGCATGAACAGTAGCTGCAGCAGGCCGTAACCAAACAGCAGCTTCGCGAAGGTATCCGCTTCCCCACCGTTGACGCTGAGCCAGGCGCTGCAGGCCACCAGCGCAGGCGCCAGTTGGATCCCCAGCGAGGTGCGCAGCGGCGTCGGCAGCTCGCCCGCGCTGCGCAGACGCTGGAGGATCGCCGGCTCGAGGCTCAACCAGGAGAAGACCCCGGCGCCGAGGAACACCAGCCCGGCGTCGGTAAATCCCAGCGCGCCGCAGGCCATCGCGCTAATGAAATTATTGGCCACCGTGGGCAGATAGAGCCCCGGCGTGGTGGCCTCGTGAGGATGCGTCCCCCGCCACAAGCCGCCACTTTGCCAGGCGGCATAGGCAAGCTGCAGCGCCACCCCCGGCACAAACAATCCCAGCGCCAGCGGTCGCCACCAGGGCACCAGCCCGATCGCCACCAGCAGCGTGGTGGCCGGAAACAGGCTGACAAAGCTGCTGCTGACCGGATGACGCATCTCCCGTAGCACGCTCGCCGGAAAGCGAATTGCCCGGCTGATAAACGCCATGCTGAGCAGAGCCCACATCGCGATCGCCAGCATCACCAGACCATCGCCGATGCTGCGGCTAACCGGCCAGAGCGTGCTGGCGTAGCGCCAGGCGAAGCCCATTCCGATGGTGCCGAGCACCATACCAAAATAGCCTGCCGGCAGGTTCAGCGCCTGCCGCGGCGTTTGCTTGCTCTTCATTTTGTTGATGATATCAATTTAATTTGAAGTTGCATTTTAAAGGAACCTTATCCCGCGCGCTACGGCGATCTTTGCTATGTTTATGTTAACCATAAGTAATGAGGATCGGGAATGCGTAAATACCGTCTCAGCGAACAGACCCGGCAGTATTGTTACCAGGAAGAGGCTGGCAAACAGAGCGTCACCCTGCGCCAGATAGTGGCGCTTATCGATTTCGCTGACGTCAAAGCAGGCAGCGAAGGCGGTTGGGTGGACGCGGAAAGCGCTCTCAGCCAACAGGGAGAGTGCTGGATCTACGATGCCAACAGCGTGGTTTTCGCCGGGGCAAGTATCCGCGACGACGCTCGCTTAACCGGGCCCTGCGTGGTCAGCCACGAGGCCGCCATCGGCGGACGGGCATGCATTCATGCCTCGCACATTAGCCATCACGCGCAGATAAGTGACAACGTCACGATTAATCATAGTCTGGTGCGCGGTTACTGTCGCCTCGCCGACGAGGCGCGTCTCCTGCCCCACTGCCAGGTGATTGCCGCCCGCGGGCTGACCGCCGATCGCGACAAAGTCCTGCAGATTTATCAGCGAGCCACCGTTAGCGCCTCGCGTATTCTTCATCAGGCGCAAATCTACGGCGATGCCTTTGTCGAGCACGCTTTTGTCGAACATCGGGCAGAAGTGTTCGACCAGGCAAGACTGGAGGGGAACGAAGAAAACGACGTCTGGGTGTGCGATAACGCCCGGGTTTATGGTCATGCGCGACTGATCGCCGGTCGCGGAGAGGATGCCATTCCCACCGTGCGCTACAGTTCGCAGGTGGCGGAGAATGCGGTGATTGAAGGCAACTGCCTGTTAAAGCACCGGGCGATGGTCGGGGGCGAGGCGCAGCTGCGCGGTGGTCCGATTCTGCTCGACGACGATGTGCTGATCCAGGGGCGGACAGTCATCATCGGCGATGTGATCGTTGAGCACCAGGTCTCCATCAATGACGAGGTGCAGATTGCCGCACAGGAGGGAGAGGCCATTCATCTGCGCGGCCCGAAAACGCTTGACGGCCAGCAGCACATCACCCGCACGCCGCTGTTAGGCGCCCTCTAGCGCCTCGTCGCGGTCAATAATGCGCGCGTAAATATTCTGATCGTCATAGCTGCCGTTCAGATACTCGGCCTGCCTGAGGCAACCTTCAAGAACGAACCCATTGCGCAACGCCACCTGGTTACTGCGGGTATTGGCCACCCGGCATTTGATCACAAACCGGCGCACCAGCCCGCTGCGGGCATAATGGTGGATAAAGGCCTGCAGGGAGCGGGAAAGCAGCCCCTGCCCCTGGTGATCTTCATCGATCCAGTAACCGATATAGGCTGTTTTGTTCTGCGGCTCGATCTGGTTGAACGACAGAACGCCAACGAGTCGATGGTCGAGAAACAGCAAAAACATTTTGGCGTAATCCCGCTGATGCAGAATCACGTTACCCTGCACATGGCGACGGGTCTCCTCTTCGCTGTTCACTTCGGCGGGCCAGTTGAGCGATTGCTGCAGCCAGTGGCGGTTTTTCACCACCAGCTGGTGCAGATCGCTGACGTAGCGCTCATCAATCGCGATAAGCGTCAGTGCGTCGGTCACCGGGATCGTCTCAGGTACTGCGGGAATGTCTGTAGTCATGGGGCTCTCTACTGGCCCGCAGGCGTTGCCTGCGGGCCGCGGCTGTCACGGGATTATTTCATGATCCGGTCGTCAACGTAGTTACGTTTATCCGGCGCCGGCGGGAAGTACTGATAGAGCCAGGTTTCGCTGATGGCTTCACCCTGACAGCGCAGGAACAGGCGCATCTCCACCGGGTCGGTCGAGTCGGAGGTCGGATACCAGTCGAAGAGGATCCGGTAGCCATCGAACGGCTCGACGTAGAGGATCTCAATCTGCTTCGCTTCCCCGCTGGAGAGGGTGATCACCGGTTCAATACCGCGCGGCGCGGCGGCCTTCAGATCGCCGCCGACAAAGTCGATGGCAAAACGACGCGCCCACTTATCCGGATAGTGCTCGCCCGGCGCCCAGCCTTCCGGGAAGCCCCCCATCCCGGTGCGGGTGGCGAGCACACGCGCCAGCGGGGTGCTCACCGGCGGCTGCGCGCTCCAGTAGAGACGGTAGCGGAAGTCCAGTTCGTCGCCCGCCTTCACCGCTTTTTCCGGCTGCCAGAAGCAGACGATATTATCCAGCGTTTCGCCGGTGGTCGGGATCTCCATCAGGCTGACCGCCCCTTTCCCCCACTGGTTACGCGGCTCAACCCACAGGCTGGGGCGCTTGTTATACCAGCCCATCACGTCCTGGTAATGGGAGAAATCGCGGTCCAGCTGCAGCAGACCGAAGCCGCGCGGGTTCTTGTCCTGGAAGGCGTTGAACTGCAGCTTCTGCGGGTTATTCAGCGGCCGGCAGACCCATTCGCCGTTCCCCAGCCACATCGACAGCCGATCGGAGTCGTGGATCTGCGGGTGGATGGTATCGCACATCCGGCGCTCGTTGTTGCCGCAGCTGAACATACTGGTCATCGGCGCGATACCCAGCTGTTTGATGTCCTTGCGGGCATAAAGGTGATTTTCCACGTCCATGATGACCTGGGTATCCTGGCAATGGATGGTGAACTTGTAGGCCCCGGTGATGCTCGGGCTATCCAGCAGCGCATAAACGGTAAAGACCGTGGCGTCCCCTTTAACCGTTTCGAACCAGAAGGAGGTGAAATCAGGGAACTCTTCCGGGGTATCGGTAAAGGTGTCTACCGCCAGCCCACGAGCCGACAAGCCGTACTGGTAGGTGCTGTCTACCGCGCGGAAATAACTGGCGCCAAGGAACGCCACGATATCGCGGCGCGCCAGCTCCGGCGCTTTAAACACCCGGAATCCGGCGAAGCCGAGGTCGGACTGCCCTTCCAGCTGGCGGGTGTCGACCCCGGCGTCATTGTACTTAAACAGCTCAGGGCGGAAATGGATCTCGCGCGCCTGCTGAGTGGCGGCGTCAAGAGAGAACATCCGCACGCGGCGACGGAACCCCATCCCGACGTGGAAAAACTGGATGTCCAGTTTGCGTTCTTCGATGTTGTTCCATAGCGAGTGGTTGGCGTCATACTGGATGCTGTTATAAGCCTGCGGAGTCAGATTGGCCAGCGTCGGCGGCAGATCGCGCGGGGCGCCGCCCCATGGCTGGCGCGCCAGATCGTGGGCCATCGCCTGCAGCACGGTGTAATCGAAACGACGCGTTTGCCCGTCGGCAATACCCGCGTCTTCGGCAAAAGCGGCCTGACTGAATAAGGAAGCGACTCCTGACGTCCCGCATACGGCGGCAACAGCCATGGAAGATTTAAGAAAACGTCTGCGGTTCATGCCTGAGAAAGCGTCCTTCTGCACGGGTGAATTGATTCGCAACGCGTCATCACGCTGCGTGATAAATTCCGCCCACTCTAGACAAAAACGATTAATAATCCAATTGTTGCCCGCAGAAAAAAGGTAAAAAAGCCCTGTCTACCGGAACAACCCGTTTTTTTACTTTTCCTTCGACGTGCCGCCGGGGAAAGAACAGACTGCCGGCCGCTTTTTCGCCTGACCATTGAGCGGATAGCTCTTCCTCGCTTCGGTATATTCATCACACCTATGCCCCGCCGCCCTGCGTTTTTTTAGGCACGATTGGCGCAAATTTCCGCCACATCCGGTGCTAACTTTTCACCGATAACCGCTATATTTCTTCATGTTAGCGGCCAACACGGGAGAGCCGTTCGGGCTGTCCCGCCACGCTCTCCAGGGAATTCATTCAGGAGTCATGCCATGCAAGTGAAAGCAGCCGTCACGCTGGGCTACCAGCAACCTTTCGTCATCAAGGATGTCGACGTCTCCCCTCCGGGGAAGGATGAGATATTAGTGAAAATTGTCGCCACCGGGGTCTGTCATACCGACGCGGTGATGCGCGATAACCCGGGAGTGGTGCCTATGCCTGCCATCCTCGGCCATGAAGGCGCCGGGATCGTCGCCAGCGTCGGGGAAGCAGTCAGCGGTATCAGAGTCGGAGACCACGTGGTGCTCAGCTATGCCGCCTGCCACCATTGCGAAAATTGTTTAAGCAACCACCCTTCAGCTTGCGAAGATTTTAATACGCTTAATTTTGGCGGCCGACGCGAGGATGGCACCACCCCCTATCGGCTGGGCGATCAGGATCTGTCCCTGTTCTTTGGCCAGTCGTCCTTCAGCCAGTATGTGGTCACCCGCGCCAGCAACGCCGTGGTGGTCGACCCGGAGGTCGATCTCACCCTGCTCGGCCCGCTGGGCTGCGGCATCCAGACCGGCAGCGGGACGGTGCTCAACCGCCTGAAACCGGTGATTGGGGAATCCATTGTGGTGTTTGGCTGCGGCGCCGTGGGGCTCAGCGCCATCATGGCGGCGAAATTAACCGGCTGTTCGCAGATCATCGCTGTCGATATTCATGCCAGTCGCCTCGCCCTGGCGGGCGAACTGGGCGCCACCCATCAGATCAATGGCAAGGAACAGGATGCCGTCGCCCTGATCAAACAGATCACCGGCAAAGGCGCTCACTACGCGGTAGAAACCACTGGCGTATCGGCCATCGTGCTGCAGGCCGTGCACGCGGTGAAACCATTAGGTACGGTGGCCATCGTCGGCTTTACCGGGGATATCACCTTTAACGTGCAGAACGATCTGATGGCGGAGGGCAAGTCGCTGGTCGGGGTGATTGAAGGCGATGCCGTCCCAGCGCTGTTTATTCCGCTGCTGGTGCAGCAGTACAAGCAGGGGAAATTCCCCATCGATAAGCTTATCGTTCGCTATCCGCTGGCCGATATCAACCAGGCTTTCGCCGATTCGGCGTCTGGCAAGGTGATAAAGCCCGTGGTCGTCATGTGAGTGAACGCCGCCACCAACCGGTGGCGGCAGTTGCTCAGCCGCACCTCAGCGCATTTACTCCAGCGTCACGTGATGCTTCATCACCCGGCGAAACAGCGCCAGCCGGGCGCGCATAAAGCGATTTTCCACTTTAAAGCCGGCACGCTTATGCAGGCCAATGCGCAACAGACGATCCCGTCCGCGCAGGCACGCTGGCCAGCGCACCGCGCCGGCAAGCGCCTGGTCGCCGCTGGCGACGCGGGCAAACTGGGCCCAATAGTCAGCCACCTGAGCGGCGAAGGCCAGATCCGCTTCGCTGGCATACTGACACACCGGGTCGGTCAACCGCAGGTTATCAAACACGTAGGGCACCTCGTTGCCATGCCAGGCGCCGTGCGGATAGGTGTCATGCTCCGCCTCCGCAACATAATCAAACCAGTAGCGCCAGCACGGCTGCCCCACGCGCTGCTGCGCCTGCATCACCACATAACCGAGGGTGGTGAAGGCCATGTCGCGGCACACTTCCCGCCCCAGCGCCTCATCGCCCTTCACGCCGGGATAAAGGAGTTTGATCAGCCCCAGTCCCAGGCGGCGCTCACGGCGCAGCTTCTGGATCTGCCCGGCGATATCGACGCCAAACACGGCCATCACGCTGGCTTCATCGCTGTTGGAGCCGATCATCACCGGCATTGGATGCTGGCGCCCGGCAAAAAAGGTCTCCAGCATCGGCTGCGGCAGCACCGCGTCGCCGACGATGGGGGCCGGCCCTGTGTTCAGCGGCGCGGTGAGCGACCAGAAGGCCTCCGCCGGGATCGCCCGCAATTCCTCAGCGCTGGCTCGCGGTAAGGCAAAGTGTTCCGCCAGCAGGCGGCCTTTCTCCAGCGCCTTCTCTCGCGGCAGGTCGGGTAACGTATACCCGCTCTGAATAATCGCTTTATGGAACAACCCTTTCGCTTTCGGCGAGGCCATCAGCGACAGCACGCTGCGCGCCCCGGCGGATTCGCCAAACAGCGTGACGTTGGCGGCATCCCCGCCGAAGGCGTGGATATTCTCCTGAACCCACTGCAGGGCGGCAATCTGATCGAGCAGCGCGAAATTATAGAGACGTTCGCCCGCCTCTTCTTCCAGCGCCGGATGGGCGAAAAAGCCGAGATGGCCCAGCCGGTAGTTGACCGTCACCACCACCACATCGCGGCTGGCTAACGCTTTGCCATCGTAAGGCGGCAGGCTGCCGGCGCCGATGGTAAACCCGCCGCCGTGCAGCCAGACCATCACCGGCAGCGGCTGCGCAGCAGCAGCAGGTGCCCAGATATTGAGATATAAGCAGTCTTCGCTGAAAGCGCCGGGATCGCCGCCGCCGAGCTCACGGCAGTAGTCAATGTCCTGCCAGCTGGCGGCGGAAAAGGCGTCGGCCTGGCGGACGCCCTGCCAGCGGGCAGGAGGCTGCGGCGCGCGCCAGCGCAGCGGGCCCACAGGCGGCGCGGCATACGGAATGCCGCGCCAGATATGGATCCCCTGCTCTGCGCTCCCGGATACGGTTCCCTGGCGGGTTTTCGCCAACGGTTTCGACGGATGTTGCATAACCTGCTCCCTGTAAGGCTGATGCCAGCAGGGTACTGATTTTACAGCAGACCGCAACGTCGTTTGCTGCGCTCCTCCGCCTGTCGGTACAGGGCAAACTCATCCTCCACCGGGCAGCCCAGCGCCGTCTCAAAGGCTTCGCGGCTGGCATTCCCGTGGCTGCGCGCCTGCGTTTCGTTGCCCAGATTAGACTGAAAAATGCCCGCCGCGCTGACCGGTAAAAAATCTTCATAAATAATCGGCTGGGCGACCACCCACCCGCGCTCAATCAGCGGCTGCGGATCGTCCCCCGGGCGAAACGCCTGGCGATGCGCCTCGCCGGCGGGCGTCAGGCGGTAGCGAAACCAGGCCAACCCCTGCTGACGGAGCAGAAATTCGCTGTCGGGGAATTCGCGGAATACCTCCTGCAGATGCAGCTGATGGCTGAGATTGTCCTTTCCTGTCCCTGCCGCCTGCAGCAGTCGGTCGTACAGTGCGCGTCCTTTTGGCGTTAGCGCAATGCCGCGTTGCTCAATTTCGCCAAAGCGGGCGCTGTGGGTGCCTTTATGCTCACCGGCGAACATCACCGGCTCCTCAAGCGCCTTAAAGCTGGTCTGCCGCAGGAGGATCGGGACCTCCCGGCGCGGTGGCCCTTCAATCAGCGCTTTGGGTTCAATACCACACTCGGGCATCAGGGCCTGGGCGCGGTCAATATCCAGCGTCCGCGGCGTGAGGTGATTGATATGGCATCCCGGAAAGCAGACCACATCGGCAATCAGGCGGTGCTCGCGATGCAGAGCATGGTAGGTCTCCTCATCGACGGTGGCATGCCGGTGCCAGCGGAAGGTCTCCAGCGCCTCCTGCACAAACTCGCGCGCGTCGGCAGAGGTGAATTCGCCCTCAGCTTCATACTGCGCAATCAGCGCCAGACAGCGGGGGGTAAAGATTTTGCGCCGGGCAAGGATGGCCTCGGCCCGCTCGCGCAGGGCGCGATTTTCAATCAGCTCCAGGCGCAGCAGCGAGGTGAAAACCCGAAACGGATTGCGCGCCAGCGCGGCATCGTCGATGGGACGAAAGGCCGTGGAATGGACCGGCACGCCGGCCTGCGAGAGATCGTAATAGCTGACGGGATACATCCCCATGATGGCAAACATGCGACGCAGCGTCGCCAGTTCCTCCGCTGTGCCCACGCGGATTGCGCCGTGGCGCTCCACGTTTAAGCGCGCCAGCTCGTCGGCATTGGCCAGTTGTTCATGCAGCTGCGGATTATTTTCCAGTACCGCCAGATTGACGTCAGCCACCAGCTCCAGCAGCGTCCCGTATTGCGGAACTTCCTGCTGGTACATAGCCGACATGGCCTGCGAAAACTGCTCCCGAATCTCATCAGCCGTGATGGTGTTCGCCATGATGTGTTACCTCCAGTGAATACTTCCTGGAGTGTAGGAAAGCTGCCTCCTGGCGGGGGGAAGAATTTACAAACTGTGATGGCGATAACCTGCTTCCGCTAGCAGTCATTGCACAAAACATAACCCACGGTTATGAAAAACACCCGGTAATTTCACTTTAAATTAACAATACATTTACACACACTGTTTCTGGCGACATTACAACAACATGCCCCTCTACCGTCTACACGGAGTACCCGATGAACGACAAATGGTCCCCGCGCGAGGTTATCCATCGCGATTACAGTAGCCACCCGCCCGCTTACGCGCCGGGCTATAAAACCAGCGTCCTGCGCTCACCGAAGAACGCCCTGATCTCCCTGCAGAACTCATTGTCAGAGATCACCGGGCCGGTCTTTAGCCGTGACGATCTGGGCCCTCTGGATAACGATCTTATCCTTAATTACGCCAAAGAAGGCCTGCCGATTGGCGAGCGGATCATTGTCCACGGTTACGTGCGCGATGGTTTTGGCCGACCGATGAAAAACACCCTGGTGGAAGTCTGGCAGGCCAATGCCGGCGGCCGCTACCGACATAAAAAAGATCAGTATCTGGCCCCGATTGACCCGAACTTCGGCGGCTGCGGCCGGGTGCTGACCGATGAAAACGGCTATTACTGTTTTCGCACTATCAAGCCCGGCCCCTACCCGTGGCGTAACCAGGCCAGCGACTGGCGTCCGGCGCATATTCATTTCTCGCTCTCGGGTGACGCCTGGGCGCAGCGCCTGATCACTCAGATGTATTTCGAAGGCGACCCGCTGATCAAACAGTGTCCGATCGTCCGAACCATTAATAATGACGACGCCGTGCGCACGCTGATCGCCGAGCTGGACATGCACGCCGCCGTACCGCTGGATTGTCTGGCCTACCGCTTTGACCTTGTTCTGCGCGGCCATCGCGCCACGCTGTTTGAAAATCGCACTCAGGGGGCCGCCCGATGAAAGAGTATCTGCCTGAAACCGCCTCGCAGACGGCGGGACCCTATGTTCATATCGGTCTGGCGCCTGACGCCGCGGGTTTTCATATTTTTGAGAAAAACTTTGGCCCGGTCCTCACCACCGCGGATACCACCGGGGAGCGGATCACCATTGAAGGCCGGGTTATCGACGGCTCCGGAACACCGGTCCGTGATGTGCTGCTGGAGATCTGGCAGGCCAACGCCGCAGGACGCTATAACCATCCTGACGACCGTCAGCAGCAGAAAGCCGTCGACCCGGGCTTCCGCGGCTGGGGGCGTACCTGCTCTGATTTCACCTCCGGCGTCTGGCGCTTTGACACCATTAAGCCGGGCCCGGTTGTCGGCCGCGATGGCCGCCTGATGGCGCCGCACGTCAACCTGTGGGTGGTCGCCCGGGGGATCAACATCGGCCTGAACACACGGATGTATTTCGCCGATGAACATGAGGCCAACGCCAGCGACCCGGTGCTGAATCTGATCGAGTGGGAAGTGAGACGCAAAACCTTAATCGCCGAACGCGAGGTTCGTGGTTCGGAAGTGGTCTATCGCTTCGATATTTATCTGCAGGGCGAAAACGAAACCGTCTTTTTCGATATCTAGCGGCCACGCCGATAAACGCCTTCCCCTCGTCCTGCGGGGGAAGGCGTTTTAAACCGTGGGGAAAGATCTTGTAATGTAATCAGGTCAAATGTTAATAATATTTTGCTATCTGGTTATCAAATTTAAACAAGGCCGCTTGTCTCTTTCACCGCTGTGTTTTTAACATCATCTACTATGGAAAAAAATGGTCTCTTCAGTCAGCGCATTCGCTTGCGCCATCTACACACCTTCGTGGCCGTCGCTCAACAGGGAACGCTGGGGCGCGCGGCTGAAACTTTAAATCTGAGCCAGCCTGCACTCTCGAAAACGCTTAACGAGCTTGAACAGCTAACCGGTACCCGGCTGTTCGAGCGGGGCCGCCTGGGGGCGCAACTCACCCTGGTCGGCGAACAGTTTCTGACTCATGCCGTTAAGGTACTTGATGCCCTTAACTCAGCGGGTCAGGCGCTGAACCGTAAAGAGGGGCTGAATAACGACATTGTGCGTATCGGCGCGCTGCCTACCGCCGCGCTGGGGATCCTGCCAACGGTGATCGGCCAGTTCCATAAGCAGCAAAAAGACATCACGCTGCAGGTCGCCACCATGAACAACACCATGCTGCTGGCGGGGTTAAAATCCGGGGAGATCGATATCGGTATCGGACGCATGTCCGACCCGGATCTGATGAGTGGACTCAACTATGAACTGCTGTTCCTCGAATCCCTGAAACTGGTGGTTCGCCCGGGACACCCCCTGCTTCAGGAGACCGTGACCCTGAGCCGGGTAATGGAGTGGCCCGTCGTCGTTTCGCCGAAGGGCACCGTACCGCGGCAAAACGCCGAAACGTTGCTCCAGAGCCAGGGCTGTAAAATGCCCGCCGGCTGTATCGAGACCCTCTCGGCTTCGCTGTCACGCCAGCTGACGGTCGATTTTGACTATGTGTGGTTCGTACCTTCCGGAGCGGTGAAAGACGATCTTCGCCGGGGTGTGCTGAGCGCCCTGCCGATTGCCACCCAGGGCGCCGGAGAGCCCATCGGCATTCTGACCCGCGTCGATGCGACGCTCACGCCAGGTACGCAAACCTTGCTCAGCGCCATCCGCAAGTCAATGCCTGC
>ENA-UEQM01001042-UEQM01001042.1-human-gut-metagenome-genome-assembly--contig:-NODE-1042-length-13175-cov-8.681707_pt1 | contig 13175 bp, 7 predicted proteins | sample MGYA00242948_ERZ507948 | MGnify/ENA primary metagenome ERZ507948 (study PRJEB26167, sample SAMN06115440) | human gut metagenome | host: Homo sapiens | place: China:Hubei | collected 2015-07-28 | study... | reverse complement strand
AAACTGGTGACTGGGGCTAAGTCGTAACAAGGTAGCCGTACCGGAAGGTGCGGCTGGAACACCTCCTTTCTGGAGAGTATGATTACTTAACGACAGATTGATCTGCGTTCTTTTCTCTCGAATACCGGTGATTTTTTTATAGAGTGGAGTTTCCCGCGATATAGTCCCGTAGCTCAGTTGGTTAGAGCACTACACTGATAATGTAGGGGTCTGCGGTTCAAGTCCGCACGGGACTACACAAAAGCTTGGGGGATTAGCTCAGTTGGCTAGAGCACCTGCTTTGCAAGCAGGGGGTCAAGGGTTCGACTCCCTTATCCTCCACTCGGATTGAAGCGATTCGATCATCGTTCATTGACACGATTAAGGAGATGAGATATAGGCTATGCATATACAATAGGGTATGCATAGCGGAAAAAGAAAGTAAGTAAGGGCGTATGGGGGATGCCTAGGCTCTTGGAGGCTAAGAAGGACGTGGTAAGCTGCGAAAAGCTGCGGGGATTTGCAAACGAGACTCGATCCGCAGATATCCGAATGGGACAACCCGGCAGGTAGAAGACCTGTCACACCGCGAGGTGAGCTAACCCTCTGAACTGAAACATCTAAGTAGGAGGAGGAAAAGAAAGAAACATCGATTTCCAAAGTAGCGGCGAGCGAAATGGAAGAAGCCCAAACCGATATTGTTACGGCAATATCGGGGTTGTAGGACTGCAATATTCAATTAACAATGAACTGGAATGGTCTGGAAAGTCCATCCATAGAGAGTGAAAGGCTCGTACAGGTAAGTTTGTTATGCGATAGCAGTATCCTGAGTATGGCGGGACACGAGGAATCCTGTCAGAATCAGCCGGGACCACCCGGTAAGGCTAAATACTCCCAAGAGACCGATAGTGGACCAGTACTGTGAAGGAAAGGTGAAAAGAACCCCGAACAGGGGAGTGAAATAGAACCTGAAACCATACGCTTACAACCGGTCGGAGCAGCTTCGTGCTGTGACGGCGTGCCTATTGAATAATGAGCCTACGAGTTACTAATCACTAGCGAGGTTAAGTGCAAGGATGCACGGAGCCGAAGCGAAAGCGAGTCTGAACAGGGCGTTTAGTTAGTGGTTGTAGACGCGAAACCTTGCGATCTACCCTTGAGCAGGTTGAAGGTTGGGTAAAACCAACTGGAGGACCGAACGAATAAGCGTTGAAAAGCTTCTCGATGACTTGAGGGTAGGGGTGAAAGGCTAATCAAGCTGGGAAATAGCTCGTACTCCCCGAAATGCCTTTTGGGGCAGCGTTGTAATAAAGAGTCTACTGGAGGTAGAGCTACTGATTGGATGCGGGGGCTTCACCGCCTACCAAATCCTGACAAACTCCGAATGCCAGTAGTATGATTTACAGCAGTGAGTGACTGGGTGCTAATGTCCAGTCGCAAAAGAGGAACAACTCAGACCAGCAACTAAGGTCCCGAAGAATATGCTAAGTTGATCTAACGATGTTTTGTTGCAGAGACAGCTAGGATGTTAGCTTGGAAGCAGCTATTCATTCAAAGAGTGCGTAACAGCTCACTAGTCGAGCGACAGAGCGTGGATAATAAACGGGCATCAAGCATATCACCGAAGTTCTGGGCGCGAGAGCGCGGTAGGGGAGCATTCCATTCAGCGTCGAAGCAGTTTCGTGAGGAATTGTGGAGCGTATGGAAAAGCAAATGTAGGCATGAGTAACGATAATGCGGGAGAGTAACCCGCACACCGCAAGACCAAGGTTTCCTGATCAACGCTAATCGGATCAGGGTTAGTCGGGTCCTAAGGGTAAGCCGAACGGCGATCTCGATGGATAATCGGTTAATATTCCGATACTAACATATACCTCGATGGAGAGACGAAGGAACGTAAGTGCCGCCACCTGACGGAATAGGTGGTTAAAGGGCGTAGGTATAGGGGCAGATTAAGAGTTAGTCCTTGCTGAAACCTGACAGTACAGAGAGCCTACGGGCAATTTGATAGAGCACCCAAGTCGACTTCCGAGAAAATCTTCTAAGTTATAGTATATGTTACCCGTACCGTAAACCGACACAGGTGGTCGAGGAGAGTATCCTAAGGTGCTCGAGTGAATCACGGTTAAGGAACTAGGCAAATTAACCCCGTAACTTCGGGAAAAGGGGTCCCTATGAAAGTAGGGCGCAGCGAAGAGGTCCAGGCGACTGTTTATCAAAAACACAGGGCTCTGCAAATTCGAAAGAAGACGTATAGGGCCTGACACCTGCCCGGTGCTGGAAGGTTAAGAGGGGATGTCATCGCAAGAGAAGCATTGAATCGAAGCCCCAGTAAACGGCGGCCGTAACTATAACGGTCCTAAGGTAGCGAAATTCCTTGTCGGGTAAGTTCCGACCTGCACGAATGGTGTAACGATCTGGACACTGTCTCAACCGTGAGCTCGGTGAAATTGTAGTCCCGGTGATGATGCCGGGTACCCGCAACGGGACGAAAAGACCCCGTGAACCTTTACTATAGCTTAACGCTGAATTTGGGTACACAATGTGTAGGATAGGCCGGAGGCTTTGAAGCGGGCACGCCAGTGTTCGTGGAGCCGACGTTGAAATACGGCCCTTTGTGTATTTGAGTTCTAACCCTGCGAAGGGGACACCGTTTGGTGGGTAGTTTGACTGGGGTGGTCGCCTCCAAAAGCGTAACGGAGGCTTCCCAAGGTACCCTCAGCACGAATGGTAACCGTGCGCGGAGTGCAATAGCATAAGGGTGCTTGACTGTGAGACATACAAGTCGACCAGGTACGAAAGTAGGGTATAGTGATCCGGTGGTTCTGCGTGGACTGGCCATCGCTCAAAGGATAAAAGGTACTCCGGGGATAACAGGCTGATCGCCGCCAAGAGCTCATATCGACGCGGCGGTTTGGCACCTCGATGTCGGCTCGTCACATCCTGGGGCTGGAGAAGGTCCCAAGGGTTCGGCTGTTCGCCGATTAAAGTGGCACGCGAGCTGGGTTCAGAACGTCGTGAGACAGTTCGGTCTCTATCTGTTGCGGGCGTAGGAAGATTGAGGGGTCCTGACTTTAGTACGAGAGGACCGAGTTGGACGAACCTCCGGTGTATCGGTTATGCTGCCAAGTGTACTGCCGAGTAGCCGCGTTCGGTCTGGATAAGCGCTGAAAGCATCTAAGCGCGAAGCCATCCCCGAGATAAGTCTTCCCTTGAGGGGCGTAGGAGACTACTACGTTGATAGGCTGCAGGTGTAAAGACAGCAATGTCAAAGCCGAGCAGTACTAATTACCCGATAGGCTTTCTTTTTCGAATCTTTATCTCATCTCCTGTACGTGTCAAATTTACCGGATGCGACGGATTATATATCGAAAAGATATATTCGCATAGTTCCGATATATTGGAGCAAAAGTTCTTTTAGGTGGTTATAGCAGTGAGGTTCCACCTCTTCCCATTCCGAACAGAGAAGTTAAGCTCACTAACGCCGATGGTACTGCGCTACGCGCGTGGGAGAGTAGGTAGCCGCCTCTTCAAGCCGGATCCTGAACAAGGGTCCGGCTTTCTTTTTGTTCGCGGGCTTGCGTGTCCCTTCCCCTCGTGCGGTTGGCTCTCAGCGGCAGAGCCTGCCAAGGAGGGTTATGTCGGTTTAGAGGTTGATATTTTGTGCCTGGAGGTTGGCGTGGGCATACGCTTTACAGCACGTATTCGTAGTGGGGGGGGCGGTTTATAAACGCAGCCAAATGCCGAGAATAACGGCGCCCGAAACCGAAATCCTGTAAAATGAACCGGATATTGTTGCTTTGCCGCTGCAGAAGAAATGCAGGCCGTATAGATTGTAATTCCTTCGAATGTGCGGGAGATTTGTATGTCGCAGGACGGATCTATGATCGAGATAGGCTCTTCGTTTGTGCGGGGTTTTCGGAAATTCAATGTAGAGCGATCCGCTATTTTAAGTAATCCGGCTCTTCGGGACGGAAGTGATTCGTGATATGGTTCGGGAGCGGAATGTCACTTGGGAAATACAGGAGCGATAATCGGCAAAACGGGATGGGACGGAGTTCAGATCCGAATGCGATTTTTGGAGGGTTGAAATAGTCCCAAACGATAAACAACGAAGTTTTTGCGTATGCGGCGAAGGGATCAGGGGTTTCCTCTGTCGTAGTATCGCACTGTCCTATCAATATCTATAGAGTATTGTATTGCCGGCGGAATTCGTCTGTACTACACTTTTGCTTCCTGCGGATGGATTTCCCTGACTATTCGGCCTCCTTGGAGGCGGCGCTTGGGTTAAGGACTGCGATACCGATCGTGTTGCCGGTAGGGATCGTGCTCCGGGGGAGGGGTGAGTCAAGAACTGGATGCCGGTCTGGAAACGTGTACCCGGTGGAACGGATTACTTCCGTTCGTTTCCGATGTTATGCTTTAAGGCCCGGAGCTGTGCTTGCATGCGGTGAGGACCTTGGTTCGCGGATGAAATCGCGGGTACGGGATCCCGAATGTTCTGTCGCTGCGGTTGGATCCCATATTTCAGCCGAAGATAATGGTTGGAGTTATATGAGGTCCGGATCGTTTTCGCAGACAGGGACGGATTCGTCGTAGAATTGTTGGTGTCTTCCTGCTGTGGGAATAACGGGCGGTTTCCTGGGCGCTTGATTGGTCGGTGTCGTGGTGAGGAAGTGGAGTGCCGGGAGCATGGTTTCGCAAGATAATAACCATGTTAGCTCGATCCGGTGAAGCCGGCTTCATTTGAATTCGGGGTTCTCTAAATCCGGCTTGTCAGTAGGCGCAGGGGCGCTGTATGCGGAGTGATTTCGGTCCATTGCGTCGATGCGGGCAACAACCAGGTTTCGCCCTGCCGGACATCGATTCGATTGCCTTCGTTGTCGGTCAATGAACCACTCCCCTGAAGCAGAACTATTGCCACGAAAGAGTCCGTTGCCGACCAGTCGCAGCGTGTTCGTGCGGTCAGGGTATATAGCGACGTAGTAAAGTAAGGCGTGGTGACAAGCCGGACTTCCTGATTGTTCTCCGGAGCGTACGTTATGCGGCTGTTTTCGGAAGATTCGAAATCGATCGCTTCGCGTGCCAATTCGGTATGCAACTCCCGGGAATTGCCCGCTGCATCCCGCCGGTCGAAATCGTAGATCCGGTAGGTGATGTCCGAACTTTGCTGGATCTCGACGATGAAGGACCCCTTTCCGATGCTGTGCACCCGTCCTGCCGGCAGATAAAAGACGTCGCCCGATGCGATTGCCTGGCGATTCAAAACGTCGGTCAATGTATTGTCGGCAACGCGACGTTCGTACTCCGCCGGTGCGATCGGACGGGAGAATCCGGTCAGTAACGAAGCGCCCGGTTCCGCTTCCAGCACGTACCACATCTCGCATTTCCCGCTTTTCCCGTGGCGCTTTCGTGCCAGTTCGTCGTCCGGGTGTACCTGGATCGAAAGATCTTCCCGGGCATCTATGAATTTTACCAACAAGGGAAATTCCTGCCCGAAACGGGCATAGTTGGCTTTGCCCAGAAGCTCTGCGCCGAAGCGTCCGATCAGCTCGGGCAGGGTGCTTCCGGTCCACGGCCCTTCCGCCACCACCGATTCCGAGCCGGGCATGCCGGAAAGTTCCCAGCTTTCGCCTACACGGGAGAGCTCGGATGCGAGTTCCTTGTAGGGGATGATGCGTTCGCCGCCCCAGAGGGTCTGCTTCAGAATCGGATGAAATTTGAGGGGACGCAATGCTTCAGGTCTTAATTTGTTCCTACAAATATACTATTTTTCGGCAAGCAAAAGCTTTCTGCGACGAGAAAATGAAACGGGAAGCCGGTGTATTTGCAACTGGGTTGCAAGGAAAATGCACTATATTTGACACCAAAGAAGAATAAAAGCATTATGAAAAGTCAAACGAATGGTCGCGGCTGCGCCGCTTGCGATGCAGGTCCTGACCACGACCGTCATTCGCAAAGCTATTGGATGCCCGTTGCGTCGGCCGTGTTATTTGCGGCGGGACTCGTCATGCAATATACCGGTGTCGAATTTTTCGCATCTTCCGCAGTACGGTTCTGCTGGTACCTCGCAGCTTATTTTCCGGTAGGGCTTCCTGTGCTCCGGGAGGCATGGAACGGTATGCGGCAGCGGGATTTCTTTACGGAATATACGCTGATGAGCCTCGCTGCCATCGGTGCTTTCTATATCGGAGAGTATCCCGAGGGGGTTGCCGTGATGTTGTTTTATTCGATCGGAGAGGCGTTGCAGGAGCGTGCCGTGGAGCGGGCGCGGCGGAATATTCGTGCGCTCGTCGATATCCGGCCCGAACAGGCGAACGTTTTGGTGGAAGGGAAACCGGTGGCTATGCCCGCTGCGCAGGTCGTGCCGGGCCGGACGATCGAGGTGCTTCCGGGGGGACGTGTCCCTCTGGACGGCGTTTTGCTGTCCGAGGCGGCCCCGTTCAATACGGCGGCGCTGACCGGAGAGAGTACGCCGCGGACGATCTGTAAGGGAGATGAGGTGTTGGCGGGTATGATCTCTTCGCAGCATCCGGTTCGTATCGAAGTGACGCGCCCGTATGGGGAGAGCGCCCTTTCGCGGATTCTCTCCATGGTCGAAGAAGCTGCGGCGCGCAAGGCTCCCGCCGAATTGTTCATCCGCCGTTTCGCCCGGATTTATACTCCCGTAGTGACGGGATTGGCCGTGCTGATCGTCGCTTTGCCCGGATTGTGGTCGCTCCTGCACGGAGGCTTCGCCTATTCGTTCGACGAATGGTTGTCCCGGGCCCTGGTATTTCTGGTGGCCTCTTGTCCTTGTGCGCTGGTTATCAGTATTCCGCTGGGCTATTTCAGCGGTATCGGCGTTGCTTCGAAGGCCGGCGTGCTCTTTAAGGGCGGCAGTTATCTGGATGCCATTGCGCGGGTCAATACCGTGGTTTTCGACAAGACCGGCACGCTGACCGAGGGTTTGTTCGAAGTCCGGGAGGTGCATGTTGCTCCGGGCGTGAATTCCGGGGAGCTGCTCGGATGGGTCGCTTCGGCCGAGCGGACCAGTACGCACCCGGTGGCCCGGGCAGTCGTGCAGTATGCCGAGAGGGAGGGTGTCGCTCTTCTCGCTTCGGAGGGCGCAGCTGAAATCGCCGGACACGGCATTCGGGCCGAATTCGACGGGAAACAGTTGTTGGTGGGCAATACGCGTCTGATGGCTCGCTTCGGCGTGGAATATCCGTCGGAGGTCGATGCGATTCCCGAGACGATCGTCGTATGTGCGCTCGACGGCCGGTATGCGGGCTATCTCGTGATTGCGGACAAGCCCAAGGAGGATGCCGCGCGTGCCGTGGCGGAATTGAAGTCGCTCGGAATCGAGGATATTCGGATTTTGTCGGGCGACCGGGAGGCGCTGGTGGCGAATTTGGGCCGCAGGCTGGGCGTTTCCGAGGCCCGGGGGGATCTCCTGCCCGAAGGTAAGATGGAGATACTCGAGGCGCTGCGCGGAGAGCCCGGCAAAGTCACGGCTTTCGTCGGCGACGGATTCAACGACGCTCCGGCTCTCGCGACGAGCGATGTCGGGGTGGCGATGGGGGCTTTGGGCAGCGACGCAGCCATCGAAACGGCCGACGTGGTGATCCAGTCCGACCAGCCTTCGCGTCTGCCTGCGGCGATCCGTATCGGACGTCTTACGCACCGCATCGTGCGGCAGAATATCCTGCTGGCGATCGGGGTGAAGGTCGTCGTGCTGACGTTGGGCGCACTCGGCATCGCAACCATGTGGGAAGCGGTTTTCGCCGATGTAGGCGTCACTCTGCTTGCGGTTCTGAATGCCGTGAGGGCTTCCAATCGTCGTTTTTAATGCGTATCTTGCACCTATGAACGAAAACGAATACATTTCCAGCCTCAAGGCCCGCGATATCCGTCCTACGGCGCTGCGGGTGTTGATTCTGCGTACGATGGCCGGATTCGACCGGGCTTTCAGTCTCGCGGATCTCGAAGAGGAGCTTGATACGGTGGATAAATCGACTCTTTTCCGTACGCTCACTCTTTTTCTGGCGCATCACTTGGTGCACGGCATCGACGACGGTACCGGTTCGCTCAAATATGCGCTTTGCAGCAGCGATTGCGATTGTGAAATCGACGACCTGCATACCCATTTCTATTGCACGCATTGCCGGCGTACCTTTTGCCTGCGAGGGGTGGCTGTTCCGCAGGTGGGTCTGCCGGACGGATTTTCGGCCGAAACGATCAATTTTGTTATCAAGGGGATCTGCGCCGACTGTTCGGGGCGGAACTGACAGGATGGATCGAGGCGGCTTGTCTGAACGACGAAACCCCGTCCGCCCCGGTCGGAAACGGTCGATTAAAGGTCCGGGAATTTCCGGAGGCTCCTTTCCCGCAGCGGATGTCAGCAGGTGGCGAGCCAGTTGCGGATCAGCGCCGGGCCGCAATTCGAAATGCAGGATTCGGGGTGGAATTGCACGCCGTGTATCGGCAGATTCCGATGATAAAAGGACATGATGTGTCCCGCTTCATCGTGCGAACTTGCGATCAGCTCTTCGGGCATCGAGTCCGGATCGACGACCCACGAATGGTAGCGTCCTACGATCAGGGGCGGAGCGATTTTCTGCAGCAGCAGATCGCCCGCATCGGTTACGGTCAGCGTCGTCGGATGTCCGTGCAGCGGGGCCGACAGTTGTCGCAGTTCGGCTCCGAACGCCCGGGCGAGCGCCTGATGTCCCAGACAGATCCCCAGCACGGGGATTCGCTGCCGCACGATCTGTCCGATCGCCGCCATAAGGTCGCCGGCCTCTTCCGGGATTCCGGGACCCGGGGATAGGAGTATCCCGTCGTAATCGCCGAATTTTTCGAAGTCGATCCGGTCGTTGAGTTGTATCGTAATATTCACCGGTTCGGACGATTCCCGAAGCAGTTGTACGGCGTTGTGGACGAACGAGTCGTAATTATCGATTACCAGTATCTTTTTCACGGCTACAAAAGTAACCTTTTTTATACCTTTGCGGAATAAAAATCGTCAGAATGGAAGCTCAGCTTGTCCGAAAAGCCGTGAATCGTTGTGCCGCGCAGGGAAAACCGTTCCTTTTCGGGGTCGATTTCGAATTGAGGGAGGGATTTTTCGTGGAGAATCCGCTCGTCTGCCGGCAGATTCCGTTTGCCTGCGGAGAGATTACCAATGTGCCGGATAGCTTCTCCGGGGAGGCGGAAATTACGCCCCGCCTGGAGATTCTGCATACCGATCGGGAGGCGTATCTTCGCCGGTTCGCCGTCATTCGCCGGGGGTTGCTTCGCGGGGACAGTTTTCTGACCAACCTGACCGAGCGGACTCCGATCCGAACGAACCTTACTCTCGAGGAGATCTTCCGCCGCAGCCGTGCCCGTTACAAACTGTTGCTGCCGGGGCGTCTGGTCTGTTTCTCTCCCGAGTGTTTCGTCCGCATTACGGACGGGGTGATCCGCTCCTACCCGATGAAAGGAACGATCGACGCTGCGTTGCCCGATGCCGAGGCCCGGTTGCTGGAGGATTACAAGGAGCGTTGCGAACATTACACCATCGTCGATCTGATTCGCAACGACCTGAACCGGATTGCCGATCGTGTGCGTGTCGAGCGTTTCCGTTACGTCGAGAAGATCGCTACCCTGCGGGGCGAAATCTTGCAGACGAGCTCCGAAATCGCCGGCGACCTGCGGTCGGGATGGCGGCAGGAACTGGGCGACCTGCTTTTCAGCCTGCTGCCTGCCGGCTCGATTTCGGGGGCTCCGAAACCCGCGACCCTGCGGTTGATCCGCGATGCCGAGCAGTGCCCCCGGGGATATTATACGGGGGTATTCGGCTATTTCGACGGTCGCGATCTGGACAGCGCGGTGATGATCCGCTATATCGAATGCGAGAACGGGCTGTTCTATTTCCGCAGCGGCGGCGGCATCACCGTGCACAGCGCCCCCCAGCAGGAGTACGACGAGGTCGTTACCAAAATTTACCTGCCGATTCCCTGATTGCGATGGATGAGTTGCTTTTCATAGAAACCATTCGGGTCGAGGACGGAACTTTCGTTCGTCCCGAACTTCATTTGCAGCGTATGCGGCAGACGGTCCGCGAAGCGTACGGCGTCGCCTCCGGTTTCGATTTGGCGGACGGTTCGATTCCGCTTCAGCATCGGAAGGGAACGGTGAAGTGCCGGATCGTTTACGGCCGGTCGCTGTCGGAGATTTCGTTTGCGCCGTATGTTCCCCGCGAGATTCGCTCCCTGCGGCTGGTCGCTGCGGACGACGAATTGGATTACCACTTGAAGTATGCGGATCGTAGCGCCCTTGCCCGTCTTTTGCAGCGTCGGGACGATTGCGACGAGATCCTGATCGTGCGCGACGGGGCGATTACCGATACCAGTTACAGCAACGTGGCGTTTTTCGACGGACGGAAATACGTTACGCCGGATACTTTCCTGCTCAACGGCATGCGGAGGCAGTACTTGCTCGGTACGGGAGTTTTAACCGAATGCCGCATTACGCCTTCCGACCTGGGCGGTTTCGAGCGGGTCGTGCTCATCAATGCCATGTTGGGAATCGAGGACGACCTCGCCGTTCCGATCGAACGGATTCGGGGATTATAACCGAAGGTAAGTGGCATAATCGCAGGGTTGCGGACCCTGCGTTTTTTATCGATCAAATCCGGCCTTTGGGGGATTCAGCGGTATGTCAGCTTTGTCGTTCGTAATAGGCGATCCGGTCGCAACAGACTTTTTCCGTGATGTCGCGCATGAGTTCGAGGCGCGGGATCAAGGCGTCGATGTCGGTCTTGGTAACGACGAAATCCTTGTTGTAGCGGGCTTGTACATAGGCATCCTGTAACAGATTGAACAGGCGCCGCTCCTCCTCCGTATTTCGAGGGAAAACCGATACCAGTTGCAGCGTGTGCGTCTTGCAGCGATCCATCAGAATTTCCAGCGCATGATCTTTATAGCCGTAAAGGATATATACCAGCGGAATGGTACGCAGGTAATTTTCTGCGGCTTGATGCAGATGGAAAGAGGCCATTTTATATTTCTGCAACCCCGCATAGTAGCGTGCTCCTAACAGAAAATCGCTTGCGAATTGAAATTTTTCGTTAAAATAATCCCGAGCGATTTTTGCGATTTCCGCATAGTTCAACTTCCGGCACCGTGCCAGTTTGAACTCCTGCGAATCGTAGAGCATGATCCCCTGTTTTTTGATTTCATGATAGAAGTATTGCCCCAGTTCGAGGTTTTTATTCAGCCGGGAAATACTTTCGTTGATGAATTGCGGCCGGGTGTAAAATTCGCTTTGTTTGTTTGCGAAAAACCGTTCGGTGATGCGGGCGTAAACGTCGTATTCCTTCAATCCGAGCCGTCGGCGCGTGACGATCAGGATGTCGTAATCGCTCATGAAAAAGGTCGTCACTCCGTAATCCCGCCGGCGGTCGCAATCGACGTATGTATTTCGAGCATAACTGCCGTAAAGAATGATCATTACGCAGTCTTTTATTTCATTTCGGATGATCTCTACAAGTTGATGTAGATCGCGTCTTTTTTCTGCTGGCAGGAAGTTGATCGAACTTTTCATACATACAAAGTTAGTAAGAAAATTTGAACGCCTGGTTTTTACAATGGAATTAAAATACTATATTTGTACGTAGTATTTCCGTGCAACGAGTTTGTTGTAGTGGGACGGTGTGTGCCGTTCAGGAACAAATAGGCGATTCAGATGCAATGCGGGAATACGGTGATTCGGCATAGCCGACAGACATAGAAAAAGGTAAACAACTCTTATGCCTACCGTAAAATTGGGAATTTACAAGTAATCAGGTGTAGCAGTTGTCTGTCCTTGTTATGCCCTGCTCGTTTCGACGGGAGGGGCAGGCAAGGGCGCAGGACAATCGACTGATTACAGGCTCCCAATGCCTTCGGTAGTAGATTGACACCGCGCCTTCTTTTCATTTTATATGCGAGAAGGTGCAAAATCCGATCCATAACATTTTATGTCCGGGGCCCAACAATTCCTGATATGGATTGATACATCCAAAGAAGCTGTAAATCAGAAAGTAAGAATTGCTCCTACGGAATAAGTAATTTTTGGTTGGTATGAAAAAAACGGATTATTCCTCCTGGAGAAGATTGGAGCGAGTGATTGAATCTTCTGGGTTGACAATCAATTCATTTGCCAGATATGTCGGGTTGCCGCGCGGCGAAAATCTTTATCAGATCAAGCGGGGAAATTATGGGATAAGCCTCGGTGTCGCCAAAAAAATCCATGCGAAATTTCCGCAATATCCGATTTCATGGCTGATGCACGGGGAAGCCGAATCCGCCGTTTTGTCAGAAAAGGATGGTTTCGTGGTTCGTATTCCTGTATATCAGGATACTGCTGTGATGATGTTTCCTCCGAACGGGGCTCCCGATCGGGAGTTACTTCTTTCTGCCGAGGAGGCTCATGGGGCACAGATTGCTGTTTTGTGTGCGGGAGAGCCTCTCGCAGCGGGATGGCAGGATTGGCTTGTGTTGTTACGGGATCCTGGTGATGAAATCGTGAATGGCAGGATTTATCTGGTCGTAACGGAATATTTCTATCTTTTTTGCTCTGTATATCGAATCGAAGGAGATGATAATCGACTGCGATTGAGATGTTTATCTTCTATGGTAAAAGATGGTTTGGAGATTCGGCGCGAAGAGATCCGCGTGATGTGGCAGGTTTGCGGGGCTGTCTGCCGAATGAAATAGGTCGGTTTCATGTAAAATGGATGGAGAAGGATGCTTGTTTGTTGTTGGAACGGTGCATCGTTGTGTAAATAGGTCGGAATGCATGAAGGACATTTATTACCGATCCTGAAAGAGAATAAGGCGACTCTTTATCGGACTATTTGTCTGTATAAATGAAAATAAAAAGGACGGATTCGAAAATCCATCCTCAAAGGTCGTTTTGTGCGGATAAAGGTGCTTCCGCACGAATGTAAGCCCGATGTATATCAACGAATTGCGACGGTTTTTCGGCTTCTGTCCCCGCATCGCCTACCGTCATTCTGCACGGTCTTGCGCCCGCCTGCCCGTTTCGCCTGCGCGGCCGCCGTATCTCCTTGCATGACAGTACAAAGATAGCGATTTCGGACGAGAAATCCAAATGCCGGAAAATTTTGAGATGCAAATAGATTATACGGTCAGATCGTGTTGTTTGAATTATATATTTTTTATATT
>ENA-UEQM01001029-UEQM01001029.1-human-gut-metagenome-genome-assembly--contig:-NODE-1029-length-13334-cov-60.557215_pt1 | contig 13334 bp, 9 predicted proteins | sample MGYA00242948_ERZ507948 | MGnify/ENA primary metagenome ERZ507948 (study PRJEB26167, sample SAMN06115440) | human gut metagenome | host: Homo sapiens | place: China:Hubei | collected 2015-07-28... | reverse complement strand
AGGGTGAGTGTCCAGATGATGCATGACAGTGCGCCCAGGATGGTGCTCTCGCTGATGCTTTCGCCCGTATGCAGGATGGCCTTCATCACATAGAGAGGTGATGTTCCGATGTCTCCGAATACAATGCCTAATGTAACGAGCAATCCCAGAAAGCCTACTCGATGATGATTGCAGGCTACTGAACTTTCTGCTTTTTCTTTCATTTTCTTCTCTTATTTAAATTAAATATTATTCTTTTGGGACATGAAAATGTCCTTTGTGATTATAAATTTGCGTGCAAAGGTATAAACATAAGAGGCAAGACAGAATTTGTTTAACAAGATTTATCGGATTTAACCTTTATTCTTTGGCGATATGAAGAGCTGAATAGAGGTGAATGCCGATAAGACTACTCCCGGGAAACTTCTGAACTTGCGAAACTTGAATCAACTTAAAAAAATAAATACAATACAATCCTTTCCGAAAATCGGCTAGATGTGGAAAGGATTGCAAACTGCACAAATCTCTCAAATATGCGCAACGACAGAAGAAAAAAAGGATTGCATATTATCTTAACAGAGCCCACTTATTAAAGCGGGTTCTGTTTATTACTATAGTTACGTTTACTGTATCTTAAGCCTGAATCATTTTTTTTATTTCATCCATACTTAAGTTAAGAGTACTTGCCACAATATCAGCTGATACTCCAGCCTGTAGAAGTTTTTTGGCTGATTGCAATTTTTCCTCATTAGCTCTTTTTAATTGCTCCTCAGCTTCCTTTCTCTGCTCCTCAGCTTCTTTTAACTGACTAGATGTTGCCTCCAGCTGACTAGATGTTGCCTTAAGTTTCTCCTCAGTATCATCATTAGCCTTCGTCAAACGCTCCAACCTGCCGGCAAGCGTCTTCTCTACGCTCACCATATCCCAGAATTCATCATAACCCAGAAGTTCCTCCTCGGTATAGGCTGATTCTTCAATCTCTGATACGGCTTTGGCTATCTCCGGATTAGCCAGCAGTTCTGCCGGAACTTCCTTCGTTTTCTCATCAATTTCTGTCAGATACCTAAGCCATAAAACCTGCATTTTCTTCTCTGTAAACGTATGAGGCGTAAACTTCGGCAACTCAACAAATACCAGATGCAAACCATCAATTACTTTTTCGGTATGTTCCTCATGAACAAGATGGTAATAGTGGTAATAATCATCCAGTTCAGGCTCAAATACTTCATTAACCAAGTTGAGAGAATAAACTGGCTTCAGAAGAGAATAATCTTCTCCCCTGTTTAGCTGCTTTACATATGCCTTGGAAGCATTGAAGAGAACTCGCTGCTTAAACTCCGCAGACCAAACCATCTGCATTTCTACAATAAACTGACGTCCCTGGGCATCCTCGCATCTCACATCCACTATGCTATATTTTCGTGTGGGTGTCTGGGGAACCATTTCAGGCGTAAGATATGTCACAGAAGTGATTTCCTCTTCCTCACTCTTAAAAGGAAGAAGGGCGTTAAGCAAACTTTTTACCAACTCGGGATGTTCGCCAAACACTTTTTTGAAGGTCAAATCGGCCTTAGGATCCAAATATTTCATAAGCCTTTCTTTTTTTCTGCAAATATACGCCAATATTCCGAAACTTGCAAGCCTTTTCCATATTTTTTTTGAATTTTTCTTCTTTACACAATAATTAAAGCCCGATAGGAGAGCGTTGCTGCTTCCTGTCGGGCTTTTATTATTACGTATCGTTTAAGCGATTTGTAAAGGCTTAACCGATTTGGTGATTACTTGTTTTCGTATGTAACAATGAGCTTGCTACCATAGGTTCCGGAAATCTGCTCAAGATCCTTGAATGACAGGAAGTCGATGCTCAATACATTGTCCTTGAATGTAGTGTTCAGATTAACGTCAGCCCACTTGTTCTCACCTGTCTCGAAATCCTGGTAACCGAAGTGTGCCTTGGCTGGCATATAGCTTGAATTGGTTACCTGCTGGTTGAGAAGCAGACCTACGAAAATATCCTCACCCTGGAATACATAAGAGAAGAGATCCAGGAGATAACGTACATCGATGGTACCAGGAATAGCCTTGATGCTCTTATCTGCGGTGAACTTCATGCTGCCACCAAATTCGTAAGAAGCCAGGTTGCCATCCTCCATGGTGATGTCGGTCAGCTGCAAACCTCTATACCACTTGTCCTTGTTTGTAACAGATGCAAGGGTATTGTCGTTGTTGTATGTCCAATAATCATATTGGGTTGTAGGGTAATCAGCCTCTGCCTTAGCTGCTGTGCTCTTTACAACTTTTCCGTTTTCGATGGTAAAATCGAGTTCACCATCAGTAATAGGGCTAACAGTCTTCACTACATTGCCATCGTAGGTGAATTTCCAACCAAGACCTTCTGCAGAAGCAATTTCTGCAAGTGTACCGTCTGCATTGTAAGTGAAGTTCATGGTTACGCTCTGAGCACCAATCATGGCCAACAAACCGTTTTCGAAATAGATGCTCTTGATACGCTTTGGCTGGAAGGCATATACCTTACCCAACTCCCAAGAAGCACTGCCGCGAACCAGAGATACGGCATATTCGCCCTCTGCCAAATCAGCAGGAATAGTAACCTTTACGCCATCAGTTGTAACTGTTGTCTCTAATGTCTTGTCACCAACTACAATCTTGTCGCCCTGGGCAAAACCGATACCGGTAAGGGTTACTTCCTCGCCAATACCCATCTCGGCTGGCAATGACAAGGTAGAGATTGGGTTGTCGGCTGCAAGAAGAGTCATGCTGCCCAATGTCCAGCTATCATTACCTGTCTTCAATACTACATTTACCTTACCTTCAGTCATGGTGTAAGGAATGGTGAAGGTTGCACCATTAGAAGACATCTTGGCATTGGTGTTAACCTCAGTTCCCTGCTCAGGCTGGAGATAAAGAGTCTGACCAGCAGCGAAACCGCTACCCTGTACGGTTACCTCGGCACCAATCTTTGCAGATGTTGGAACCACTGCATTGCTTACTGGGTTAGTAGGACCATTGTCGTCTGACGAACACGCTGAGAAAGTGATGAATGCACAAAGCATCAACATCATTGAAATCAATTTTTTCATAGTGCTGTGTTTTAATTAATTAATAAATATATTGTTTTTAAACTCTATTCTTACAACCCAGGCTGACTGTTCAGAATCTTCTCTGTGTCCTCGCTTGAAGGACGGGTCATGTCTGGATTCACGATTCTGCCGTTAGGATCGAGGAGGATGAAGCGAGGAATGCCGCTGATGCGGTAATCGCTCTGGAATTTGCTGCCCTTACCGATATAAAGTTGGGTACCGCTCAGTGCACCGCTCTTCACCCTGGCAGCCCACTTCGCTTTGTCCTGGTCAATAGAAAGACCTACGAAGACGATGTTTCTGCCCTTGAACTTCTCTTCCAGTTTCTTGAGGAATGGCAACTCTTTCTGGCATGGTCCGCACCAGGTAGCCCACATATCTATATATATGTACTTGCCACGGAAATCACGGAGCGTCATCTCCTTGCCGTTTACATCCACACCCTTGAACATAGGTGATGGACGTCCCACAGCCGCTTTGTCCCATTTGGCACATGCCTTCTTGAAGATTTCATTCAGGCGAGGCGATGTAACATAGGTATAGTACAGATTCTGCAGATCGGTGATGTTCTCCACGCCATTACCTTCAACATAGGTGAAAGCCAGAAAATGAATCAGCGATTCGCGCACCTTGTCGCTCTTCGTATTTTCGCCGATATAGCTCATCTCTGCAAGCACCTTAGGATAGAGTTGGCGGATGTTCTTTCCCGCTTCATCAAATACGTGGGCTGTCTCAATCATATAGTTGCGATACTCATCGTTGTCGGCGAGATCATCATCCTCCTTCACATACTGGCGCAGGGTATCGTAATAGTCCTTACCCAATACTAGAGTGGTATCCTGAGTGAGATAAGTATGACTTACCGGATACATCAGGAAGGCATTGGCATAGAAGTAGGTGATTCTGCCTTCTTCCATCTTCAGGAATTTGTCGTCGGCAGCAAACTTGCGTGCCTTCAGCAGGCGTTTCATCGAAGCTATCTTCTTGTCAACGGTAGCCTTAAACTCGCTCCAAGGCTGGATGTAAGCCTCATTAGGCAAGCCGGTTAACTGAATCTTGTTCAAGTAATCGATAGCCTTCTCGTTGCCGCCCATTACGGCGAAAGTGTTGTCGAAATCGTTGGCATCGAACGAGATGGTTACATCGTCGCCCTTCTGAAGATATACGTTCTTGGTCTTCTCTCCATAATAAACGTTGGCGTAGAGAGCATCCATGCCGTCGAGCTGCACGGTAGCCTTTCCGTCGGTCAGTGGAAATTCGTTGACGCTCATGTGGTAGACGAGTACCACATTGGAGAGCACCGGATTCTTGACGTCAAATCTAACGGTGATGCCCTCAGCTGCGTGCATGTTCACTGCTGCAAGCAGGAACAGAAACAATGATAATATTCTATTCTTCATTTTTACTTTCTTTTTTAAAGTTGATGATTAGTTGGTACGTTCACGGTAAGTAGCATCTACTATCTTGCCGAAGCCTGAATAGCTGGTAGGTGTAACCTTAGAGAAATCGCCCTCTGCGCTCATGCCGTCGTAGATGCGGAGTGTACCCGAACCATTGCTGTTCTCTGAACCTACGATGAGATCGTAATCATGGGCTGAAGCTGAATTCTGATAGAAATTAAACTTCATCATCGTGATGGTTTCGCCGTTGAAACTGAACTGGCGCTCTGCCTTCAATGGTTTCTCCGAGAGGTTCACGCGATAAACGGTACCGCCTACAGCATAATACATGTAGTTCTTCTGTGAACTGAAGGCGAAGCAAGAGGCATTGGCGATGTCTTTGCAGTCGCTCAAGTCGCCGTAGTAAGCCTTACCCAGTGCAAAGGTGCAGTCGGCATAGCAGAGCATATCACCCAGCTGAATGCCATACAGTTCAAACTTCTTTCCGCTGCGCAGGATGGTATAGGTGATGCCCATTTTGGCATTTCCCGGGTCATATTTCGTATTCTCCATATAGACGAAATCCATGCCGGTAGGATATTCGCTGAAGGCTTTGCCGGTTACCATATCCGATCCCTTGTATCCGGTAGCAATCTCTTCCATATCCTTCATGCTGTGATAGGAAACATCAGAGAGCGAAAGGCCCGGCAGGAATGGACAGCAGGACATGAAGCACTTGTTCACATTATCATAAAGCAGATAGATGGATGCGTAAGAGGATGCTCCGATGTTGGCTCCCACGGCTGGTGCAAGAACAGGCTGCTTGTTGACGGCAGCGAAGAGTCCCTGGATACCCATGTTGGATGCCGAATATGCATAGCCGTCGCTTACAATCATTCTCATCATGCCGCTCTGGTCGCATACCATGCTCTGTGGCTTCAGATTGGTCTGCTTGGCTACCTCGTACTTGAAGTCGTAATCCTTCTGCCATACAAAACTGTTCTTTGACAGACGGGTGGCTCCGTCGGCAGTAAAGAGATAGAAAGGAGAGTCGGAATGTCCGCTGTTTGGCGCATACTGGATGCTGTATGGATGATTCAACTCAGGCATTCCGCTGGTCTTGAGGATGTCGAGATAGGTTTTGCCTGTAACCTTCGATATCATGTCGAGACGGGTCTTGCCGTTCACATCACAGAGCACCATCCAGCCTTCTGAAGAGGTATCGCTCACGGTGAGTGTATAGCTCTGCTGCCAGAAGAGTCCGGTCTTCTTCTCTGTTGCGGTGAAGTAGAGGGTATATTCTCCTGCAGGAAGCGTCATTTCCTGCACGAGATGTTTTTCGTTGCCAAGCACGGTCACCTCGTTGTCGCCCGACTTATTGATGACCTTCCACTCGTAGTTGTAGGCATCGAGGTCGGTGATGTTATCGCCCAGATTCGGGTCGAGGTCGATGTTGGCATGGGTGAGTACCGAGATGGTCTCAGGTACGCCGGTGATAGTAGGCTCGTTCAGACTGTGATAATCGTAGTTGCCCTCATCTTGCGAGCATCCTGCCATCATCGTAGCCATCATCAGAGCCGCTGCCATTATTTTATAATTTCTCATAATCTTCCAGTTTTTTTTATTCTCCATAGAAAGCCAGCGCATTGCCCTTTGCATCGAATGCATCAGCATCGTATGCTTCGCCGTTGTTGCGAAGTTTCTGCTGTTCTCTCACATAGCTCTGCATCTCAGAACTTACATAGCTCTGCATGGCAAGCGTCATCTTAGAATCGTCGTTGAAATCGGCTGGGTCCAGGTCGAGTACCTTGCAAGCCAGTTCGAACTTCTGCTGGGTGAAATCGCCGAGCAGATCGGTCTTCCATGCCTTTGGTGCCGTGGTAAACTTGTCAGAGAAGATAATCTGATAAGAAAGGGTAGAAACCACATCGCCGTTGGCTGTCGTCTCTTCGGTAACAGGAAGAGTGAAGTTCTCGTTAGGCTGCAGACTTACCTGTATATGCTTCTCCTGAGTTTTCAGGATGGCAGTACGTTTCAGCGTAATCATATATTCCAGTACGGTTTCGCCCGCCGGCATCTCAGCCTTTTCCGGCAGGATGTAGTCTGTGCCTTCCTGTGCATCCTCCGAGCTAACCATTAGGGCTATCTCGCGAGGCTGGTCTGTAGGACGGCCTACCAGCTGTATCTTGACAGGCACCTGCATCTCATCGCCTTTCTGATAGACAAAGGTCACATTGGTGTTTGCCTGTAGGATATTGGTATTGGAGCGATTGTTCAGGTAAACGCCGTTAATGTTCTGAAAAACATCCGGTTCCTGTTCGCTGCATGAGCCTAGAGATAGGGCTGCCATCGCTCCAATCAATAGAGTCTTTATCTGATATTTCATATAAAAATCGTATATAATTAGTCTTAACTATAAACTATTAACTAGTTCTCTGTCTCAGAGTCAGGCAGTGGAACCACGAAGATGAGGTCGCTTGCCTTTGGATTCTTGTTCGCATTAGAAGAGGTGATGATGTCGCTGTTCAATCGCTTGTAGAGATAGAACAGCTGGCCTTCGCCATACAACTCGCGGATGTACTCATACTTCAGTAAATCAGGAGTAAGGGTCTGAAGGTTTGCCACACCACGGTTTCTGCGCAGGGCGTTGACATACTGTACTCCCTTTGCCAGATCGTCGCTCTGGCTCTCGGCTGCAATGAGGAACATCTCACCCAGACGTATCATCGGAATCATCGTGTTCTGGATGCTTCCGTTAGCCACCATATCGCTATACTTGTAGAAATAACGGTTGCTGCCTGTTGCTATCCAGTTGGCACGGTAACGGTAGTCGTCCTGATAGCCGCCGGTTGTTGCAGCACCGCCATACACGATGTTGCTCATCAGGTTATCGTCCATGCGGAACACATAGTTTGGCAATCGTGACGGATCGTAGAAATTCTTGTGAATCTTGCTGCGGCTGGTGTTGGTCAGTGCAAACAGTACCTCTGAAGAGAAGATGCGGTCAGGGTCGGCTGGCGAACCTATAACCAGACTCTTGTCTACGAATGGGAAGATGCCCTGGTCGGCAGTCTTGATGACATCGGTGGCATACTTGAACGCTTCGGTCTTATTGCCCATATAGAGATTCACACGAGCCAGAAGGGCCTCTACGGCATAGTAGTTGAGCCGGAGAGCACGGTAGCGCATGAAGTTGCTGGTACCGTCCTGCGAACCGCTCATCAGGGTTCCTTCTGTCTTCACCGGGTCGTTGGCAAGCAGGATGCGGGCTTCCTCCAGGTCGGCAACCACCTTCTCTGCCACCTCTTTAGCTGTGAGGATAGGCTCCGGACTGTTGGTCTGCTTATTATAATAAGGTATCGCCTTCTTCTCGCTGTCCTTGGCATAAACCGGACCGAAGAGGCGCAGCATGTCGAAGTGCAGCATCGCTCTCAGTGCCAGTGCTTCTCCCTTTACGGCATAATAGTTGCCGCCTGTAAAGAGACCTTGGTTCTGGTCGATACTTTCCAGAATCTTGTTGCAGTTCAGAATCAGCGCATAAGCCTTGTTCCAGGTCTGGTCCAGGCGGTTGCGCCAGTATTCTGTGCCATACTGGTAGTTGGAGAGGTCTTTGTAGTTGCCCCATACGCTGTTGTCGGTACCGATGGCGTATGCACCACCCATCACCTCAATCATCTCTACCGACAGCGACTGACCGTAGAGTGCATCGCTGTTGAGGTCGATGTAGATACCGTTGAGCATTTTCTGGTAGCCTTCTTCTGATTTCTGAAGCTCGCCCTCCGATATCTTGTCGTATGGTTTTACTTCCAACCAGCTGTCGCACGATACCATCATCGTGCTGCAGGCTATGATCATTGAATATATTATCTTTTTCATTTCTTGCTTTTTAGAATGTTGCACCTATTGAGAATGATACAGTACGGGCAAAAGGATAGTCGATGCCTCGCTCTGCCTTTACGGTAGACCAGCGGAAGATGTCGTTCATGTTGGCCTGAACTGAGAGTGCCTGCATGCCAAACTTCTTGGCGATGTTGAGCGGGAATTCGTAACCCAGATTGATTGACTCGCATGTAAGTGTATTCTCATCCATCACGAAGCGGGATGACTTGTCGGTCTTCTGTACCATCGAGATGCCCTTGAACTGGGCATTGCGGTTGTTGATGCTCCAGCGGTCGTAGAGGGCACGGCGGTCCTGGTTGTTGTAGATGTCGGCTGTTCCGATGTTCTCTACCTTGTCGAAGAGCGAACTGTTGAAGAGCTGGCCGCCATACTGGTAGCGGAAGAAGCAGCTGATTGAGAATCCCTTGTAATAGAAGGTGGTTCCCAGCAGTCCCTCTACATCCGGTTCGGTATCGCCGCATACTACCTCGTCGCTGGCATCATAGGTAAACGAATAGGTGCCGTCGCGCTTGATGAACAGCTCCTTGCCGGTAGCTGGATCGATGCCTGCAGAACGTACTGCCCAGATGGCTGTAGGACTTCCGCCGTCGTAATAGCGGGTGGTGTTGTGAAGTCCTGTCTTTCCGCTCTCGTTCAGTGCGCTGAAGGCATTGCCGATGTTGGCATATTTCGACTTAGAGTGGGTGGCACTCAGCGAGATGTTCCAGTTGATGCGCTCATGAGGCATATAAATAGGAGAGAACTTGATGGTGGCTTCCCATCCGTTGGTCTTCTGCTTACCGGCATTCAGAGCCTCGCTCGTTACACCCATAGAACCTGGGGTGGTAATGATGGCGAGCAATGGGTCGGTGTTCTTGATGTAGTAATCAAGCGTCAGATTCAGACGGTTGCCCAGCGTGGTGATATCGGCTCCTACGTTGTAGTTGATGGTCTCCTGCCATGCCAGATCGTTGTTGCCCAAGCTGTTGATGATGACACCGGTACCGAATACGTTGGTCATCAGACTGTTGAACATATAGGTGGTATAAGCCTGATAGGCAGAGAAGTTCTGGTTGCCCGGATTACCCACAGAGGCACGCAGCTTGAGCATCTGGAAGATGCCGTTCTCCTGCATCCACTCTTCGTTGTGGATATTCCACCCCAGACCTACTGACCAGGTGGTACGGAACCTGTTGTCGGTGCCAAACATTGAGGCACCATCGTTGCGCAGGTTGAAGTCCAGCAGATAGCGGTTGTCGTAGGCATAGCCACCGTTCAGATAGAAACTGGAGGCATGCTTGATGCTTTCGCTGTAGCTTGGTTTGCCGCCTGTAGGGTAGTTGTTGGCAAAGGATGGGGCATCAAATTGGTCGTCGGTAAAACCGGTGGCTGAGTAGCCATTGGTCTTGCTGGTGGTATTGCTGAAGTTGAAACCCAATACGGCGTTTATCTGATGTTTCTCTGCTATCAGCTTGCCGTAGGTGGCAGAAAGGTCGCCTTCGTAGTAGAGATATTTCTGCAGGCTGTGTTTGAATAGTCCCTTCTGGGTTGCTTCCTGGTCATCGAAGTCGGTATGCTCTGGCGAGAGGCGCTTGTCCTGGGTATCATCATACTTGGTGATACCGAATTTGCCACGCACACGGAGATCATCTGTAGCAAACCATTCGGCGATGAAGTTGTTGGTAAAGCCGAAACGCTGTCCCTTGTCGTAGTTGTTGAGATGCGCATTCCAGAGTGGGTTTGATACAGGGTTGTCATTCAGCCCCTCTTCCGGATAGTAAAGATACTTGTTAATCTTGCCGTCGGCGCCATACTTCTTGTAATATGGGTTGGCATAGGCATATTCCGAGAAACTGACGGTCGGGTTGTTGGTCTCCAGATAGTCGATGGAGAGTTTGTTACTGAACTGGAATTTGCCGGTGCGGTAAATCAGGTCGAGGTTTCCGCCCAGAGTCTGGCGGTCTGAGCCCTTCATCACGCCGTTCACCTGTCCGAAGTTCAGCCCCAGTCCGTATCTCACGTTGCCTTCTCCACCTTCGGCATATACGTTGTGCTTATGGGTGAATCCGGTGTGCAGAGGCACACTGAGCCAGTAGGTATCTACGCCCTGCTCGATATCGCGCAGACGGGAATTGTAGAGATTATCCAACTTGATCTGGTTGAACGGATCGTTGGTATTGTCCTTGTATACGCCTGCCAGTTTTTCGAACTCCAGTTTTTCGCGGGAGTTCATCAGGTTGTAGTCTGAAAGGTCGGCGAATTCCAGACTGTAGTCGCCCTTATATGAAATCTGCAGCTTACCCTTTACCGGTGCCTTGGTCTCAATGACAACTACACCGTTGGCAGCCTTTGAACCGTAGATGGCTGTAGATGCCGCATCCTTGAGCAGCGTAACCGATGCTACGCGGTTCATGTTGAGGTTCATCACGGTTTCCAGTGTTGTTTCGAAACCATCCAGGATAAAGAGTGGCTGGTTAGGATCGGAACCATATTCCTCCTTCAGTCCGGCAACGCTCGACTTACCACGGATTTCCACGTCAGGCATCTTGTTAGGGTTAGATCCTGAGAGTGCGTTGTCCATAATCTTGAAAGATGGGTCCAGGGTTTTCAGACTCTGGAGCACGTTCTGTGCACCCACGCTCTTGAGTTCATCGCCCTTGAAGGTAGCCGAAGAACCTGTAAAGCTTTCCTTCTTGCGTCGGTATACACCTGTAACCACCACATCCTTGATACTCTGGGCTTCAGATTTCATCATGATGCGGGCAAAGTCGGCATGGTTGCTGCCTGTAAATCGGATGACTGTCTTTTTGTAGCCGATGAAGGAGAGTACGATGTTGCACTCTTTCCTGACAGGCAGTTCGAAGTGTCCGTCGATGTCTGTCGTTACGGCGTTGGTTGTACCTTCGATAGCTACGGTTACACCAATCATGGGTTCATGGTCCCCGCTATCGAAAACTTTTCCCTCTATCACTCCTTGCTTGACAGCAATTTCTGTTTTGGCTGCTCCGTTCCCATTCACATTCTGTGCCTGTATCGAGGCAAGGGATGGAGGGGTGAGGCAACAACCTAGCAAAATCCAGCGGCAAGCACTAGGGGTAAACTGATTTTTTTGCATAAAGTTTATTTTTTGTTTCTTGTATTCTATTTCTAGTTTTTCTGCAAGCTCTTGCTTTTTATTGTGTATGTTTTTTGCAAATTCTTGCTATATCTTTTGCAAAGATAATGCAAATGAGCGCAATGAAAGCTTGCTTTCAAATTGCCGAGTGCAGCTTATCTTCTGCAAAGATAACATATTTTTTGAAAAATAACCTCTTTTAAATGTTAATTCTGCACTTTTTTTTTCACGTTCTTACAAATTGATGCTATTTTCCCCATTTTCGTATATGGTTTTTCTGATAAATAGTCCATATAACGCCGATGAAACAGAAAAAGCCCCGCAGGAATACTACCTGTGGGGCTTGAATTAACTTAAAAAAATAAATATGATGAAATCCTTTCCGAAAATCGGCTAGATGTGGAAATCTACCAACTTCAGCCATCGCTTGACATCAAACGACGGACAGTCTTTGTGAACGTTCGGCAAATCGCGGGCAAGATGGCAGGCCTCCAACTGCTCGAATGTGAAATCCTGAGTCACTCTCGTGGCTGAACAATGGATCACGATGAGTGAAATGCTACGATGTTTCTGTGTCATGGCAACCTCCTTTCTTTTAGCAGTTCTGTACACAGAATGAGCTGGCTACAGCTGTTAATACCGTGATGAGGAAGTTGATGATGGTTTTCCAATTTACTCTTTTCATTTTGCTTTGTTTTTTAATGATTAATACTAAGTGGATAATAACTGTCACATGCTTGTTTTAGTGGTTGAAATTTAGTTTTAGTAAGCGTCTGTAAACGGTGAAGGATGGGGGAGAAACTGATGGCCCGAATACCCGTAAAAGGCAGGTTCTTGAGTCGTTATGATTTGCTGTCTCATCGGGAAATGTCTGGATGAAAACCAGCCGTTGGTGCCTTCGGAATATCCCTGTCGCCGCTCAGCTTATCCCCTTATTCCTTCTTCCTGTTTTCGCATACGTGTTCTTGGTTATCCCATGTTGCCGCTGTTGTCGCCGGTATCGCCGGCGTCGGTCGTACCGCCGCCTTGCGATGTACCGCCTCCCTGTGTTGTGTCACCGCCCTGTGTGGTGTCGCCAGTGGTGTTGTCGCCTGCAGAGCTCTCGCTGGAGTTGAGGAGATCCATGGCGTTCTTGGCGTTGGCATCGAGAGAGAGCTGGGTGTTGCTGAGCTTACCGGTAGCACGGGCTCTGAGGCGGTAACCTTCTACGCATTTGGCGAGGCTCCACTCCTTGATGCTGGCGGCTCCCATCTTGTTGATGATGCCGATGGAGAAGATGGCGAGGTTGTCTATCTTCACAGCCTTGTTCTGGAGCACGAGCTCCTTCACACAGCTCACCATATCGGTGAGAAGACCCTTGATGGCACCCTTCGAGAACGGGGTGTTGTGGCTCGACATGTGTTCGGCGAGTTCATCGATGCCGATGGTTTCTGTCACTACTGGTCGCGCATAATATTTGCCATACGCTTCCTTGATAGTCTTGTTCTTGTTCTTCGCTAATTTGATAAGAATCATACTTTTAAAAATTTAGTTTTAGTAAAAGCAGTCTGTGTCTCCACCGAGACCGTTGCTGCATCAACCTCTCTGATTGACGATACAAAGATACAACATTCCCGACCCCCCAACTATGCGATTTGTGCGATTTGCAGGGATTCGGGAAAAAAAGGTTGAAAAAAGTGGTATTTTTTATAGAAAAATTCTGCCCAAATATTCAGAATAGCTTAAAATGAGCGATTTATGAGTATTATTACCTCAATAGAGGTAATAATTTAGCAACGGTTCTAATTTCTGCAATGTGCATATGTTTGCTTGTCAAACAACTCTTTTCGTTTGCAAAAATATAACAATTTATTGGATACACAATAAAATGTATGTTTTTTA
>ENA-UEQM01001022-UEQM01001022.1-human-gut-metagenome-genome-assembly--contig:-NODE-1022-length-13408-cov-50.455405_pt1 | contig 13408 bp, 10 predicted proteins | sample MGYA00242948_ERZ507948 | MGnify/ENA primary metagenome ERZ507948 (study PRJEB26167, sample SAMN06115440) | human gut metagenome | host: Homo sapiens | place: China:Hubei | collected 2015-07-28... | reverse complement strand
CCTTAGATGTTATCTCCAAGTCACGGAAATACATCTTCCTGTCTGTATGTCTTTTTTGCATGTATCTTATTTTTTGAACTTTCTGTAAATATAGATACAGAAAGTTCATAAAGACTGCACGCAAAATGAGACTTTTTTACCAAGAGAACCTAATGCCGAAAGGCACAGTCAAGGTAAATGGACGTTCTGTCCAAGCATTCTTGACAGCACTTCCATTCGGAATATACCAATTCAGCGTAGGCTCAACAAATAAAGTCAGCTTTGGTGCAAATTGATATTGTATTCCAATGTTTGTGTTAACAGTCCACTGCATTGAAGATGTTGTCTTCCAATCCGTTGTATAGCCAGACTTTCCTCCTACTATATAATCTGCATAAGTCTTTCCATATAATGGTATCTGAATGCTTGCTCCTGCTGAACCATAAGCTGACAGCCTCTTGTACCTCATGAATTGGTATGAGAGCTTGACAGGAATACCGATGTAATGTAACTTTTGTTCCTTGTCAACACGGTAATCGCCTGTACCTAAGGTGAAGTATGATTTCAAGTAAGAGTATTGGAGTCCTGTTTCCAAACTCCAATGCTTTCCAATATTCTTGTTCACAGCCAATCCTAATGTTATAGGTTTGTCATGATGTTCTGCCTCTTCAATTTTACCCTTGTTGTTATCGGCAATATCCATCATGGCAACATTTTCAGCCGTATGGTCTGTTGGAGTTAAGCGATGTAGATATTCCGCATACTCTTCCCATGTCGTAAAGCTCTTTTCTGATGGTTGTTCACTCGTTATATCATCACCGCTGCCTGCTATAATCTTATAGACGTTTTGTGCAAGAGTAGTACCCAAAGAACCTGCTGCAAGCAATTGCCATTTACTTTTCTTGTGCGTCCTTGTATCACCTGCAATCCATTTTTCCTCATTTGGAATAGGTGTATAGACAGAATCTTTTATGATGATACTATCTCGCTTGTTATCTGCCAAAAAATGTTGGCTCTCCTGCAAAGAATCGGATATTTCGACAATAACATTTTGACCAGCCTTAATAGAATCACTAACAGTTATTACAGTGTTCTTTCCATGTTGAACACTTAGATAATTAGAGCATAAAACAGCATTTTGCGCACTACTAACAGAAACATTAGGTTTCTTTTGCATAGGCGTAATGCCTTTACTTGGCTTTCGGGTTCTAACTATATTCACATCATTTTTAGAAACGAGTTTCTTCTTTGCTGTAAAATATCTATATACAGGAATGACTATCAACGCCAATGCGATGAGAAGCATAGCCCTTGGAAACAATGTATTTCGCAACATTGCCTTTGCCCTTGCCAATTGTGAGGAAGAACTATGTGGGGCAATATCAAGCAATTCTCCGATTTCTCGATGTGATAAGCCATCCAATACGGACATATTGAATATTTTCTTATACCCTTCTGGCAAATTGTCTATTGCCGACATGATTTCCTCATACTGAATTGATTGCTGGGAAGCACTGTCATTTTCCAACACGATACTAAAATCTTCCTCTATTTCAGACAAGGAAATGAAATTGTACTTCTTACCTTTCTCCTGATATTTCAAGACAAGGTTAGTGGTGATACTTGTAAGCCATTGACTAAACCTATGAGTATTTTTCAAGTCTTTCAACGAAACAAACGCAAGTACAAAAGCATCTTGGACAAGGTCATCAATGACAGCCTTGTCCTCTCTAAGAATATTGATGCATATCCCTTTCATCTTAGGATAATACATCTGGTATAATGTGCTGAAAGCGTCAGCGTCACCTAGTTTTGCTTTTTCTACTAATGTTGTTATATTCGAAGCCATGAGCGAATTGTTTCGTACTATCTATTTTGATATAGATACACCAATGGCTTGATGACTGCACGAAATTTGGTTAAAGAATGTAAATATGAATTATTTTAAGGCATTGATTTTGGAACAGACACTCTGCACATGGTCGAGCCCATACAACATTGAGCGAGAATCTATTCCCATCCAAGAGAATAAAGTCTGAATTTTCTGGTATTCATTGACGATGTAACTTGTGTCAATTTCCGATGCATGAAGTCTGAAACAGATAGGTTCATGGTGTGCAATTCTGTTTCTCAAACTGTTCACCTTGTCAAGTTCATTGAATATGTATGTGTTGTTGTATTGAATCGCAGCTGACGAACGAGGTTTGTTAGGGAATGCCCTTAGCAGACATTGTCCTGTCACACGATATTGTAGTGAGGAATACATATATTTCCAAACACCAAATTCCATTTCTGCAATCAGTTTGGAATGAGAGTATATGCCTTGTCTATTCAATCGGTTGTATGCCTTTTCTATGATTTTCCTTGTCTCGTTCATGCGTCCATTGGAGAATATTCCATTGTCTTGAACAGAATCTTTCAGCCAATTCTCTCCCAAGGTCGGCACCAAAAGACTATCAATCGCATTACGCAATGCCACTTCAAAGCAGCTAACTATCGTAAACATCTCCTGCGACAAACGTAAGTTGTAGCGATACAAAGCCATAGCCTTGCGAGTGTCACCATTCGCAGCATCCTTATATCTCTGCATTCGTTTGGCAGACAAGATTCGCTCAAATTCTAAATATTCCATAAAAAATCGTCCATTTACTTGGTTGTAACAAGAAAAAACACTATCTTTGTAGCGTTGATTCCCGGTAGCCTCTGATTCGTCAAGCTATCGGGTCTTGTTTTTATATGATTCTTGCCTACAAAAATACATTTTTTTCTGTGATTACGATTATGCCACATTATATAATTACAGAAATTTAACTGTAAAAGTTGCAAAAATCCCTTGCGGTTTCGTGTTATTGTTGTAATTTTGCAGTTAATAAGAGTTGTTAGGTAAGCAAACGTATGCAGATTGCAGAAATTAGAACCGTTGCTAAATCATTACCTCCATTGAGGTGAAACACTCATAAATCGCTCATTCTAAGCTATTCAGCAGATTTTAGCGTAATTTTATATAAAATACTCTCTCAACCCCCAAGTTTACACTAGGCTGATCGCAGCGATGCGCTTAGTCTCCGATTATAACGAGGTGGTCGCAGCGATGCGCTCACCTCGTTTCTTATTTTATAATCTTTGTAAATTCTAAACTTAATGCTTTGTCAATTACATGATTTCCTTTATCTTTGCATAAGATAAGCTGCACTCGGCAATTTGTAAGCAAGCTTACATTGCGCTCGTTTGCATTATCTTTGCAAAATAGATATTAAAGCAGTTACACAAAAACTATCTAACATATGAAAAAAAGCATTCTCTTTTCTATAGCCATGCTTTCAATGGCTTCAACGGCAATGGCACAACGCATGGCACCATCGATGGAGGTGGTAGACAAAGATACCATATGCCAAATATTCGTTTATTCCCCAGGCGATAAAGACGGACTACACGTGGCTTACCTCGACGAAAAACAGACTTGGCAGCATATAGGGCAACTTTGCTCTTCTGACTATTCGCAATGGGGACAGGAGAAGAGAATGTACGACCCTTATGTGGTGCATGCCAACGATGGTACATGGCGTGCGGTGTGGGCTGTGAATAATTATGCTCCATGTTTTGCAGCCGCTTATAGCGACGACTTGGTGACATGGCGTCCGCAAGACTATCCAAAGATGTCGGTAAAGGGAGTGGCTAAGCCAATAGCATTCCAGATGGATGATGGAACTTTCGACATTTATATGAAATCAGCCAAAGGCAACCGCTATGTGCAGGCTTCTGCCGACTTCCGACGTTTCAAGGAAGCTGAGGATGCAAGCACCATAGAGGATATTGCTTGGATGCGCGATACCGCTACCATTAATGGCAAACATTTGGAGGGTAATCTGTTTGAGGTGCCAAAGTTGCATCTCGACTATATGTTGGCTCATTTCGATGCTCTTGCTAATGATGCTGCCAAGAGTAGCGAAACTATGCGCGACGACAACAAGCGTTTTGCTTCATTGCCAAAGGTGGTTAAGGCGCAACTAAAAGTGGATGCCGCTAAGAGCAAGGCTATTTCGGATAAGCTTATTGGTGTGTTCTTCGAAGATATCAGCTATGCTGCCGATGGCGGACTATATGCCGAACTTGTGCAGAATCGCGACTTCGAATATACAAGCGCTGACCATAAGGGATGGAGTGCCATAACAGCATGGAAGAGCAATGCTCCTATCAGAATAGCTACCGAAAATCCATTGAGTAAGAACAATCCTCATTATGCCGTGATTGCTGCCGATACCTTGTATAACGAGGGATGGGATGGCATCGTAGATCGTGGTGCAGCATACGATTTCTCTATCTATGCTCGCAACATCTCGGGCGAGAAGAAGGAACTCTGCGTGGCATTGGTTGCTGAAGATGGCAACGTGATGGCTGAGGGTAAGCTTAAGATTGTGGGCAAGGAGTGGCAACGATATACTCTGGCGCTAAATACCGCCAACAAGAAACGCACAAAGATGTATGGCGACAAGGCTGTAAACTGCCGATTGGTAGTGGCTGGCAAGAAGGATGCTGCTGTGGCTCTCGACATGATATCGCTATTCCCTCACGATACCTACAAGGGACACGGACTGCGCAAGGATCTTGCTGAAGCTATTGCTGAACTAAAGCCTAAGTTTGTAAGATTCCCTGGTGGCTGCATGAGCCATGGTCAGGGTATTGACAATATTTATCATTGGAACCATACTATTGGTCCTTTGCAAGACCGTAAGCCAGATAAGAATATTTGGAACTATCATCAGACTCGCGGACTTGGATTCTATGAGTATTTCCAGATGTGCGAGGATATGGGCGCAGAGCCTCTGCCTGTATTGGCAGCAGGTGTGCCTTGTCAGAATTCAAGAGCTAATGCCGAAGGCTATGGCGGTCAGCAGGGTGGCATACCAATGTCGGAGATGTCTGCTTATTGTCAAGAAATCCTTGATATGATAGAGTGGGCTAATGGCGACCCAGCAACAAGCAATTTGGCGAAAATGCGTGCCGATGCCGGTCATCCTGCTCCTTTCAATCTGAAGTATGTTGGAGTGGGCAACGAAGACCTTATCTCTACCGACTTCGAAGACCGCTATCTCATGATATGTAAGGCAATAAAAGCTAAATATCCTAACATCATCGTTTGCGGAACTGTAGGCCCATTCCATGATCCTTCGTCTGATTATATTGAGGGTTGGAAGTTTGCCAAGCAGCATTCTGATGTTATCGATATGGTCGATGAGCATTATTATGAGTCTACAGGATGGTTTATGGCACATCAGGATTATTACGATGGCTACGACCGCAAGGCTCCTAAAGTATATCTCGGAGAGTGGGCTTCGCGCACACGTACCATGGAGTCGGCACTTGTTGAAGCTATGCACCTTTGCCATATAGAGCGTAATGCCGATGTGGTGACAATGACAAGTTATGCTCCGCTATTGTGCAAGGAAGGACACAACAACTGGAATCCTAACATGATATACTTCGATAATGCTAACATCACGCTCACTCCAAGCTATCACACTCAGCGACTGTTCTCAGTAAACAATGGCGACAGCTATGTGGAGACGCAGATAGCAGTAGACGCAACGTTGAAGAACCGTGTGGCAGCAAGTGTGGTTAAGGATAGCAAGACCGGACAGGCTTACCTCAAGGTTGTAAACGCTCTGCCTTCAACCGTTGAACTTGATGTTGCAGGTATTGACTTTGGTTCGCAGCTTTCTGTTGATGGCTTCTATGGTAAGCCGGGCGATAAGGCTGTGAAGCATTTCGATGCCGCAAATGCTCCTAAGCTTCAAGGTTCTACACTCTCGTTGCCTCCATATTCTGTGAGCGCTATCAAGGTTGTGGTGAAATAACAGATTCTCTGTTTCAACATTCGCTAAATAGCGATGCTTTTATAGATATTATACTACACCTAATTATATTATAATCCTCAGGGCAATGAGCCTTGAGGATTTTTTTGTTTATGCATACAGCAAATAATCTTGCATGCTTATAATAAGTCTAAAATAAGTATGCATAAAATGATAGATTGTAAGCGTTTTGCCTTTATTATGTGTCAATTTGTGGTTAAAACTGAATTTTTAATCATTATTTGTTGGTTGTTACATAAATGTTGATTACCTTTGCACGAAAACATAGAAAGATTATTTGGGCTTAAAAAACCATACGTTATGAAACACCAATTGAGAAGTGCTGTCTGCACAGAGGGCAGACGAATGGCAGGAGCGCGCGCACTATGGGTGGCCGCAGGTATGAAACACGAACAGTTTGGCAAACCTATTATTGCTATTGTCAACTCGTTCACACAGTTTGTTCCAGGACATACCCACCTGCATGAAATAGGTCAGATTGTAAAGAAGGAAATAGAAGCCATGGGCTGCTATGCTGCAGAATTCAATACTATCGCTATTGATGATGGTATTGCCATGGGACACGATGGCATGCTTTATTCTTTGCCTTCGCGCGATATTATTGCCGACTCTGTGGAATATATGGTTAATGCCCATAAGGCCGACGCAATGATTTGTATTTCTAATTGCGACAAGGTTACTCCTGGTATGCTCATGGCAAGCATGCGACTTAATATTCCTACTGTTTTCTGCTCGGGCGGTCCTATGGAGGCTGGAAGATGGAAAGGCGAGAATGCCGACCTTATCACAGCTATGATTAAGGGTGCCGACAAGGAAGTTTCAGACGACGAGCTAAAGGAAATAGAGAGTTGCGCTTGTCCTGGTTGTGGTAGTTGTTCGGGTATGTTTACCGCCAACTCCATGAACTCGCTTACCGAGGCTATTGGTCTTTCGCTTCCTGGCAACGGAACTATCCTTGCCACTCACAAGAATCGTATAGACCTCTTCAAGGCTGCCGCACGACAGGTTGTGAAGAATGCCTTCGCATATTATGAGGATGGCGACGAGAGCGTATTGCCACGCAATATAGCTTCGCGCAACGCATTCCTAAATGCAATGACTCTTGATATTGCAATGGGCGGTAGCACCAATACCGTGCTCCACTTGTTGGCTGTGGCTCAAGAAGCAGGCGCTGATTTCAATATGAAAGATATCGACGAGCTTAGCCGCAAGGTACCTTGCCTTTGCAAGCTCGCTCCTAACACTCAGAAATATAGCGTTCAGGAGTGTGGCAGAGCTGGTGGTATTCTCGGTATTCTTGGCGAATTGCAGAAGGGTGGACTCCTACATACCGAGGCTCAGCGTGTAGACGGAATGACTCTTGGCGATGCTATTGCTAAATATTCAATCACAGGCAATACTATTGATGCCGAAGCTGATAGAATCTACCATAGTGCTCCGGGTCGCAGATTCTCTACTGTTATGGGTAGCCAAGATGCTCAATGGGAAAGCCTCGATACCGATCGCGAGAATGGTTGCATACGTGATATAGAGCATGCTTACACCAAGGATGGTGGATTGGCTGTACTCTTCGGCAATATTGCACAAGACGGATGTGTGGTAAAGACAGCCGGAGTAGACGAGAGTCTATGGCATTTCTCAGGTCCTGCTGTAGTCTTCGACTCACAAGAAGATGCTTGCGACGGCATTCTTGGTGGCAAGGTCAATAGCGGCGACTGCGTAGTGATAACCCACGAAGGACCAAAGGGTGGTCCAGGTATGCAGGAGATGCTTTACCCAACATCATATATCAAGAGCCGCCACCTTGGCAAGGAATGTGCTTTGATTACCGATGGACGATTCTCTGGTGGAACATCAGGACTCAGCATCGGTCATATTTCTCCTGAGGCTGCCGCTGGTGGCAATATCGGAAAGATTAAGGATGGCGACATCATCGAGATTGATATCCCTTCACGCTCTATCAATGTTAAGCTTAGCGACGAGGAACTTGCCGCACGTCCACAGCAGCCATTGAAGCGCAACCGCCAGGTTAGCAAGGCGTTGAGAGCTTATGCTCAGAGTGTTAGCTCTGCCGACAAGGGAGGAGTAAGAATAATAGATTAAGAAGAAAAATGCAGATGAACGATACAACACAGAAACAAATAATAACAGGCGCTGAGGCATTGATGCGCTCGCTTCAAAACGAAGGTGTTAAAACCATCTTCGGTTATCCGGGCGGTGCCATCATGCCAGTTTTCGACGCTTTGTATGGATATACACGTGGTGAAAATAAGATATTCGACCATATCCTCGTACGTCATGAGCAAGCTGCGGCACATGCTGCCGAAGGCTTTGCAAGAGTTAGTGGCGAGGTTGGCGTTTGCTTGGTAACAAGCGGTCCTGGTGTTACCAACACTCTCACAGGTGTTGCCGACGCTATGATGGATTCTACACCAATGGTGGTCATTGCAGGTCAAGTAGGCGTTGGTGCTCTTGGCACTGATGCTTTCCAGGAAGTAGACCTTGTAGGTGTGGCTCAGCCTATATCAAAGTGGGCTTACCAGATTCAGCGCCCAGAGGATGTGGCATGGGCTGTTAGCCGTGCCTTCTATATCGCTCGAAGCGGACGCCCAGGACCAGTTGTGCTCGACTTCCCAAAGAATGCTCAGGTGCATACTTGCGAATGGAAACCAGCACACGTAGACCATATTAGATCTTACAATCCTTATCCTGCTATTGATCAAGATGCTGTGGCTGCGGCTGCAGAAATTATCAATAATGCTGAGCGTCCTTTCGCCCTTGTAGGTCAGGGTGTGGAACTTGGCGGTGCACACAACGAGTTGTTGGAATTCCTCGAGAAAGCCGACATTCCTGCAGGTCGCACCCTTTTGGGTCTTTCGGCTTTGCCATCAAATCATCCATTGAATATGGGTATGCTTGGTATGCATGGTAGCTACGCCACCAATATGAAGACTCAGGAGTGTGATGTGCTCATAGCTATCGGTATGCGCTTTAGCGACCGTGTAACAGGTCTGCCTTCTACCTATGCTAAGCAAGCTAAGATTATCCATCTCGATATCGACCCTACAGAGATAAACAAGAATATTGTGAGCGATGTAGCCGTTATCGGCGATTGCAAGATGACGATGCCTGCTATCACAAGACTGCTGAAGAAAAATGTGCATCGCGAATGGCGCGACTCGTTTGCAGAATATGCAAAGATGGAAGACGAGAAGGTGATACAGCCTGCAATACATCCTACCGAGGGTCCTTTACTTATGGGCGAAGTGGTGAATGTAGTGGCTGCAGTTACTAAGGGCGATGCGGTATTGGTGACAGACGTTGGTCAGAACCAGATGTTCTCTTGTCGCTATTTCAAATACAACAAGAAGCGCTCGGTAGTATCGAGTGGTGGACTTGGCACCATGGGCTTTGGTTTGCCAGCTGCTGTGGGTGCAACCTTCGGAGCTCCCGACCGCACAGTCTGCTTGTTCATGGGCGATGGCGGTTTCCAGATGAGCATACAAGAACTTGGCACCATCATGGAGCAGCAAGCGCCTGTAAAGATGATACTTCTCAACAACAATTATCTTGGCAACGTGCGCCAATGGCAGGATATGTTCTTCGGTCATCGCAAGAGCTTCACCAAGATGCTCAACCCATGCTATGAAACTATCGCCAAGGGCTATGGCATCAACTATGATGTAGCAGTAGACCGTAGCACTTTGAGAGAAAAAGTAGAGAAGATGATAGCTACCGACGGTCCATACCTCTTGGAGTGTGCAATAAAGGAAGAAGACAACGTATTGCCAATGACTCCTCCAGGAAAGAGCGTCAACGAGATGTTGCTCGAGCTCGACATCTAATATTCAGAATCAGAATTCATTAAGCAGAATTGTGTTTCATTAAGCAGAATTGTGTTTCAGTAAAAAGTGAATAAATGGAAAAGAAACTATATACATTACTTGTATACTCAGAGAATGTCGTTGGTATTTTGAATCAGATAACAGCGGTGTTCACACGTAGACAAGTGAATATCGAAAGTCTCAACGTTTCTGCATCAAGCATCAAAGATATACATAAATATACTATCACCGCTTGGAGCAACGAAGACCAGATAATAAAGATTACAAAGCAGATTGAGAAGAAAATTGATGTGGTGAAGGCCGACTATTATACCGACGAGCAGCTCTTCATCCACGAGGTAGGTCTCTTCAAGATCTCTACTCCAAAGCTTATGGATAATCCAGAGATTTCGCGCACCATACGTAAGCATGATGCACGAATGATGGAGGTAAACCCAACATATTCCACCGTGATATTGGCAGGACTCACAGAAGATATCACCGACCTTTTTGCCCGCTTCAAGGCTTTCGACTGCCTGCTGCAGTATTCGCGTAGTGGACGTATCGCCGTTACTCGTAGTTTCGACGAGCCGGTAAGTGATTTCCTTTATGAAAATGCGCATGACAAAGACATTGCTGAGTAAGGTTGGTAGCTACGAATTCCTGGCTGAACCTTTCCATTGCGACTATTCGCAACATCTGTTTATGGGACATTTGGGCAATCATCTGCTCAATGCTGCCGATTTCCATAGCAACGACCGTGGCTATGGTATGAGTGTGCTGGGACCACAACATCGCACATGGGTGTTGTCGCGACTGGCTATAGAGATGGAGCGTATGCCTAAAGCCTACGACCATTTCACAGTAGAAACATGGGTGGAGAGTGTGATGAAGTTCTTCACTTCTCGTAATTTTGCCATATCTGCTTCTGACGGCTCTGTTTTGGGCTATGGTAAGAGTGTGTGGGCAATGATAGACACCCAGAGCCGACAACCAGTAGACATTTTCTCTATCAACGATGGTTTGATAAAAGAATATGTGGAAACAGAGAAGCCTTGTCCGATAGCAAAGTCGGGTAGGGTGAAGGTTACAGCCGACGCAGAACTCGTGAGAACCATCGACACCTATTATAATGATGTAGATGTGAATGGGCATATCAACAGCATCAAATACATAGAGCATGTTCTCGACCTCTTCGATATCGACTTCTATAAAGCTAACAGACTGAAACGACTCGAAGTGGCATACGTGGCAGAAACATATCAAGGTGACAAACTATCATTCTATCGTGAAGAAATAGCACCGTTAGAATATGCAATGAATGTTGTAAAGATAAAGAAAGAAACGCAAGAAACTATCGAAGTGTGCAGAATTTTGATGAATTTTGTAAAAGATTGAAAGAAAATTTGGTAGTTTAATATTAAATTATTATCTTTGCCTCCGAATAAAAGAATAATACCTTAGCTATAGCCTCGAGTAGGATATGGGTGATTCATTCAACATCTTTTGGACAAGGATTGCAGAACCACAAGGTAATTAATTAACCGCCGCAATGTCATAAGCGGCACAAAACAATTACAAACATGGCACAAATGAATTTTGGTGGCGTAATGGAAACTGTTGTCACCAGCAAAGAGTTCTCATTGGAAAAAGCACGCGAAGTGCTCAAAAACGAAACAATCGCAGTTATCGGTTATGGTATTCAGGGACCAGGTCAGGCTTGCAACCTGCGCGACAATGGCTTTAATGTTATCGTTGGTCAGCGCGAAGGCAAGACATACGACAAGGCTGTATCCGACGGATGGGTACCAGGAAAGACTCTATTCTCTATTGAGGAAGCTGTTCAGAAGGGCACTATCGTCTGCATGTTGCTTTCAGATGCCGGTCAGATTGCTGTATGGCCAAAAATCAAGAAATATCTTACCGCTGGTAAGACACTATATTATTCACATGGCTTTGCCATTAACTGGAACGATCGTACAGGCGTAGTTCCTCCAGAGGATATCGATGTTATCATGGTTGCTCCTAAGGGTTCTGGTACATCGCTCCGCACAATGTTCTGCGAGGGTCGTGGTTTGAACTGCTCATACGCAGTATATCAGGATGCTTCAGGCAATGCTGAGGACAAGACTATCGCATTTGGTATCGGTATCGGTGCAGGATATTTGTTTAAGACTACATTCCAGCGCGAGGCTACTTCTGACCTTACTGGTGAGCGTGGCTCATTGATGGGTGCTATCGAGGGATTGCTCGAGGCTCAGTATGATGTGCTTCGTGAGAATGGTCACTCTCCATCTGAGGCTTTCAACGAGACAGTTGAAGAGCTCACTCAGAGCCTTGGCCCATTGTTCGGTTCTAAGGGTATGGACTGGATGTATGCTAACTGTTCTACCACAGCTCAGCGTGGTGCGCTCGATTGGGCTCCTCGTTTCCGCGAGGCTATCAAGCCTGTTATGGAGTGGCTATACTACTCTGTTAAGACTGGCAACGAGGCTCAGATTTCTATCGATAAGAATTCGCAGCCAGACTATCGCGAGAAGCTTAATGCTGAACTTGAGGCTATGCGCAACAAGGAAATGTGGCTGGCTGGTGTTACTGTACGCAAGTTGCGTCCAGAGAACAACTAATTTGGATGTACCGCAGATTATTAAATCAAGGTATGTCAGTAAACAGGTAATCAGGATATTTTCATATATATATCATACAAACCTTTTAATTTATAAGAGGGGAGCTGATCGTGTTGATTCGCTCCCCTCGTTTTTTATTATACTGACTTAATACAGCATTTACTTTACAAGGTTTTAACATTAAAAGATAGTGTAAGTAATGAAAAAAGAACGTAAACCTGCACGTCATTTTGACGATCAATTTCGTTTGAGTGTATTAAAAGAGTATTATGAGAGTGGTTCCTCTTGCTATCAAATAGCTCATAAATATGGTATCACTAGTTCCAATATTAAAACTTGGGAGAAAAAGTATTTAAATAAATGTGTATCTTTGCCATCAGATATTTTGGAATTAGAAAAACAAGTATTTATGGTTAGAAAAGCAAAAGTAGAAAGTTGCCATCAAATGAGCGAAGAGGATAAGCTGAGGGACGAGATTTTGCGTTTGCGCAAAGCCCTTGAATATTCAGAGCTTCGAAACGAAGCTCTGAATGAAGTGCTTAAAATTGGTAAGGAGCAATATGGCATAGACTTGCTAAAAAAAGCTGGTGCCAAGCAGTAGATAACCTTCGGCTCAGGCATGCTGATGTAAGTATCGGCTGTCTGAGCGGACTGTTTGGCAAGACTCGCGAAGGGTATTATTCTGTCAGTAAAGCTAAGCGTAATCAGCTAGAACTTACTGAAAAGATAATTATTGATTATGCACGCCAACTACGTAACGAGGCTCCTGGAATGGGAGCTTATAAGATGTTTGTAATACTCAAAGACATCTTTCTTGATGTTATGCCAGGACGTGATAAGTTCTATAAGATTACCCCAGTTCGGGATAAGAATAGTTCATAAAAAAGTTGGTAGTCTCATAAATATTTTAAACCTTTATAGGTGAAAATCAAACAGTTACAAACATATTTAATATGACTACCGATTACAAAGTTACAGAATTATTTTGTATTATAGACGAGTTTTGCAAACATTTTGATGCAGAAAATGCAGGAAATTTGCTGGAAGACAATAGCGGAGTGAAGCGTAGATGGCGTGCAGCATCGTTGTCCGACAGTGAAATTAT
>ENA-UEQM01001012-UEQM01001012.1-human-gut-metagenome-genome-assembly--contig:-NODE-1012-length-13547-cov-2.783890_pt1 | contig 13547 bp, 3 predicted proteins | sample MGYA00242948_ERZ507948 | MGnify/ENA primary metagenome ERZ507948 (study PRJEB26167, sample SAMN06115440) | human gut metagenome | host: Homo sapiens | place: China:Hubei | collected 2015-07-28 | study... | reverse complement strand
GGGGCGGCAGCCCTTGCCGCCGGAGGCATCATCCCTACCCCGGCCACGGTTGCGCAAAGGCCCGGGGGGACGTACAAGCGAGCCATGCAATACAAAACAATACTCTTTGATCTGGACGGGACGCTGACGGACTCGGAGCCGGGGATCGTCAATTCGGTGCGGTACGCGTTGCGGAGCTTCGGGATGGAAGCGGAACCGGCGACGCTGCGGTCGTTTATCGGGCCGCCGCTGTACGACTCGTTCCGGGGCACAATGGGCATGAGTGACGCGGATGCGAAACGCGCCGTGGACACCTACCGCGTGTATTTCCGCGATAAGGGGATTTTCGAGAACGCTCCGTATCCGGGGGTGCCTGAAATGCTTGAAGCCTTGCGCGCTGCGGGTAGGCGGCTCATCGTGGCGACCTCGAAACCGGAGGTGTTCGCCAAACGCATCGCGGAGCATTTCGGGTTTGCGGGGGCGCTGGAGGGCGTATACGGCGCGGATATGGAAGGGAAACGTTCCTCCAAAATCGACGTGATCCGCTATGCCATGCGGGAGCGGGGCATAGCCCCGTCGAGTGCGGTCATGGTGGGCGATCGGAAGTACGACATCACGGGTGCGCGTGAGGCCGGGCTTGCGGACATAGGCGTGCTGTACGGCTACGGATCGCGGAAGGAACTCGTGGAGGCCGGTGCCACGCGACTGGCGGCAAGCGTTGCGGATCTGCGGGAAATGCTGAGTTCTTCGGACGGTTGAGGGCCTTGTGGCCGTTTTGCGCGATGCCTATGCGCAGAGCGCAGGACAGGAAAACTCCGCCATCCGTGCCAACAGTTTTCATGTGTTGCACAAAAAAGCCATAGGGGCGTCATGAAGCCGTCGCGTTGTGGGGGATACATCCGGATCCACGGAACAACCCCCGCAAGTGAGGAACGGTATGAACACCTCTCAATTGGCTGCATTGCGATGGATGATGGAACGGGAACTTTCGGCGTTGCGGTCGCCCCGGATGTCTCCGGAGATTTCTCTCAAATGTCCCGATGAAAACGAACTGGCCTCGCGTCTGAGCGAGCGTGCGGTGGATGAGCGGCTGACCGCCCGGCGCGTCGAGCGTATCCGGGATCTGGAGAACGCCCTGCGGCGTATCGAGGTCATGGATTACGGCGTCTGTGAGGCGTGTGGGGAGCCCATACCGCTCCTGCGGCTCTTGGCGTCGCCTTCGGTACGGTACTGCGTGGCTTGCCAGCAGGAACTCGAAGAAGAGGAGCGGGCCGTGGTCGTCACCGGATCATTTGACGCTCCGCGTCCCCGGCGTACAATGCCGCCGCGTCCCGTCACCCCGCCTATGCCCTTTTTCCTGCCCCGGCGCAGACAGGCAAGCCATTGATTCGAGCAGGATCAATGGCTTTTTTTGAAGAAGTCTGGGCGAAGAGCGTGGACTGCGGCTTCACTCGGGGCCGTGGGGTATGCCCATCCTCCGTGGGCAAGAAAGGGGAGAGCGTCAAGTGGCGATTACCCCGTGTGCATAGAGGGAGTGGGCTGGCCAGACACTCGCGGCGCCCCCAAACGGATTATTGCCGATAGGGCGGGATGCGATTTCCCCGCTTTTTTTGTTGCTGTGAAGGTTGGGTAAAGCGGGTCGGCGATGTTTGAGAAAGGGGTCCCGTCCCGGCAAAAGCGCCGGGACGGGACCCTTTGTTTCAGAATTGATGGATAAGGTGTTTGGTGCAGCCGGAAGGCTTCCGGCTGCGTTTCAGGATCAGCCTTGTCCGTGGTTCAGCGTGTTCTGGACGATCTGCTGCGCCAGGTCGTCAGTGGCCGGCGTACCGGACTGCACGAGGATCGTAATGTCTCCGTGGTCGCTGTGATGGGTGAACTCGGCGTAATTGCCGAGGCTGATTCCGTGTTCCTCTCCTCCGATAGCCGTCGGTGCCCAATCCCCGGAGAGGTGGAGCTTATCGCCCTCTATGGAGATGCCGATGCTCTTCAGATCATCCAGATTCGTAAGGCTCAGGCTGTCCGGCTTGGACGTGATGAGCACTTCGATATCGCTCTGGATGGGATTGTTGTCCGGGTTGGCGAACAGGCTGTCCAACGTGTCCTTTTCGGCTCCGACGAGGAAGTCGATGCCTTCACCGCCGCTGGCGTGGGCCATGCCCTGGTTGTAGACGAGGATATCGTTTCCGGCCCCGCCGTAGAGCGAGTTGTGGCCCGTCCCGCCGTCGAGGTAATCGTTACCCGCGCCGCCGTACAGGATGTCGTCGCCCGTGCCGCCGAAGATCTGATCGTCCCCTTCGCCGCCGAACAGCCAATCGTTGCCCGCGCCGCCGTGGATGACGTCGTCGCCGCCTTCGCCGAAGATCACCTGTGAATGCGCCGCTGTCTGGTCGCCGAGCGTATCGGCTCCGGCGTGGCCGAGTTGCGTGTGCAGATCCGTCAGGTTGATTTCCAGCGAGCCGTTGGAATGGCCCTCATGACCGCTTACGGTATATCCGAAGGATTCCTTCAGGGCGGAACCGTCGGCTTGTGCCTGCGCCAGCTTGTGGAGGCCGTCCTCCGAGGTGTCCAGAGTGTAGGTGTACTGTCCGGTTTCCGCATTGAAATGCAGGCTCCCGAATTCTCCCTGGATGTTGCCGTCCACGGCCTTGTCGAAGGCGTAGGCGAGCTGGTGTCCGTCCGCATCCATTCCGGGCAGATGATCGCCCTGGGCCATGCCCGGCGTCAGGTTGCCCAGATCCATGTCTGCAGGGGGTGTACCCGTGCCCATGAAGCTCACAGACAGGGAATCTTCGCCTGCCGGGGTCATCGCCGTGGCATGGCCGTCATTGACGATGATCTGGAAGTCATGCGTCACGAGGCTCCCCAAAGCGGCCCCGGCTATGGCCTCTGGGCTGGCGGTGAAGGCGTAGTGCCAGTTGCCGCCGTCGCCCTGCGTCAGCTCGAACGTGCCCAGGCCGTCGATGGTGACGGTGCCGTGCGTGCCGGTGGAATCCAGCGTTACGCCGTGTGCCTTGCCGTCGACGCTGATGGCGAAGGAATGCGTATCGTAGAAGGAGCCATCGGCCTTTACATCGGCATCGGTGAAGATGAAGGACCCCGTGGTTCCGTTGTCGGTGTGCGAGTCCGTGATCACCGGGGCGTCGTTGGTGCCGGTGAGATTGACGGTGATGGTCTGGGTGGCCTTCTCGCCGTTGCCGTCGTCCACGGTGGCCGTGAACGTTTCTGTGTACTTGTCTCCCTCTCCGAGCGCGTCGCTGGTCAGGGTGTACTTGTAGTTGCCGTGTTCATCGATGGTCAGCGTACCGTACTTGCCTTCGGCTGCTGCACCGTTTTCCGCCTCGGCCGCTCCGGAGGGCCTGACCGAGAAGGTGTGCGTGTCATAGAAGGTTCCGTCGGCCTTCTTGTCCGCATCGTTGAACGTGATGGTACCGGTTATTTCGGCCTGCCCGCTGGCCAGTTCCGTCAGGTTGAGTACGGGGGTAGGGCTGGTGATCACCGGGGCGTCGTTGGTGCCCTGAATCTGGATCTGCAGGTCGGAAGGCGTCGTGGTTTGCGCTCCGTAGGTGTCGACGGCGACGACGTTGAAGTGCTCGGCGGCCATTTCGCCAGCGCCAAGATGCTGCGCCTGCCCGTTGTTGAACGTGTAGGTGTAGTTGCCGTCCTTATCGATACTGATGGTGCCATACTTGCCGGTGAGCGAGTCGACAAGCTCGCCCTTGTCGTTCACGAACTTGAAGGCAACGACGTGGTCGCCTTCGTCGTATTCGCGGGCCGTCACCTGTCCGGTCACCTTGGAGACGCCGCCGTCTTCAACCAGCGGAGCCGGATTGGCGATGATGACGCCGTGCTCGCCGCTCGTGATGACGGGGGCGGTGTTGGTGCCTTCGATATTGACGACGAGTTCCTTTGTATCTGACAGTCCTGACGTGTCAGTGACGGTCACATTAATAGAAGTCTCGTACAAACGGCCCGCCGCCATCTTGAGCACGGTTTCGGACGTGTTGTCGAGCGTGAACGTGTATGCACCGGTCTTGGGATCGATGGTGAACGTACCGTATTCGTTGGTTATTTCAGTAAGAGGATTGCCGTCAGCACCCTTACCGAAGGAGTAGGTCAGGTGCCCCTGATCCGCGATATCCTTGTCGAAGCCCACGGCGGTGTCACCAACGGCGTCAGCGTCGCCTTCGCGCACTGAGAGGACCTTGCCGAGTGTGAGCTCGGGCGTGTCGTCGGTGCCCTTGACGTTGACCGTGACATCAACGGTCGTCATTTCCCCGTGCTTATCCCTTACGGTGATCGTGAAGATTTCCTGAATGTTGTCCTCGGAGTTGAGGCCCTGCACTTCCGGGTCGGCATTGTTCAGGGTGTAGATATACTTTCCGGTAGCCGGATCGATGTGCAGCGTACCGTACTCGCCTTCCACGACCGTTCCCTTGCCGTTGATGGAAAAGTGCAGGTTGTTCAGCCCTTCGTCATCCTTGATGATATCGTTCAGGTTGCCTTCCTGCGAGACGGTCACGTCCTCCACAACGTTCAGGACGTGCTCGCCCGGAACCACTTCGGGCCCGTGGTTGGTGCCCTTGATGGTGACGGTGATCTCCTGCTTAACCACCTCGCCGTGTGCGTCACGCACGTAGATGATGAACGAATCGGGCAACGTCTTGCCCTCAGTGAGATGGTCGGGCAACTTTGCCCCGTCGGTCGTGTAGGTGTAGGTGCAGTTGCCGTCCTTATCGAAGGTCAGCGTGACAGTGCCGTACTTGGTCGTCAGCGTGTTGTTTCCGCCCTCGAAGTAGTACTTGAGCGTCGAGGTTTCGGTTCCCTCAGGGAGGGGCTTCCCGTCAGTTCCCAAAAGCTTGTCGATGTCATGCGCCTTCAGGGTTTCTGAGGTCGTCAGATTGCCCAGCCCATCGTCACCTTCCTGAATCGTCATATTCTGGTAGCTGTCGATGACCGGTGCGTCGTTGGTACCGTGGATGGTGATGGTGATCTTGGAGTTTGTCTGCGTGCCGTTGAGCATGACGTTGAACTCTTCCTTCTCCATCTGTCCCTCAGCGAGGTTCTGCACCGTGCCCGGCTTGCCGTTTTCGCCGTTGTACAGGGTATAGGTATACTTCCCGGTAACGGGATCGACGACGAGGTAGCCGTACTTGCCTTCCGCGGTTACGAAACCGTCGGCGGCGCTGCTCTGGATTTGCTTTCCGGTTCCGTGCCCAAACTCATCCTTTTCTTCGATGCCGAAGACGCGGTCGGGAGGCGTTCCGGTGTGCCCTTCGCCGTCCCACTTGGCATGGAGCTGGCCTTCGAAGATCAGGCCTTCCGTGACATCAGGCGTTTGCGGCAGATCCCTGCCGTCCTCGACCACCGCGCCGTTGAACTCACTCTTGTCGGCGTCGATGATGAGGCCCGCTCCCCCGTCCCATCCACCCTCGTTGTCGGGCTTATGGATGTTGATGGTGAGATCCTTCTGCTCCTCGGAAACCTTGCCGTGGGGGTCGACCACCACGACCTTCGCGCCGTCGGGCAGCGTCTCGCCGTTCTGGAGCTTATTGAGGGCTTCGTCGAGCTTCGTGCTCTCGTTGTCCAGCGTATACTTGTAATGCGTGATGATCGAACCGTCCGCCGCGGTCTCGTAGGTGAGGACGATGGTGCCGTATTCGGTCTTGAGTTCCGTGACGGGCTTCCCATCCTTGCCGACCAGCATGAAACGGAGCTGGCCGTCCGGATCGTCCACGTCGGTCGCGCCGGAGAGGGTCCCCGTGAAGACCACGCCGGGGACGCCGCCGTCGCTTCCATCGGGATCGACGAAGGCGTCCTGCTTCACGTCGCCCTCAAGGCCGGTAACCGTATCCGTAAAGGTCGGGGCGTCGTTGGTGCCCTTGATGGTGATGGTGATGTCCTTCTCGACGATCTTGCCGCCTTCGATCTCCACCTGCACCTTGAAGGTTTCGGTCTTGACGTCGCCATCGTTCATGGACTGGACGATCTTCGAGCCGTTTTCGGTCAGCGTATAGGTATACTCGCCCGTTTCCGGATCGATGTTCAGCGTGCCGAGCGGCTTGCCGTCCGCGCCCGTGGCGAAGCCGGTCTGTCCCTTGTTCGTCCACGTCAGGCTGCCGCCGATGTCTTCGGCGTCGACCCTGTCGCCCAGCGTCAACTGTCCGGTGATGGAGGGATCATGGCTGTGATCGCCTTCCGAAGGCGTTACGATCGCGCCGTTATCCTCAGATATCACCGTGTTATTGAAGCTGATGGTCGGCATATCCGCCGTTCCGGTAACATCGATGACCAGCTTGCCGGAGCTGTGGGCCCCGAGCGGGTCGGTGACGCGGACGTCGAACACTTCCTGTGGGAGCTTGGAATCGGTGAGGCTCTGGCCTGCATTCAGCTCCTTCAGCAGCTCGGGCTTGGTGATCTCGTAGGTGTAGCTGCCATCCTGATTGAGCTTGAGGATGCCGTACTTGCCTTCGATGATCTGCACCAGCTTGCCGCCGCTCTCGATGCTGTAGCTGAGGTTGCCCGCCGCGTCGCCGTGGCTCTTGTCGGGGTCGTGGGCGCTCAGGTTTCCCAAAGGGTGGGGCTGCCGTCTTCCTGCAACACGCCTTCACTGGTCTGGTCGGAAGTGATCTTCGTGAAGGTCTTCCCGTTCGCGTCGGTGACGACTTCGGCGATGACGTTCCCGTTTTCGTCGGTGAAGACGGGCCGGTCATTGGTGCCCTTCACGTAGACATCCACGTCCTGCGTGGGGATGAGGTTCGAGTTGCCGGTATTGATGTTGAACGAGCCGTCCGCGTTGGTGCCGCCGTTCACGAGGGATTCGTGGGCGGAATCGTAGACGCCGACCTTGAGGTTGTCGAACAGCTTTTCACGCTGGCCCGCGTCGAGGGCGTCGAGGTTCGCGGCTTCCTTCGTGCCCGGTTCCGGCAGGATGAAGGAGTAGACGATCTTGGACACGCCGTTCTCGGTGACGACTTCGGCGTGCAGGGTCCCGTAGTCGGTGTGCAGGTCGCCCGCGTAGAACTTGCCGCCCACGACGAACCCGGCGATCAGATGCCCCGCGCCCTCTCCTGTGTCGACCTGCTTGACCTCGAACGAGCCGAGCGCGTGCCCGCCGCTGTTGAAGTGGCCGTCCACGAGCTGGCCGTTGACGTGGATGGAGCCGTCCACGTCCGTATTAGTGTTGGGCACGACGCCCGCCTCGGTGATTTCGGCCATGATCGCGTTGGGGAGCTTGCCCACGAGGATCGGGGCGTCAGCGCCGCCCGTCACGTTGATGGTGACGTGCTGCTGCGACCACGCGCCCTTTTCGTCGCGCACGAAGATGGTGAATTCATCCGTGTACTTTTCGCCGTAGACCAGGTCTTCGTTCGGCGTGTAGGTATACTTGCCGGTGGACGAGTCGATGGTGAACACGCCGTGCTCGGTTTCGATCCGGGTATGAGCGTGGCCCAGGCCCTTGTCGCCGTCAAAGGCCGCCTTCAGGTCATTGATGTCGGCACTGTCCGCGTCGCCGATATGGCCTCCGGCGATGCCGTAGGTCAGCCTGGAACCGAAGTCCACGTCCGTTCCCTTGGCATTGGCCGAGAAGGACTTGTCATCTTCGGTCATGGTGATTGTGGCGTGGGTCGTCGCGTTTCCGTCGGGCGTCGTACCCGTGGAAATAACGAGGCGGTGATCATCGCCGCCGAGCAGTTCCAGTTCGGGCCGGTCGTTGGTGCCCTTGATGGTGACGCCGAATGAACCGTTGAAAACGCCGCCGTGCGGGTCGGTGACTGAGAAGTTGATGGTCCGGTTGGAGGAGTTGTCCGCGCCGAACATGTTCACGAGCATGCTGCCCGCCGAGCCGTCCGGTGGCAGGGTAAAGGAGTATGAACCGTCCGGGTTGACGGTCAGGGTGCCGAGCGCCACCTGAGAGAGGATGGAAGCCGCGTTGCCGTAAGTGAGATCCTGATTCTGTCCCAGCAGCCCTTCGGCTCGAAGCTGCGCTTCGAGCTTGTCGAAGGCGTCCTTCGGGAAGTTGGAGTTGAAGAGGGTGGCCCTGACGTTGTTGAAGTCTCCGCCATTGCTCAGCAGGTGAGTCATGGTCCACGTGCCGTCGGCATTGTGGCTCGGCGTGCCGCAATTGCCCGAGCCCCGCAAGCTGATCTTGAACTGATCCTCTCCGGTTCCGAACCCCTTGCTGATGTCGTCGTCCACGTCCTTGAGGTTCGTTATATTCAGCGTACCGGAGGTGACCCGGTGCTCGCCAGCGCCGAGGGTGCCGTCCGTATCGGCCGTGGTCGCGGTGTTGCCGTCATGGACACCCGCCTCCTTGACGGTGATGCCCTGCATCGTGGCGGAAGGCCGGTCGTTGGAGCCGTTGATCACGACGGTGACGTCATGCGTGCTCGAAGCCGTTTCGCCGTGGGAATCCTTCACGCTGATGGAGAAGTCGAGTTCCACCTTGTCGCCGAGCTGGAGCTGATCGGTGGCGTTGCCGGTGGATTCGGTCTTCGTGAACGTGTACTCGCCGGTCTTGGTGTCCAGATGGAACGTGCCGTAGTCGGTTACGATGGTTCCGTCCGGCTTGACGGAGGTAACCGTGATCTCGGTCTTCGTACCGTCGGCGAGCGTCAGATGGCCGATCACGTCGCCCTTCCCGAACGTGACGGGGTTGTGAGCCTTGTCGGAGAAGTAATACGTCAGCTTGCCCTGATCGCTGGTGTCCACGTCGGTGGCGCCCACCTGTCCCTTGTCCGACTTCGTGCCGATGATAGTACTGTTGTGCTCATCGAAACCGGATTCCGTCACCGTGAGCGTATTCTCGGTCTTGGCGATGACGGGCGCATCGTTGGAGCCGTTGACGGTGATGGTGATGGTCTGTTCGGACCATGCTCCGTGCTCGTCGCGCACGTAGATGGTGAAGGTATCGTAACCCTGTTCCGGCTTGCCGTCGGGCTTGAGGCCGAGCTTGTCCGCAGCGCCGCCCTTGGCGGTGTCCAGCGTGTAGGTGTACTCGCCGGTGCTCGGATCAATAGTCAGGGAGCCGTACGTGCCCGTGGCCGAATGATGTCCGCCGCCCATGCCGGGGTTGTTACCGTTCGCGTCGAACGCGGTGTCCCGATTGCCTGCGCTGGTGCTTACGCCGTATTCGAGCGTGGGGTTGGAGTCGGGGTCAGCACCCTCGAAGGTACCGGTGACGGTGAGGTCTTCCGCGACTTCATTATGGTCCTTGTCGTAGCCGGGATCACTGACGACCGTGTCGCTCGTCGGAGTCAGGGTCAGAGTAGGCCGGTCGTTGGTGCCCACGATGTTGATCGTGATGTCCACGGAGGCCGTGCCGCCGTGCCCGTCGCTCACGGTGATGGTGAAGATTTCCTTCTCGGTCTGGCCCTGCGCGAGGGACTGCGTCTTGTCTTCGTCGATCGTGTAGGTATAGGTCCCGTCCTTGTGCAGGATGATGGAACCGAATTCGGTTTCCAGCGTAATGTTGCCGTTGGCGTCCGTCTTGGGATCGCCGATGAGGGTCGTGCCGGAGCCTTCCTTCGCCCCGATGTCGAGGGTCAGGGTGTCGGTGGTGTCGGTATCCTTGACGTGGACCTGACCGGAAATTTCATTCCGGGAGAGGCTGGTATCCGCGTCGGTCAGCTCGCGGGAATCGTCGGAGGGATCCGGAGTCTTCGCCGTGTCGGTGGTGGAGCCGTGGTCCGTCGAGGTGTCCACGACGCCCGCTTCCTTGACCCAGTGCTCGGCGTCGTCAGCCGTAATCGTCGGCGTGTCGTTGGAACCGGTGACCGTGACGGAAATGGGCTTCGCCGTCCACGCGCCGTGCTCGTCACGCACGTAGATGGTGAACTCGTCGGTTCCGGTCTGCGGGTTGCCGTCGGCGTCGAGGCCGAGACGGTCGGCGTTTTCGTTGGTCTTGTAGGTGTAGGTATTGCTCTCCGGATCGATGGTCAGCGTGCCGTACCTGCCTTCAATCACGATCTTGCCGCCGACCTGATGGAGCGGTTCGCCCATGCCGGGCTTGCCGTCGGAACCGGAACCGAAGGCGAGGTTTCGGCCCGCTTCGGACTCCACGTCCTGCTTGCCGAGCGCCACGCCGTAGCGCAGGTTCGCCCCGCGATCGTCGTCGTCGGACTTGAGCGTCCCGGAAACGGTGGTGTCGTTGGCGACGTCGGCCTTTTCGGTGATGTCGAACTTGACTTCGCCGGTCTTATCGTCGGTCACGACCGTGACGTTGTCGCCGTGGGTGGGTTCAACCAGATCGAGCGTGGGCCGATCGTTGGTGCCCTTGATCTTCACGGCCAGCATGTGTTCGGCTGTTCCGCCGTTCCCGTCGTCGACGGTGGTGCGGAAGTTGAAGTTCAGCTCTTCGCCCTGCGCCAGCTTGTCGGCGTCGGACCCGCTGATGTCGAAGGTAAACTTGCCGGTCTGCGTGTCGAGGGTGAGCGTGCCGTAGTTCGTCTCAATGATCTGGATATGCGGATTGCTCGGATCAAACGTGGAGGAGATGACCCTAACTTCCACGGTATCGGGAGCGTCGGGGTCACTGCCCTTGATCGCCACATTCAGGCTGTCGGCGGAGCCGTTGCCTGTGGTCAGCCCGTTGATGCCATAGGTGAGCTTGTCGTGAACGTCCAGGTCACCCGCATTCAGGGACAGATCGCCTTCAATGGAGAGCTTGTGCTCGCCGGCGCCTATCCATGTGCCGCCGACCTTTTCAGTCGTGGAGGTATTGGCGTCGTCCTTAATCCAATCTTCGGGCCTGTCATAGACCCCCTGTTCCTTCAGTTCGATGGAAGTCTGCTTGATCCACGGCGTATCGTTGGTGCCGTGCAGGGTAACGGTGATCTCCTTCGTGGAGGTCGCGCCGTGCTCGTCGGTGACGGTCACTTCGAAGGTTTCGATCTTGGTTTCGTCCTTGCCGAGTCCCTTGATCGCGTCGGGGTTGGCTTCGTAGGTCCACTGTCCGGTGGCGGGATCGAGGGTCAGCGTGCCGTAGTCCGTGGTGAACGTGGCGTTCGTGTCGCCGTCGGTCCCGTGTGCGCCGTCAGTGCCCGTGCCGGAGGTGTCCTTGCCGCCAGCGATATGGAAGGCCTGAGCCGTCCCGGCGTCGCGGTCGTTGTCGGTGACCGTGAAGGTGCCGTCGATGGACAGATCGCCGCCCTGCGTGATGTTCCAGTCGCTGCCCGTGATGTCGAGGGTGGGGATGTCGTTGGTGCCGTGGATGGCCACGGTGACGGTCTTCGCCGTCCACGCATTGTGCTCGTCGCGCACGTAGATGGTGAAGGTTTCGTAAATGGTGTCGCCTTCGGCGAGCTGATCAAGGGAGGTGTAGATCTTGCCGTCGAGCTCGAAGCTGACGTTTTCGCCTTCGCCCTTCATGGCGTAGGTGTAGGAGCCATTGGAGTTGATCGTCAGGCTGCCGTACTGGCCGCCCGCAACCACGGAAGAGGCCGCGCCGCCCGTGGCGGTGGAGTCGGCCGTGTTGAATACGGAAGGATCGAACGTCTTGGTGTCCTCGCCCGCGGCCGCGCCGAAATACAGGATATGCCCTGCGTCGACGTCATTGCCGCTGGCGGTTCCGGTGTCGGTGGTATGGCCCGTGAAGGAGGTGTTTTCCTTGCCGGGATCAGTGGTGGGGGTGTTGGCGTCGTCACGGCCCACGCCGTCCTCGACCACATGGAGGTTGCCGGCGCCGCCGAGCAGATCGTTGAGATTGTCGTTGGACAGATCAAGCGTGGGGACGTCGTTGGTGCCGTTGTTGATGGTGACGGTGATGGTCTGGGGCACGCTCCGGCCGGTCTGGGCGTCGGTGACGTAGACGGTGAAGGTCTCGGTCACGGTCTGGCCGAGGGCGAGGTTGTTGACGGCATTGCCGTCCGCACCTGCTTCGCCGGGATTCTTGTTGTTGAGCGTGTACTCGTAGGAGCCGTCCGCGCGGAAGGTCAGGGTGCCGTAGGCGGAGGTGTAGGCATAGACGACGTCCCCGGTGCCGGGGGTTCCGGTTCCGGTCACAGTGGTGGAGGCGCCGCCGTCGGTCAGGCTCGATCCTGCGTGCTCGACGTGGAAGTTGAGCTTGTTGACATCGTGCTCCGTGGAGCCCGCCCCGTTTTCCTTGTCGGCATCGGAAGCGAAGATCCTGCCGGAAAGGGTTCCGGTCTGATGCTGGCCTTCGCCCGTTCCGCCGGGCGTCGTGGGCGTGTTGCCGCCACCGTTTTCCGAGGGCTGGTAGACGCCCTGTTCCTTGAAGTCGCGATGGAAGTTGCTCTGATCGGTGTCGATCACCGGGATGTCGTTGGTGCCGGTGATGGTAACGGTGATGGTCTGGGTGGAGGTCGCGCCGTGCTCGTCGGTGACGGTCACTTCAAAGGTTTCGACCTTGGTTTCCCCGGCATTGAGCTGCTGGACCTTGTCGCTGGCGTTGTTGAGCGCATAGGTCCACTGCCCGGAGGCGGGATCGAGAGTCAGGGTGCCGTAGTCCGTGGTGAACGTGGCGTCCGTGCTGCCTGTGGCGGAGTGGGAACCGTCAGAAGGGCTGGTGCCGTCGGCGGCGGGCGTGTTGCTGCCGCCTTCGATGTGGAACGTCTGGTTCTGCCCGCTGTCGCTGTCCGGGTCCTGCACGGCGAATGTGCCGCCCACGGAGGCTGTGTCTTCGTGGATGCCCTGCGCGGCGTTGGCGATGGAGAGTTCGGGCCGGTCGTTGGTACCGGTGAGAGTGACGGTGATTTCCTGCGTGGCGAGGCCGCCGCGTCCGTCGCTCACGTAGACGGTGAAGGTTTCGGTACGGGTTTCGCCAAGAGCGAGGCCGTTGGTATCGGGATCAGCGTTGTCGATGGTATAGGTGTAGGTCCCGTCGGGGGCCATTGCCATCACGCCATAGGGGGTGACGATGCTGGTCACCTGCGCCCCGTTCGCGTCGATGAAGCCGAAGGAAAGCGTGTCGCCGTTGGCGTCGGTGCCGGTGGCCCTGCCGGACATGGAGGGGACGCCCTCGTAGAGTTCATTGCCGCCGGGGAACACGCCGGATTCGATGACGCCGAGCGAGCCGCTGACGCTGAGGGTCGGCGCGTAGTTGGGGGTATCGTCGCCGCGCAGGCCGCCCCACGGGTCGCGCTCGGGGAAGAAGGCGCGGTTGCTGCTCAGGTCGAGCCCGTCAAGGCGGTTTACACCGTTGATGAGGGCGTCGTCGGCATATTCGCGGAAGCGTCCGCCGTCCGCGCTGGCGGCGTTTGCCGCCGGACCGGCCGCGGGCATGAGGTCGGGTTCGTTCAGGGCCGTGAAGAATTGCTCGCCCGCGATCGGAGTGCCTTCGATCACGAAGTCGGGCATGGAGTCCTTGGTATAGGCCGTATAGAAATCACGCAGGACAACGGTGCTGCCGTCGTCGAAACGGAAAATAAGGTCATTGCCGGAACGTTCCAGCGTTGCCTGATCAGTAGGGAAGTTGAGGTCGATTCGGCTGTCCCCGGCCGCTTCGAAGACGGCCTGAGTGCCCGCTTCCGGCTTATTGAGAAGGATGTCCGCCATATCAGGACTCCTTAAACGCTAGGAGGAAAAACAAACGAGGCCTCTGCACGTAATGT
>ENA-UEQM01001010-UEQM01001010.1-human-gut-metagenome-genome-assembly--contig:-NODE-1010-length-13570-cov-9.994071_pt1 | contig 13570 bp, 10 predicted proteins | sample MGYA00242948_ERZ507948 | MGnify/ENA primary metagenome ERZ507948 (study PRJEB26167, sample SAMN06115440) | human gut metagenome | host: Homo sapiens | place: China:Hubei | collected 2015-07-28... | reverse complement strand
ATTGGTGTGAAATAGATGAAAATGAGGGGGCGTAATCAGAAAATTACGCCATTTTGAAAATTGTTAGGACAGGTGTGCCCCAACCATTTTTGCACAATTCAAAACCAGATCCACCGCAACTCGACCAAATTCCGTCAAATTCGGTTAAAATCACAAAAATGATTTGATAAAGTATCGGCATTATGTTATATTTCTCCGAGCAAGATGCAAATGTCATTTTACACTATTATTAAGGTTGCAAAATTTAATGGAACGCTTTTTTTATCAGAACAATATAGCTGGCTTTTTTGCCGACTCTGAGGATACAATTCTCGGAACATTGGCGAGAAGCAACAGCTTTGATCTGATAGATTTGCAGCGCAATGCTTGGATTTATGAAATTGTTTTTCTGAAAAATCTTTTGCGCAATAAAAGTTCCGGGCAAATTATTTTTGAATATTCTATTCCGCGTTTGGGTAAGCGCATTGATGCGGTCTTGCTGCTGCATGGTATTGTATTTGTTCTGGAATTTAAAGTTGGAGCTGCTGAGTATTCCCGTCAGGATTTGGAGCAGGTTTGGGATTATGCTCTTGACCTGAAAAATTTTCACGAAGCCAGCCGCAACTTAACCATCGTGCCGATCTTGGTGGCGACTAATGCGGATAGTTCTTCGGTCAGCAAAGAGTTTTCGCAATATGCCGATCATGTTTTTGAGCCGATATTTTCCAATGCCGAAAGTTTGCCGCAAATAATCGCTCAATTTGTCGATGAATACGCACAAGATATTGATTTAAGCCGTTGGGTATTCAGCCGCTATATGCCAACTCCGACTATTATTCAGGCGGCAAGTTCGCTTTATTTGAATCACTCAGTTGCCGATATCACCAAAACGGAAGCCTCCGGTGTAAACTTACAGCGAACTAGTGAATTTGTGATGAATATTATTGATCATTCACGAGCCAACGGCGAAAAATCCATTTGTTTTGTTACTGGTGTTCCCGGCGCAGGGAAAACGTTGGTAGGCTTAAACATTGCTGTCCGGCAGTTTGAGAAAAAAGATTTGGCGGTCTATCTTTCCGGAAATCAGCCGCTGGTATCTGTTTTGAGTGAAGCATTGGCGCGAGATAAAAAACGTCAGGAAGAAGAACGCAATCCAGGTGCCCATTATAACTTGACTGAAGCGCGGCGCAATGTAAAATCCTTTATTCAGATTGTCCACCATTATCGTGATGCGACTTTGAGTAAACTCAAAAAAACGATAAAAGATGGCATCTTGGAAATTGATCCTACCAAAGTTGATAAACACAAAGACGATGGCTATTCTGAAGTTGAACATGTGGCAATTTTTGATGAAGCCCAGCGTGCTTGGACCAAAACGCATTTGGCAAATTGGCTGAACCGCAAAAAAGGAATTGCCGACTTTCCGATGTCCGAGCCGGAATTTTTAATTTGGTCTTTGAATTTGCGTGAAGACTGGGCTGTTGTTGTTTGTCTGGTCGGTGGCGGACAGGAAATCAATACCGGCGAAGCCGGGATCGGTGAATGGTTGCGAGCGATCAATGCCAATTTCCGCGACTGGAATGTCTTTATTTCCGATCAATTGACTGGAAAAGAATATGCCGAAGGCGAGTTAGAAGATTTGTTGGCAGCCAATGCCCATGTGAAACGCAGCAACAATCTACATTTGGCAGTTTCCATGCGCTCTTTCCGAGCTGAACAACTCTCTCATTTTGTACATCATCTGTTGGAGGGTAATCTCTCACAGACGCAATCACTTTGGGCAATGCTGAAAGATAAATATCCCATCGTAATAACCCGTAATCTGAATGCGGCAAAAGATTGGTTGCGCAAACAAAAACGTGGTACAGAACGTTACGGCATGGTGGTTTCATCACAAGCACAGCGTTTGCGCCCTTTGGCGATTGATGTCCGTTGTAAACCGGATACAGTGCATTGGTTCTTGGATGATATTACCGATATTCGTTCTTCATTGTTCCTTGAAGATGCCGCCTCTGAATTTGACGTGCAAGGTTTGGAACTAGATTGGACTTGTTTGGTATGGGATGGCGACTTGCGCCGAAAAAATAATGCATGGCAAAACTTTTCTTTTACCGGTAGTAAGTGGCTGAACATCCGTTCTGAAGAACGTAAAACCTATCAAATCAACGCCTATCGGGTTTTGCTCACCCGAGCCAGACAAGGCATGGTGATTTGTGTTCCCGAAGGCAATTCCGAAGATCCTACTCGCTTGCCCGAATTTTATGACGGAACCTATGAATACTTCAAGCAAATCGGTCTTAAAGAAATTTGAAAAATTTCTATCTATGGGTCACAGGAGAGTTTTTTTGATTAAATGGTAGGGATTTTTCGTAAATCGCAACCATTTTCGTATTTTTCTTTCTAGTGCCCCGTACGAATGATTGATATTCAAATACTTACACAAACAGAAAATAAGTTGTTATTTGAACATATATGCACCAACATTCCTTTTGCCCTCTTTCGGGGATTTTTCCCTCGGATTCTTCAATTCAGAGCGTTTCCTGCTTGAATTTCAATTAATGTGCCTTAGGTGATTTCTGCCTCAAAGTGTAACCAGACTGTTAACTAATTGTCTGGGGAAAACAGACCACAAGTATCGCTTTTCGATATACTTATTGGTTCCAATCAGCGATATTCCCATGTTGATCGGGAGCTTTCATTCTATCCAGCAATTCCTGTGGGAACGGCGTATGGGTCAGGTAGTTACGAACAATATCCAGCTCACGCCGCAGGGAATCCCGGTTGTAACCGCACCTGATTGTGTAACCGTACTCGAAACCTACCCCCGCCACTGTCAAAAATGAAATGAAAATACATAACAATACCGTCGATGCTCTTTCCCATTTCCATAGAAGAATAACCGGCAGCAGCAGCACTGCCTCGCAAATCAAAGCACCAAATACATAAGAAGACCACGGCGGACAAGGCAGAATCATCGGGGGGCCTCCGGTCATATGATAAAATTCCCTGCCGAATTTTTCTCCTATGTTACAGCTGAATTTTGAATTTAAAAACTCACCGCTGATCCGTTCCACCTCGGCAGGCAGCCCGTTTTCGATTGCCGCCGCACACTCACGAAGACCCGCTTTGAAATACAGATTCATTGCGGATATTTCCACCTCATACTGATAGAGCCTCCCAAAAAAGAAAGAAGATAGCGCAGTCAGCCAGACAATCAGCAGCGGCCGGAGATATTTCCGCTTCTGGATTCGCCAACTGATCAGTCGTGGGATAACCCAAGCCGGAGTGCCCCGGCCGGCAGCATCACTTCTGTATATGTTCCGACTATGAATTGGTTTCAAAACATCGCCTCCTATGCTGTAAATTACCATGAAGAAATCTTTTTTCAATTGATAAATGTCAATTGGTAACAGGAAAAAACTTGCAAACCATTCCTCCGATGATATTTTACAATCAGGAAATTCTGCAATCAGGAGTTTTTCTGTAGAAGGTACTGCGTTGAATGTCGTGATACCCGGATGGTGAAGAAGGATGAAAGTTTTCAGGAAGCCGTGGTTCTGGATATTGCTCCTTGACGTTCTCTATCTGTTGATTGCAGTTTTTTTTGCACTCTCCTTTGCATTGTTTCCAGATGCCGCTTATTCCGATTGGGAAGAATTTTATATTACGAAATGGCGTGACAGCGCCATTCTCCCCCTCTACTCACTTTTCACTTTCCTGATTTCGCTTGCCTGCTGCATCATCACGCCGTTTCTTCGGAAAACCGCTGTCAGAGCAAAAGCTGCATCGATGTTCATTTATCTGCTGCTGGCTCTCTTTTCGCTGGGCTTCCTGATGCCGTCATTCGGAGCGGCACGGGAACCAGCCCGACGGATTTCCTGCGGCAGCAACCTCAAACAGATCCGGATATGCCTCGAACAGTATGCGGAAGATTTCGACGGCTTTCTGCCGCCGGACCTGCCGACTCTTTCCGAGTCGGCGTATCTGTCGGATGCGGCAATCTACCGGTGTCCGAGCAGACAGGAACCAAACACGGATTTCTCCGACTACCTCTATTACGGAGCAAACCGCAGGATTGATGAAAAACCGCCGTTCCTCCTCCTGAAGGATCGCGCGAGAAATCATCCGGGAAAGTACGGCAATCTCATGCTGTCGAACGGCAATCTGCAGCACGAAAGAGATTGAGAGCTTATTCCTGAATAAAGAATATCACTCCCCCCTCCCCTGTCGCCCGGCGGAATCTTTCAGGCGTTTGGGATAGTTGGTCGTGATCGAATCGACGCCGAGGGCGGCGTAGCGCAACGCTTCTATCGGAGAATCCACCGTCCAGACATGGAGTTCGAGTCCGCCGTCACGGATCGCTTTGACCAGTTCCGCATCGAGCTTCGGGTGCCGGCCGAGGTCGAGCCCATCTGCGTTGATCGCGCGGGCCAGCCGGATCAGTTCTTCGGCGGAAGGCGTGGAGCGGCCGGTGGCGCGGTCGGTGCCGAGCCCGCGCAGATAATAGGTCTTGCAGTCGGGCATCTGCTCCTTGGCCAGCTTCAGCAGTGACGGATGAAAGCTGATCAGGCGAATCCGTTCCATCGGCACCCGGGACTTCTTCAGTTCCTCCTTCACCAGCGGCAGAATCAGCGGATCATCCTCCTTGAGTTCGATATAGACCAGCTGTTCCGGCGTCACGACCTTCAAAAGCTCGGAAAGCTGCGGCAGCGCCTCCCCCTTGAACTCCTCTCCTTTGAATTTGCCCGCGTCAAGCCGGCGCAGCTCGGCCAGGTTGGATTCGCTGATTTTCAGGTCGACGCCGGTGGTCCGCTTCGTGTTCGGATCGTGACAGATGACCAGCCGGTTGTCTCTGGTGCGGTGGATATCGCATTCGACCCCGTCGGCCAGTTGGCGGCCGGCCAGCTTGAACGCCGCCAGCGTATTTTCGGGCGCCTCCCCGGAGGAGCCGCGATGGGCGATGTAGAGCGGGGCGGCGTGAAGAGCCGGCAGAAGCATGACGGCGGCCAGCGGGAGAAATCCGAGTTTCATGGACAGAATCCTTTCTGTGTCTGTGGCGGTTTCAGTTCGCATAACATATCATCCCAAACAGGATTGTCAACCGCCCGGAAAACGCGGCTTTCCATACCGGTTTTACAATTTTTACCATTTCTCCGGCCGGAACGGATCAATTTTGTAAAAAGCCCCCCGCCTTTAGTTGCAATACAATTCATTGATCATCAAAGCAATAGCCAAAAATCAGACGACTTGGCACGAGGATTGCTTTTCTTCCGGCATACGGTTTCCGTCAACAATCATTCAGAAACACAGGTGTAACATGAAACTAATCATCGCCTACATCAAGCCGGAGCGGTTGAATCCGGTGAAACAGGAGCTTTACAAGAGGAACATCTTCAAGATGTCGGTCAGCAACGCGCTCGGCTGCGGCCAGCAGAAGGGATACGTCGAAGCCTACCGCGGTGCGATTTCCGAGGTGAACCTGCTCAAGAAGGTGCGGCTGGCGATCGCGGTGAACGATGAATTCGTACAGCCGACCGTGGACGGCATCATCGCCGGGGCGCGCACCGGGCACATCGGCGACGGCAAGATTTTCGTGCTGCCGATGGATCAGTGCATCCGCATCCGCACCGGGGAAACCGGCAGCGAAGCGATCGGGTAAGGCAATTCAATGATTTCTTTCGGAGGATATTTCATCATGAACAGTTTGAAAACAATATTGATCCCCTTCCTCGCCGTCGCCGGGACGGCGCTCGCCGCCGGGGAAACCGCCGCCGTGCTGACTCCGGCGCAGGAGGCGATCTTCACGATCAACAACGTCTGGGTGCTGATCGGCGGCATGCTGGTCTTTCTGATGCACCTCGGCTTCGCGACGCTCGAAGCGGGCCTCTGCCGGGCGAAGAACTGCACGAACGTACTTTTCAAAAACACGCTGGTTCCGGCGATCGGTTTCATCACCTACGCGGTCTGCGGATTTTCGCTGATGTATCCCGGTGAAGCCAACTGGCTGCTGGGCAAGGTGATCGGCTTTGCCGGATTCGGCATGGGAGCCGATCCGGACGCCTCCATCGCCGCGGCCTACGCCTACAACGGCGGCAAATTCACCTACTGGAGCGACTTCTTCTTTCAGGGGATGTTCGCGGCGACGGCGGCCACGATCGTTTCCGGCGCGGTCGCGGGCCGGGTGAAGGTGAACGCCTATCTGGTTTTCACGCTCTTTTACATATCGATCGTCTACCCGGTCATCGGTTCGTGGGGATGGGGCGGCGGCTGGCTGGCGGGAATGAACTTCCATGACTTCGCCGGTTCGACCTTCGTGCACAGCGTCGGCGGCTGGGCGGCGCTGGCCGGGGTGATCCTGCTCGGTCCCCGGATCGGCAAGTACGTGAACGGCAAGGCGATGCCGATCATGGGGCACAGCATGCCGCTGGCGACGATCGGCACCTTCTGCCTGTGGCTGGGGTGGTTCGGCTTCAACGGCGGCTCGATCCTGAGCGCCGAACCGACCAAAATCTCCTACGTGCTCTGCACCACGATGTTCGGGGCGAGCGCCGGAGTGATCGGCGCGATGCTGTCCGGCATGGCGATCCTGCGCAAGCCCGACCTCTCGATGACCCTGAACGGCTGTCTCGCCGGACTGGTCGCGATCACCGCCGGAGCCGACTGCGTCAGCCCGACCGCGTCGATCCTGATCGGCCTGATCGGGGGAGTGATCGTGGTGCCGTCGGTGCTGATTTTCGACAAGCTGCAGCTTGATGACCCGGTGGGCGCGCTGTCGGTCCATCTGGTGAACGGCGTCTGGGGCACGCTGGCGGTCGGCATCTTCGCCTTCCGTGAAACCGGCTACACCTTCCTGACGCAGCTGACCGGCGCGGTGACGGTCGGACTGGTCGCTTTCCCGTGCGCATTCGTGATCTTCTACGCGGTGAAAAAGACGATGGGCATCCGGGTCAGCACCGAGGAGGAACTGCGCGGCCTCGACCTCGGTGAACACGGCATGGAAGCCTATCCCGGCTTCCAGTTCTTCAGCAACCAATAGAGGGAGCGGGAGTCCCCCTTCCCCAACCGGAACCGATTGCTTTCAACCGGTTCCGGTTTGCTTTTTCCACAAAACGGATTATAGTTCTTTCTATAAGGAACAATGCCGCAAGAGGAGTGGAAGCAATATGGAAAAATGGACTTTCGATGTAAAAGGGATGCACTGCGCGAGCTGCGCCGCCAATGTTGAAAAGGCGGTCAAAAAGCTCGAAGGCGCTTCCGAGGTCTACGTGAATTTCGCCGCAAACCGCCTGGCGCTCGACGCCGATCCGGCCAAACTGACGCAACAGCAGGTGATCGACACCGTCCGCGCGGCGGGTTTTGAAGCCTCGCTGCCGGAAAGCGCCGGTTCGGAGCCGGTCAAAATCGACTTCGACGTCAAGGGGATGCACTGCGCGAGCTGCGCCGCCAACATTGAAAAGACGGTCGGGAAGCTCGACGGCGCTTCCGATGTCTATGTGAACTTCGCCGCCAACCGCCTGACCCTCAGAATGATACCGGAAAAGCTGACCAGCCGGCAGGTGATCGACGCCGTCCGCGAGGCCGGTTACGAGGCCTCGGTCGCGGAGGCGAAGCAGAGCGCGGCGAATGAGGAGGAGGAAGCCTCCGAAGCGAAGCGCGAATTGTTCCGTTTCGTGACCGCGGTGGTGTTCGCGGCGCTGCTGTTCTACACCGCGATGCACGGCATGCTCCATTTGCCTTTCTTCCCGATATCGGACAAGGCGCGGGCGCTTCTGGAAATCGTGCTGCTGATTCCGGTGGTCTGGGCCGGGTTCCGCTTCTATACCAGCGGCTTCCGTTCGCTGTTCCGGGGCGCGCCGAACATGGATTCACTGATCGCCTGCGGCACCGCTGCCGCGGCGGCCTACAGCTTCTATCTGTGCGCGCAGGGTGAATTCAAGCATCTCTACTTCGACACCGCCGGGATGATCGTCGCACTGATCATGCTCGGAAAATTCCTCGAAGGCCGTTCCCGCCGCCGCGCCTCCGGCGCGATCCGGGAGCTGCTGGAACTCGCACCGGAAACCGCCGTACTGGTCACGCCGCAGGGGGACCGGGTGGTTCCGGCCGCCGAAATCCAGCCGGGCGACCGGCTGCGAGTCAAGCCCGGCGAACGCATCCCCGTGGACGGCGTGGTCGAGGAGGGTGAAACCAGCATGGACGAGTCGATGCTCAGCGGCGAATCCATGCCGGTCGAAAAAGCCCCCGGCTCCGAAGTGACCGGCGCGTCGGTGAATAAAAACGGTTCGATCGTGATGAAGGCGACCCGGGTCGGCAGCGACACCGTGCTCGCCCGGATCGTGCAGCTGGTGCAGGATGCGCAGGGCTCGCGCCCGCCGATCGCCCGGCTGGCCGACCGGATCTCCGGCTGGTTCGTGTGGGCGGTGCTCGGCATTTCCGCCGTGACGTTCTTCGCATGGCTGCTGGCCGGAGCCGGTTTCCCGGCCGCGCTGAGCTTCGCGCTGGCGGTGATGGTGATCGCCTGCCCCTGCGCCCTCGGGCTGGCGACGCCGATCGCGCTGATCGTCGGCATCGGCCAGGGGGCGAAATCCGGCATCCTGATCAAGTCCGGCGCGGCGCTCGAAACCGCCGGCAGGATCAGCACCGTGGTCTTCGACAAGACCGGCACGCTGACTGTCGGGAAACCCGCCGTCACCGAGGTCAGGGTGATTCCGGGGGCCGGTTTCGACGCCGACCGGATGCTCGCTGCGGCAGCCTCCGCCGAGGCTGGTTCGGAACACCCGCTCGCGCAGGCGATCGTGACTGCCGCCCGCGAGAAAAAGCTCGAATCGTGGAAGGCCGAGCAGTTCACTGCCCGCCCCGGCTTCGGACTCTCCTGCCGTCTCGGCGGCGCGGAGTGGCTCTTCGGCAACGCCAGGCTGATGCGCGCGGCCGGGCTTGAACCGGAGGTGCCGGAGCTGAAACTCTCCGGCGCCGGCTCCGTCGTCTACGCCGCCCGCAATAAAAAGCTGATCGGCGTGATCGGCATCGGCGACCGGCTCAAACCCGGTGCGGCGGACGCCGTCGCCCGGCTCAAATCCCTCGGCATCAGAAGCGCGATGCTGACCGGCGACAACAACGCGGTCGCACAGGCCATCGCCGCCGAACTCAAGCTCGACGAATTCCGCGCGGAGCTGCTCCCCGGCGACAAGGCCAAGGCGCTCAGGGAGTTCCAGACCGCCGCGAACGGCGGAGCGGTCGCGATGGTCGGCGACGGCATCAACGACGCGCCCGCGCTGGCGCAGGCCGATGTCGGAATCGCGATCGGCTCCGGCACCGCGATCGCGATGGAGGCCGCCGACGTGGTGCTGATGAACAGCGACCTCGCCGAAGTCCCCGCCGCGATCCGCCTGTCGCGGGCGACGATGCGGATCATCCGTGAAAACCTTTTCTGGGCGTTCTTCTACAACGCGATCGGCATTCCGCTCGCCGCCGGGGTGTTCTACGCGCTTTTCGACGGCCCCATCCTGAACCCGGTTTTCGGGGCTCTGGCCATGGCGGCCAGCTCCGTCTCCGTCGTGCTCAACGCCCTGCGGTTGCGCGGTTTCCGCCCCTGACCGGGACGCAGGCCGTCTTCCGGCGCTCCGTTCTCAGTCCGGGAACAGGGCGCGGAATTCCGCCGGGGCAGGCTGTGCGCCGTAAGGGGAGAGTTCAAACAGTTCGGCCCCCCGGATTTCATCGCCCCGCGCTCCGTAACGCTCGCGCAGGGCTTCACGGGCAAATTCCGCAGCCTGCCGGTCGCGACCTCCCCAATGGCGGTCGAGATACTCCTGCCGTTCCTGCCGGCTCATGCGGCCCGGGTCCGGCGCTTCCAGCCCCATGTTCCACGGCAGCCACTCGTAGAACTGGGAACGGTGGCAGTCGAGCATCCGCAATTTGGTTTCCGCCACCGAATCGATCTCCGTCACCGCGTCGGCGCGGATCGGGCGCGGATCGGTGAAGGCGTCATATCCGTATGCGAAAACCGGGTCCTTCCGCGGAATCGGCGTATCGGCGCAGTACATCGGCACCCGGACCAGATACGCGCAATCCATCACGCACTGGGCGGTCGCGCGGTGGTCGGCATGGTAATCGCAAAGGCGGTGGGAGATCACCACATCCGGCTCGAAATCCCGGATCACCCGGATCAGCTTTTCACGCAGTTCCAGCGTGCATACGACATGGCAGTCGGGCACATCCAGAATCTCATATCCGGTCAGCCCGGCAACCTTCGCCGACTCCTGCGCTTCCCGGTGCCGCCGCAGCGCCAGCGCGGCAGGCTCCATCGCATAGTGTCCGCAATCGCCGCTGCTGACGGAGACGAATTTCACCCGGTGCCCGGCCTTCAGCAATTTGACCGCGCATCCTCCGAACAACAGATCCGGGTCATCCGGATGCGCCCCGATCACAAGATAATTCCTCACCATTTCAGCCATCTTTTTCCATCTCCGGTAAAAATCAATTCCATCCGTTTCAGAAGATAGCCCCTCCGGCTTCCCTTGTCAAGTTCCCGGCTCCCTTTCGGAAACAACGGCGGCCCGCCTCGTTTTGACGCGAAATGTCGAAGATTTCCGCATTTACAGCATCCGTATTCGCATATCGCCTTGATTTTTAGCATGGCGACTGTTAAATTAGAGGAAAAGCAATCAACTTGAGGTTCATCATAAGGCCATTACCGGAAATCTGAACTGAAAATTTAATATTTTACCATATCAATTTGTGTCCATTTTGATTAGCGAAACTTGCAAATTTCTGACCTTCAAAATACACGGAAAGATATGGCGTACTTTGGTGCGTCATTCTTTTGTGTGGAGGTCAAGGCTTGCAAGTGCCTGCTAATCGCATGAAAGAGGGCGCACCTCTTTTGTGCGGGGGCACGAAAGCCGAAAGGAGCGACAAAATGTTGAAATGGCTTTGGCGCAGAAAAAAACAGGATGAAGACCCGGCACGCAAAGTGGAGCGGTTGAAAGAGGAGCTTCAGCGGAAATATGACGAGCGGGAACGTATCCGCAAAGCCCAGAGTATGCTCATGGAGAATCCCAGCTGGCTCCAACTGGACGAATGGATTCACCGGGCAGACCTGGACTCCTAGCTGCTGCGGGAACGCGCGGTCTACGAGAGCCGCCGCCTGAAGAAAAAGATGAAACTGGAATTTCGGGAATGGTACTGGGAGCAGGAAAAGCTCCGCCGGGAATATCTGGAACAGGAAGAGCGTCGCCGCCTCGAATATTACCGGAATATCGATCTGCGCGTCCTGCTTCTCGGCATCGAGGACTCCGACCGCGCCGAACGCCTGCTGGAATGGGCAAGCCGCACGGCAGGCGCCGAACTCCCGGCCTGCGACTCCAGCAACGACTGACTCCTCCCATCACCACAAAACAACCAGCCGGCCCGGAAAAGCCGAACCGCAACCTTGGAGCTTCCGTGCCTTCCGTGTCAGTCCGTGGAAGTCCGTGGGCACAATGCCCGGAAAGGCCGCACGGCAACCTTGGAGTGCGGAGCCCAGAGGGGCGGCGAAGCCGGCTTCAGCTCCGCTTTCCAATCGTACGTGAGTTTTATACTCGACTCTGCATCGCAACAAGAACCGGCAGAGCTGCCCGGAGGGACTGCTTTTCTTAAATGCAGGAACAGGCAAGCTGCCCGGAGGGTAGTGAGCACCGGGCCTCCGGCCTGCGGATGGCTCCGGGGGACGTCGCGCACGTCCCCCCGGACCCCCTCGCCGGTAGCGGAAGCCGGTCCGATTGCAAGGCACTTCCGCTCGCGGGCGCGGCTTCGCCGCTTACTTGCCGGGCTGCGCCCGTCAACTTCTCACCGTTCGCTACGCTCACTACGCCGAAGGGGCTTCGCTCACTACGTTCGGCTTCGTCACTATCGTTCCTCGTTATTTTGCTGCCGCAAAATAATTCCCTCACATTCGTTCGCGGCGCGAACCCGCGCTTATTGTGCGCCGCGTAAAAGGTGGCGTGGCCTTACTTATACGCCCAAAATGGTTTTGGTGACCGACCGATGCTTGGCATGTGCCCGCCGCCGCACGCCTCCCGAAGGGGCATTGGCGTGCGCACCCGGCAGCGGCACCTTGCCGCACTTGCCGCACTTTGCCGTACTTGCCGCCCGCCGTCAAAATTCGCAATTTTTTCCGATTATTTCCGCTTCAGGGGTTGACATTTCATCTTTTCTATTGCATAATTAATGTACAAACAGAAACGGAGATTGTACATGAATTATACAAACACCGCCATCTGCTCTCCGCGCGAACAGGTGATCCGGAATGTGATGGCCCTGATCCGGGAGCGGGAGCTGCCGCCGGATGCCGAAGTTCCGGCGGAAAACCTGTTGGCGGAGCGGTTCGGCGTTTCGCGCGGCACGGTCCGTTCGGGGCTGGCCGTGCTGGCGGAACGCGGCGTGCTCGAAAAGCGCGGCCGCCGGATGCACGTGGTTCCGAAGCCGAAGGGTTCCGGTTCCTCGCTGATGAATCGGACCATCATTCTGCTCGGCCCCTCCGACAAGGACGATGCGATCCGCAAGCGCAACTCCGGTTTCATGGATGCGATTCAGGCGGGAGCGCTTGAGGAGGTGATGGCCCGGAATATGCACTCTCTCTGGCTGAACGCCTCCCAGCTGCACGGCGGAGAACTCGAAGAACTCGCCCAGATCCGCCCCGGCGGGGCGCTGCTGTTCACTCCGGCTCATCCGACTCCGGCCTTCGACGCGGCGGCCCGGCAGCTCGCGGCGTCCGGGATTCCGGTGGTTTCCTCGGTTCACAGTACGCTCTACGAGAAGATCGACCATGTGCTGCCCGACCACGCCGAAGGCACCCGACAGCTGACGGATGAACTGCTCCGGCGCGGCTGCAAACGCATCCTCTGCTATCTCGCCCGGGGACGCGCCGAATACTGGGTCGCCGCCCGTTACCGGGGCTACAGCGCCGCAATGCAGGCGGCCGGCCTCACTCCCGAACCGCTTCCCGAAAACTGTTACTGGGGCTGTAACTACGATGCCGAAGATGCGTGGCAGGAGTCCCGGTTCCACGAGGAAGTCCGGCTGGCGGCGGGATACCTGCTCGATTACTTCAGGCCGGGTGCGCCCGCGCCGGATGCGCTCCTCGCCAAGACCGACTGGGACGTGCCGATTCTCGCAGCGGCGCTCCGACTGCTCGGCCGCACTCCCGGCAAAGATGTGGTAATTGCCGGATACGACAACAAGATCGTTTTCAACGGCTGGTCCAGACTGGAAAATTACACGCCCCCGCTGACCGTGGATAAAAGAAATAATGAAATCGGCCGCCGCATGACCGCCCGGCTGCTGACCCATATCGACTCCCCGGAAAGTTGGAAACCGGAAAATATTCTGGTAACTCCAGAGCTGATTACAATTTCATAACTCACGGTTATTTCGGCATAAGCGGCAAGGTGCCGCTGCCGGGTGCGCAGCCAATGCCCCTTCGGGGGGGGCGCGCGCGGCTGCTGGTACAGGCGAGCCTTGGTTGGTCTCCATGACCATTTACGCGGCGCACAATAAGCGCGGTCAGCGCCGCGAACGAATGTGAGGGAATTACTTGCGGCAGCAAGTAACGAGG
>ENA-UEQM01001008-UEQM01001008.1-human-gut-metagenome-genome-assembly--contig:-NODE-1008-length-13578-cov-2.197911_pt1 | contig 13578 bp, 14 predicted proteins | sample MGYA00242948_ERZ507948 | MGnify/ENA primary metagenome ERZ507948 (study PRJEB26167, sample SAMN06115440) | human gut metagenome | host: Homo sapiens | place: China:Hubei | collected 2015-07-28... | reverse complement strand
GCGTGGTCGTCGAGCTTCTCGCCGTCCGCGGGCAGGGCGGCGGGCGGTTTGGAGAGGATTTCGATTCTCGGGGCGCGGGTCGTCATGGGCGAGCTCGTCATTCGTTGTTGTCGACCCGAATGATACGCGGTCATGTCCGTAGGAGAAAAGAGGGCCGAGTCCACCTGCAACGCCTGCATCGATGACCGACAAAAAGAAAGCGACCCGACCGCCTTTCGAGGAAAGACTGTCGAGTCGCATGTGTTCGCTACCGGAGAGCAATCACGCAATCGCGGAATCGGCATGTCTCTCGGTCCGCAGACCGAGAATACGAGACGCCGTCCGGCAACCGTCCCCGATCAGCACACTCAGGCCTTCAGGGCCTTCACGGCAGCTTGGGCCGAGAGACGCCCCCAAATGACGGCTGCCGTCAGTTGCGAGCCGACAATGTAGTCGTCGTAGAAGAGGCCGCCGATCGAGTTGCCGCAGGCAAAGAGCCCCGGGATCGGCTGGTTTTCGGTATTGAGCACTTCGCCGTTCAGTCCGATCTTGGGACCGCCGAAAGTTGCCGTCATGCCGCCCTGGAAGGCGAAAGCGTAGAAGGGGCCCTTTTCGATGAGGCGGGGCTTTTCAAGCGTATTCGGGGGCGTCAGCGTATCAGCCTTACCCGCCTTCACGGCCGCGTTGTATTCGTCGATCGTGCGAACGAGCGTTTTTTCATCGACACCCATTGATTTTGCGAGTTCGGCAATCGTCATCCCTTCGGCGATCGGCGCTTTGGCCTTCTTGTAGCGGGCAATGCGCGTAGCGACGGTTTCGATGTCGACCACCTGGCTATCGATGATGATGAAGGCGCTGTTGTCCTTTGTGATCGTCGGAAGTTCCTTCGCGATCGCCACGTAGGTCTTTTCTTCGTCGATGATGCGATGGGCCGCCTTGTTGACGATCACGCCGTAGTTGACCATCGTCGACGGGTTCGCCTGATTGACGCCGATCGGACCGCCGTGGAACTGGTCCATGTTGACGTAGTTCGGGAAGAAGGGACGGGTGAGCGTGATGTTTTCGCCCATCATGTATGCCGAACCGCGAAGCGGCATCCAAGCAACGCCGCCACCCATGTACTGGCACACCATCTCCTTGTTGGCATGGAAACCGCCCGTAGCCACAATGACGCCGCATTTCGAACGGAGTTCGAGTGCTCCCTGTGTCTTCGAGACGGCTCGGGCGCCGACACATTCGAGCAGAGGCGTCTTCAGGAGTTCGATCGCCTTCGTGTTCGTCATGAAGGTGATGTTCTTGTGCTTTTTGACTTCTTCGAGCATCTGGACGGTGAGCTGAGCGCCGCCCGGCTTCTTCGGGCCCGCAACGACATGACCGCGCACCGTGGCGGGCCAGACTTCCTTGACCATCTTGCCCCACTTGATGCCGCATCGCTTCGTGAGCCATTCGATGCAGTCGGCGCTCTTTTCGCAATAGATGCGCGTGAGCTTCGGGTCGCCGCGGTGCTGCGAGACTTCCATCATGTCTTTGTAGAACTCGTCGATCGTATCGGTGAAGCCGTTTTCCTTCTGAACGAACGTGTTCGTCGCATTGAAATGACCGCCCGCGTAGATCGTGTTGCCGAAGGGAGCGGACATTTTTTCGAGTAGCGCCACCTTGGCACCCGCGTCGGCGGCTTCAAGCGCAGCGGTCATGCCGGCGCAACCCGCACCGATTACGACGAGGTCGAAGTCGAGAGTCTTGACGCCCATCTCGGCGGCGGGAGCCGCAGCATGCGCCATACCGACCGTACCCGCGGCAGTGGCGGCAACGGCTCCGAAGAGCCCCGTGCGAAGAGCGGAACGACGATTCATGTCGGTCATAGAGAAGTCTCCTTTGCAATGGGTTGTGGTCCTGCGGCAGAGAAGTCCGGCGGCTTCCGACATTGGTCGCCTCGGAAGCGGGCGAACGTTGCCGCATGAAGAAAACTCTATTACTCAAGGTCCGATAAGTAGTCTTGACCGACCTCAAGGAGGGTCGATTCAATGGGTGTACGGGCTCTCCCGCGGTTGCAGAGGTACGGTTTGCAGGCATTCCGCGCGGGCTAAAATTTTCGGGCGGGACTCCGAGCCGCAGCTTCTTTCTTCTTTCGATTCCTAGGTTTTGGTCCGATCGATGACCGCTCTTTTCCCGACCGCGCTGCTTGCCACGACGATGATATGTGCGTTGCTTATCCCCGTACCCGGAGACGCCACGCCGATTCGGGTGGGGGTAAGCGCTTTCGCGCTTCCTCACCAACGCGACGAATTCCTCGATTCCACAAACGAGACTCTGGCGAGCACCTTCGGACGCGAGAACCTCGTCGTCACGCACTACAGCGTGGCGGGGCTCGAGCGCGCTGTGCGGGCGGGCGAAGTGGACGTGTTCGTGAGCAGCGCGGGCGTAGCTCGACGTCTCGTCGACACCGGAGCACGCCCTCTGGCAACGAGCATAGCCCCGGGACTCGAAGATCCGAACCACAATGAAGGGACGGCCGTCGTTCTTCGGCATAACGCTGAACGCACGCTTCTGGAGTTGCGCGGTACGCGACTCGCCGCCAATCTCCCGTATGGCTTTTCAGGCTATCAGATCGCTTTGGGTGAAATCGCGGCTGCGGGCGAAGACCCCGATCGGTTCTTTGCCGAGTATCTCTTCTTTCACAGAAGCGCCTCGATGAAAGAGGTCGCAGAAGCCGTCGCGTCCGGACGTGTCGACGCCGGGTTTCTGAGGCTCTGTGCCTTTGAAGAGCTCGAAAAACGCACCCCTGAGCTCGCACGGCAACTGCGCGTTTTACCGCCGCCCGAGGATGCGACGGGAACGGTAGCCTGTCGGCACAGTACGCGACTTTATCCCGCACAGGGGATTTCCGTCATGCCGACCATCGCCCCCGAACATTCGAGAAAGTTGCTCGTAGCGCTTCTGACGATGCCGCCCACCGAGGACGGTCGAGCCTGGTCGGTTGCAACCGACTACCACGCGGTCGACAACCTTTTAAAAAGCCTAAAAACAGGGCCGTATGCGTACCTGCGCGAGTGGACGGTACGGCGTTTCATCGAAACCTACCGAGCGCTTATCGCCTTGACGCTTCTGGCGTTGGCGGGCTTTTTCCTCCATGCGTGGCGCTCGGACAAGCTCGTTCGTCAACGAGAAGCCGAACTCGAAGAAGCACATCGCCGGGAAACGAATCAGAACCGCCGCATCGATTCGCTACAACGCGCGGGAGCCGTCGGACAACTTTCGAGCCTGATCGCACACGAGGTGCATCAGCCGCTTGCGGCCGTACGACTCTATGCGGAAGGGCTCGCGCGCCAGGCCGATTCGGAGGCTACGACACCCGAACGCATTCGCAGCATTGCCCGACGAATTTCGACCCAGGCCGAACGTGCCGCCAACATCGTCGACCGCGTTCGCGACTATGCACGCGAACGCAATCCCGTCCTCACACCGTTGACGATCGGAGAGTTACTCGATCACCTTTTTCTGTCGTACCCGCGTTGGAAAGAACGAATCACCCTCGAATGCCCGGAGAACCTCAAGGTTGCCCGTATTCGCGCAAGCCTTATTGAAATGGAGCTCGCCGTGGTGAACCTGCTTCGCAACGCCGCACAAGCCACCGAAGGCGTCTCGTCGCCTGTCATTCTGTTGCGGGTCGGCCTCACCGACAACTCGATCACGTTCGACGTTGTCGATAACGGTCCATTTGCAGACGTCGAGCGCCTCAAGACCCTCACCACGCCCGTCACGAGTGAAAAACCCTCGGGGCTCGGCCTCGGACTTTCCATCGTACGACACCTCATCGAGCGGCACGGAGGTACGCTTTCCTACGGAAGCGCACGGTCTTCAAGCCCGCATTGCGATTCCGCTCATCCGCGAGGAGCAACCGACCGATGCGCCATAAGCTTTTTTTGATTCGTATCGTCGACGACGATGAAGCCTTGTGCGACGCCATGAGTTTTCTGCTCGAAGGCGAAGGCTACGAAACGATCGTCTATCCGAGCGCGGAAGCGTTCCTCGAAGCCGGAGACGTCACGACTCCGGGTTGCCTCCTTCTCGACGTCAAGATGACGGGCATGACCGGACCGCAACTCCAGGAGCGACTCCTGGCGCACGGCTCGACTCTGCCGATCGTTTTTCTCTCGGCTCACGGCTCGATCGATCTCGCCGTGGACGTGATGCAAAAAGGAGCGGTTTCGTTTTTGCCGAAGCCCGTGGGTGCGGAGCGTTTGCTTGAGGCCGTCCGACGAGCGGAAGAGAATCCCGTCTACGGTCACACGGCTCAACGTCGCTCGCCGGTGCCCGAAGCGGCGCCGCAGTTGAGCGACCGCGAACGACAGGTGGTCGCGCTCGTCGGGCAAAACCTCACGAGCCGGCAGATTGCAGAGAGAATCGGCGTTTCGCGTCGTACGGTTGAATTTTTCCGCTCCAACGCCATGCGAAAGCTCGGCGTGCGCTCGGCAGCGGAGCTCAAAGAAAAGATCGCCTCCGGGACCTTCCTCGACTGAAGCTCTCACAGGTACTGCTTCCGTCATCCGCTGGTTCGTGAAACCGGCTCAAGCGGTCCGGCGAAGCTTTCAGAGCGCCACGGACCGACGGCGAAGTGCTTCGAGCAGTGCGAAAACAAGGAGCGTGAAGGCGGAAAGCACCAGGCACAAGGCCGTGGCCGCATCGAAGTCCGCGCGCGAAACCGCGTTGAAGATTTCGAGCGACAGCGTGTTGGTGCGGCCCGAAAGGTTCCCGCCCAACATCATCGTAATTCCGACCTCGCCGCTCGCACGCGTGAGACCGAGCAAGAGGCCCGAGAAGATGTGCGCGCGAATGAGGGGAAGCGTCACCTTGAAAAAGACCGTGAGAGGCCGCGCCCCGTGAACGGCCGCAGCGAACTCCAGGTCGCAAAGCGCGGGGCTCTCCAAAGCGGCGACCACGGGCCGCACGACAAGCGGCAACCCCGCCACGAACGCCGCAAAGTAGACGGCCGCGCTTGAAAAGACCATCGGAAGACCCGCGTCCGCCAAGAGCGCCCCCACGGGCCCGGTGCGCCCGAGAAGGAGCAGAAGGAGGTAGCCCAACGCGATCGGCGGAAAGACGAGCGGGAGCGTCACGAGGAAATTGAGCGAGCGCACGACCCAGCCGCGCTTGCGCGCAAAGAGCCACGCGAGCGCCGGCCCCGCGATGAGAAACCCCGCGGCTGCCACCAAGCACGTACGCAAGGTGAGCGCCAGGGCACCCGCGATCACGGGATCGCGAAGGACGGAAAGAAGGAGTTCCGGCGAGAATTCGGTTTCCATGACGGGCTTCGGGGTGCGGGTAAGGGGGTAAAGAAGAGGGAAACGTCGGGAACGGGCGGAGCGGATGCAAAGAGGGACTCGAAGGACAAATCAACGCCGATCGGGCGCCCTTTGTCCTTCGCGGGCTTTCCGGCAAGGGTCCTGCGAGCTCTCCGACGTTTCCTTCAATGCATCAATGGACGAACAAGGTCGGTTGCGCTCAGTCGAGCCCGTTTTCGCGAAGGATCTTCTTCGCGCTTTCGCCCGAGAGCCAGTCGAGGAACGCTTGGACGTCCTCGGCCTTCGCAGCGCCCTCGACGGGGCGCGCCGTCATGACGATCGGCTGATGGCGGTCGGCGATTTCAAGCGACCCGCCGAGTTTCGCCTTCTGGGCGTTGGCGGCAAGGCGATTGACGAACCCCGCGTCCATTTCGCCCTTCGCGACGTAGGCCGTCACCTGCGGAACGGCCGAAACGATGTGGGTCTTTCCTTCGATCTTGGCGCCCAGGCCCGAGGTCTTCAGGAAGTCCTCGGCCGCACGCCCGTAGACCGCGGCCTTCGGGTCGGGGTAGGCAATGCGTTCGACGTCGGGCTTCGCGAGATCTTCGGGAGCGGTGAGCGCGAGGCCCTTCTTCCAAATGAGGACGATCGGGGTCGTGCCGAGAACGACTTCCTTTTTGTCGAGCATCTTGAATTTTCCGAGGCTCGCGCGGTCGGAGACGACCACGTTGACGCCCGAACCGGAGGCGGTCTGAGCGAGCATCTGTCCGATGTTGCCGCCGAAGGCCGTCCCCACCTTGACACCCGTTTCGGTTTGGTAGGCGGCAACGAGAGCTTTCACCATCGGGACGTAGCCCGCACCGGTGGTGACGATCACTTCGGCCTGAGCAACCGAAGCGCCGAGCCCGAAGGAGAGGGCGGCGGCAAAAAGAAGCACGGCGGACTTCTTACGAAAGGAGAGCGTATCGAGACGGGAATCGCGAGTGGTCATGAGAGTCTCCGAAAAATGATGTGAGTCGTGATGTGGTCGGTGGTTGTGTTGGTCGGTGGATTTGCGAGGACGATCGGGCCGTTGAAGTCGAGGAGCAACATACAGCTCAAGCCGGGCTTTGGCGGATTCCCCGAAGCACTCAGCTCAACGGTTCCGACGCGGACCGCGCCGCGTAGGTTTCATAGGACGGGTTCGTGCGGCCGGCACCCGAACGGGGACTCGCAAGAGCGGAGGCGACGGGCCGAAGGTTATCCGGGGAATCTTCCGAAATGTCGTGCGTGCGCTCTCGTCCCAAATCGACGTAGTCGACGATTCTGCCCGCCGCCATCCGATAGACGCGACGCGCAAGACGCTCGGTTTCGCGGTCGCTGTGCGTGATGTAGAGAACCGGAATCGAGAGCCCCTCGAGCGCCGATTCGATTTCGTCCATCAAGCGCTCGCGCAGCTTCGGGTCGAGACTTGAGAGCGGTTCGTCGAGAATGAGAAGGTTCTCCGCGCCGAAAAGCGCACGGGCCAAAGCAGCGCGCTGGCTTTCGCCCCCGGAGAGCGTGCCCGGACGGCGTTCGAGCAAATGCGAGAGACCGAAGCGGCGCGCCGCTTCGTCGACCGTGAGGCCCGCCCAGGCGCCCTTCGAGCGGCGCCCCGTCGTGCGGGCGAATTCGATGTTTTGGCGCACCGTGAGGTGAGGGAACAGGCGGTGCGTCTGAAAGACGTACCCGATCCCGCGGGCGTACGCAGGCAGAACGATCCCGCGAAGGACGTCGACAAGCGTTCGGCCGCCGAGTCGCACGAGCCCGTCGTCGGGAACAATGCGCCCGGCAACGAGGTCGGCGAGCGTCGTTTTCCCGGAGCCCGAATCGCCGCGCAGCACCGTGATCCCGTCGGCGGGAATGCGAATGTCGACGTCAAGCGCCACGGTGCCGCGGCGCTTTCTCACGTTGATCCACAGGTCGCGCTCCATCCGATTCCTCCGTATCCGGTCCCCCGCGCTTCGTGCGCTTTGCGGGAACTGCCCGAAAGCGGCGCGAAGCGCTATTCGGAAATAGAATAGCGATTTTGCAAAGGAACGGGACTCGGGGTTTTCGCGCCCCCGGGGATTCCCGGCGGAGGGTTACGGCCGAATCAGTACAAAATCGCGTTGAATCCCGCGTACGCGAGGACCGAGAGCACCACGGTGCCCGCGAGGTTCGTGGAAAGCGCCGCGATCGTCATGACGGCAAGCGAGAGGAGCATGACGGGATCGGTCGTCATGAAGTAGGGCGCGACGATCGAGGCCATCACGCAGGCGGGAGCCGCTTCGAGAGCGCGCTGGAGCCGCGCCGAGACGGTCCGGTTGCGAAGCACCAACCAGCCGAGGGCGCGCGTCGAATAGGTGGCGGCGGCCATCCCGAGAACGGTGAGGAATTCAAGCGGCGTCGGAAGCGCGAAGAGGTCGCGGGCGGCGTCGATCAGTGCGGATTCGCTCATGGGCTCTCTCCTTAAAAGACTCTCTCAAGACTCGAGGCCGGATTCGATGCGGGCTTCGCCCTGCTTGCGGGATGCGGTCTTTTTCCCGGTGAACTTTTGAAGATCGTCCAAGCCGAGCAGTACGGCCGTAAGGCCCGTCAACGTACCCGCCAGGACGCACCAGTGCGAAGGAACGAAAAGGCTCGCGACGGCGGAGGCCAGAGCCGCAAGCACGATCGGGAGCGACCGGCGAAGCCCCGGCCACATCATGACGATGAGGGATGCAAAGGTCGCGGGAAAAGCCATCATGAAACCCCACTTCGTCATGTCCCCGATCGACTGCCCGAGCGCGGCACCCGCACCGGCCGAGGCCATCCAAAGCGTCCAAAACCCAAGCCCCATCCCGATATGGAAGGGAAAGGAAAAGAGGTCCTCCGAAGCCGCTCCCGCGCGCTTTCGCGCCGCGATGTCGGCGGTCGTCAGGGCCCAAACCTCGTCGCACATGAAGAAAAAGACGAAGGCGTTTTGCAAAGGCGTAAGACGCCGCGTGTGGAGTGCCAACGAAGCCCCCAAGACGATGTGGCGGCTGTTGATGAGCCAGGTCGAGAAAATCACGACGGCAACGGGTGGCGCGGCGCTCCAGAGGGCCACCGCCGCGAATTCGCTCCCGCCCGCGAAGTTGAGCCCCGTCATGAGGACGGTCGTCAAAACGCTCATCCCGTGCTGGCTCGCTTGAACGCCGAGAATAAAGCCGAGCGGCAGGCACCCGCAGATAAGCGGCAACCCGCGAACAAATCCCCGGAGCATTTCCGAGGCGACGGAGGAGTGAGTCATGAAGCTGTCGAGCGGTCGTAAAGCGGGCAAAGCCCGGGGAATGACAAAAGCGTTCGAGGTGCGACCTCGGGCGAGCGAAAAGCGTCGGAACCGGTCGATTTCGGAAATCGAGAATCGAACCTGCGGAAACTGAAATCCGTACGGCCGCGGCAGTTCGCGGAAAAACGAAACCCGACGTACGGAGTCGTTCTCACCGTCAACGCGCGTCGGGTTCCGTCCTTACACCCGGGCGTCTTCGCACGGGGCGGATCCGATCCATTCTATCCGCGTATCCTCACGGATTCCTCAGAGAAATGACTTAGTTCTCGGCGCGTACGGGTAAAGAAGTACGGATGTGTTCGGGGTGAACGTCCCCGGACCGGGAGACCTTCGAGGGACCGGGCGGTCGTCGACATACGGAATTTGCCGCCTTTCTCAGAATGCCGCCCGTCGCGCGCCGTGCTAATGTTTCGTGAGTTCGTGCGACGCGTCGCGCCGTACGTTTCACTCCGACAACCGAGTCACAAAACGGGTGCCCGCGCCGGCCGACAGCGTCGCGTGCGCGGGACGCTCCCACACAACGAGGAACTACCATGAGTCTGAAGACGACCGCGACGCTTTGCGCCGTGCTTTCCGCACTCTTTGCCGGCGGCGCCGCCGCCGAAACCCTTCGCATCGGGACGCTCCCGGCTGCGGACTCGATCGTTCTGCAGGCCGCGGCCGACGAAGGGCTCTTCAAGGCCGAGGGGCTCGACGTCGAGATCGTTCCCTTCAAGTCGGCGCTGGAAATCGGTGCCGCCATGCGTGCGGGACGTCTTCAGGGCCACTTCGGCGACCTCATGAACGTCTTCACGCAGAATGCGACGGGTATCGGCCAGAAGATCGTCGTGACGACGACGCACACGAACCCCGAGCAGCGCGCCTTCGGTTTCGTCACGTCGCCCGCCGCGGCCGAGAAGCTGACGAGTCTCGAAACGATTCCCGCGGGGACGAAGACCGCGATGAGTTCGGCCACCATCATCGACTACCTGCTCGACCGCATGGCCGAAACGACGAAGACGGAAGGGAAACTCGAAAACCTTGAAGTCAAGCAGATCCCGATCCGCCTTCAGATGCTCCTTTCGAACAAGGTCGATACGGCACTCCTTCCCGAGCCTCTCGTCTCCGTCGTCGCCTCGAAGGGCGGTCGCGTCCTCTGGGAAGACAAGGGCTTGAACGAAGCCCTTGCCGTCGTCGCCCTCAAGAACGACGTTGCGACCGACAAAGTCGTCGCGAGCTTCCGCAAGGCCGTGGCCGAAGCCGCCCGCCGCATCGAAGCGGACCCCGAGAAGTTCCGTGGCGTGATGGTCAAAAAGGGCCTTCTGCCCCCGCCCGTCGCGCCGCAGTATACGATGGTGCGCTTCTCCATCTATCAGACGCCGGACGGCCTTCCTCCGCTTCCCGCCCCCGAAGAAGTGACGCGCGTGGGCGACTGGATGGTCAAGAAGGGCATGCTCAAGGCCGTTCCCGCGTATGAAGACGTCGTCTATCCCGCGGCCCGCTAAAATCGGTATCGGCGCATAAAGCCGCTGCCGTAAATCACGCAAGCGACGAGGAAAGAGCGATCGGAACGCGCGCTTTCCTCGTTTCTCTTTTCACCTCCACCACTCAGGAACCCACCCATGCAGCCGACGGTCGACATGCCTCGCGCGGGCGGGCGTCTCGAAGTTCGCGACCTCACGGTCGGCTACGGACGCGACCGCCCGGTGATTCGCAATTTTTCCTTCGATCTCCCCGAAGGCGAATCTCTCGCGATCGTGGGCGAGTCGGGGTGCGGCAAGTCGACGCTCCTTACCGCTCTCGCAGGGTTGCGCGCACCCGTATCGGGCCGCGTCTCGTGGGCGCAAGGGAACATTACCGATCTCAAAACGAGCTTCGTGTGGCAGAGCCTCGCGCTCTTTCCCTGGAAGCGCGTGCGGGAAAACCTTGAACTTCCGCTTCTCCTCGAAGGCCGGAACCGCTACGACGCGGCGGAAAGAGAACACTTGGTTGCCGAAATGCTCGAAGAGCTCGGCCTCACGGGCCTTGAGAAACGGTTTCCCTCGGAACTCTCGGGCGGGCAGCGCCAGCGACTCGCGCTCGGTCGTGCCTTGATCGCGAAGCCCGAAATCCTCTTCATGGACGAACCTTTTTCGGCCTTGGACGCCCTTTTGCGCGAGCGCCTTCAGGACGTCCTCATGAGTCTTCGGCGCAAGCACCCGGTGCGGCTTCTTTTCGTCACGCACGACATTGCCGAGGCCGTCTTTTTGGCCGACCGCATTCTCGTCCTCGGTGCGCGACCCTCGCGGATCCTCGCGTGCCTCGAAAATCCCGCGCACACGTTGGCCGACGAACCGGGGCTTCGAGACCGGGCGGTGAATTTCGACATGATCCGTACCGTGCACCGGACGCTTCGCGAAGCAGCCGACACGCGCGACGGGAGTCCGCGGCTTTCCGACGTCGACCCCCTCACGGCGGACGATCTTTTGAAGAAGGAAGAGGGCGCATGCTGAAACTCGTTCTTCGCTTCGGGGCCGCGGCGCTCCTTCTCTTTCTCCTCTGGCTCGCGGGCAGCCGCGCGTTGGGGCCCGAGCTCCTGCCCGATCCCGTCACGACGGCGGTTGCATTTGCGACAGCGCTCACCGACCCCGACTTTTTGCGTCATGCGCTCCTTTCCCTCGGGCGACTTGCGGGCGGCCTCGGGGCGGCGGTGCTCGTCTCCTTTCCCCTGGGGCTTCTCATGGGACACGTGCGGGTGCTCGACTGGATTGCGGCGCCCGTCACCTTTCTTACGTACCCGATTCCGAAGATCGTTCTGCTGCCCGTATTCTTCACCCTCGTCGGGCTCGGGGACGCGTCGCGTCTTCTTTTGATCGGGCTCACGACCGGCTACCAGATCCTTGTGATCGTTCGCGAAGGCGCACTGGCGCTCGACCCGGCGCTTGAAAAGGCCTTCCGATCGATGGGCGGAAGCACCATGCAACTCGTGCGGCACGTGTGGCTTCCGGCAGCGCTTCCGTCACTCTTTACGTCCTTGAAGGTCGCGTCGGGCACCGCCATGGCCGTTCTATTTTTGGCGGAAAGCTTCGCGACGGACGCCGGGCTCGGCTGGCTCATCATGGACGCCTGGGGGATGGGCGACGTCCTTCGCATGTTCGTCGGGATTCTCGGCATGAGCCTTTTGGGCGTGCTCCTTTACGGGGCGGTCGCGGCTGCCGAGCGGGTCGCGTGCCGGTGGATGTTCGTGCGGCACTGAGAGGGAAAGAGAGACTTCACCTCACAACCGAATCCAATCCCGATCGGGATGAAGAAAGCCTCGACAACCTGAACGGTACCGAGGCTTTTCTCTTTTCAGGGCTTCAAGGCGGTTGCCCCGGAGGGACGCGTGCGATCACGCAAGGGAGTCCGCACCCGGAGCAACGGCCCGACGCGTCTTACTTCGTGAGGAGGGCGTTCAGGCGCTTCACAAAGCCCGCCGGGTCCTTGACGGTCCCCTGGTCGGCCAAGACGGCCTGCTCGTAGATGACGTCCGCCCAATCCGCAAAGCGCGCTTCGTCCGTTTCGGCGAGGGCCTTTTGGATGAGCGGATGCGAGGGATTGATTTCGAGCGTGAACTTTTCTTCCGGAACGGGGCGGCCCGCGGCTTCAAGCATGCGGCGCATCTGCGGCGTCAACATCTGGTCGTTCTGCCCGATCACGCAGCTCGCGCTCTCGACGAGGCGGCTCGAAACGCGCACGCCTTCGACCTTGTCGCCCAGGGCCTTCTTGAGGCGTTCGACCGAGTCCCCCGCCGCTTCTTCGACCGTCTTCTGCGCTTCCGCGCCGTCATTCAGGCGTGCTTCGACCATCTCATCACGTCGCCGGAGACTGCGGACGACGAGAAGACGGAGGCTCTGTGCAAGCTGCTGACGACGGTGGGTCGCACGATGTGCGACAACGAGCGCTTCGCGGACATTCTGGAGAAGACGATGAACGAGGTGAGCAAGCTGGAGGACTCGCCGGTGCTGACGTCGCGTGTGCGCTTCGCGGTGAAGGACCTGATGGAGCTGGCGTCCAACATGTGGGTAGTGGAGGAGAAGGACAAGCTGGAAAAGCTGAGCGACATCCGCATGCGCAGGACGATTGAGAAGCTGAACGTGGTCATCGAGTGGGCGAGACGGGCGTTCCTGACGCGTAGGCAGCTGGAGAAGAAGGCAGGCATCCACCACGACCGTCACAGCAGCACGCGCGGCAACCGCCAGGCGGAGGAGGAGCCGGTGGACGCGAGCGCCATCGCCTCGGAGGTGGTGGTCGACGGCTTCAACGTGTCGCGCCAGTTCAAGCAGCAGGACGTCGAGCTGGTCGCTGTGCGGCAGGGGTCTGAGCGTAGATGCAGCGCAGCATCAGCACGGGTCTGAAGGAGACGGAGGCGTCGCACGACAAGGAGGACTTCAAGTACAACGTGGATACGACGCTGCTGAGCGCCACGCTGATGAACTGGATGTGCGAGAACATGCGTCCGAATACTCCGCGCCTCACTCTGTTCATCGACTGTGTGGCGTACCTGTTCGAGACGAACTCGCTGAACAGCAAGGACTTCATTCAGGGGTTGGTTTCGCATGGCGTGACGAGAGTAGATTCCTCTCGGGTCTCCAGCTCATCGACTACATGGACTCTCCCAACAAGTTCGTGATTGGAAAGCAGCTCCTGAACGCGCTGAAGGAGAAGAAGTGCATCGACGCCGACAGCCTCAGCAAGGCTCTGAAGATCGCCTCGGAGGTGAGCGACCTGAGCTACCCCGCGAAGCAGTTCATGTGAGAGTTGTGTGTTTGTTTGGATCCAAACAGAGGGCAGATGGCACGCAACTAGAACTAATTCAACTAATAGCTTCTGTATTCGTGGCAAATCACGTTGGTGAAAAAGCGGACTTGCTTTCCGTCCTTCGGCTTCTCGCTCGCGTCCTGCGCAGTCGCGAGGGGCAGCGGAGGCAGGAAGGCGACCCTCCGTCGGAACGGCGGGACCGTGCGTTTCCCCAGCAATCTCGCCATCCTGGCGACTCGGCTCTTCTTC
>ENA-UEQM01001004-UEQM01001004.1-human-gut-metagenome-genome-assembly--contig:-NODE-1004-length-13650-cov-140.899433_pt1 | contig 13650 bp, 10 predicted proteins | sample MGYA00242948_ERZ507948 | MGnify/ENA primary metagenome ERZ507948 (study PRJEB26167, sample SAMN06115440) | human gut metagenome | host: Homo sapiens | place: China:Hubei | collected 2015-07-28... | reverse complement strand
GGCGACCAGGTACTTGCCACATCGGGCAGTTTCGATGAGGAGTGTGAAAGCATGCAGAAGGCATACGCAGCCCTGAAGGATGCCCTGGATGGATATGATGAGTATCTGAAGCAGGAGGCAGCAGCGGGCAGGGTATCAGATCTCACCTTCCTGTTGCAGAATCCTGATTTCTCTGAGGGTGCCACGGGATGGAGCGGAACCTCGTTTACCGCAGCATCGGCAGGTGTGGCTGAGCATTATAACAAGACTTTTGATTTCTATCAGGAGTTGACGGGCTTGCCAAACGGGCACTATCGGGTAGAGGTGCAGAGTTTCTACCGTGCGGGAGGCATCTCGCAGGCAGTGACATCGCATGACAACGGTACGGAACAGATCAATGCCATCTTCTATGCCAACGGCGAGGAGAAGCCGGTTTGCTCACTCTATGATACGGATGCCTACAGCGTTTCGCCTTATAGCTATCCGGATAATGTGAGTCAGGCAAACGAGGCGTTCAACCAGAACGACCTCTATCACAATGTTATTGATTGTGTGGTAACGGATGGTGTGCTGCGTCTGGGCATCAGGAGCCGGCAGCGAATCAATGCCGACTGGTGCTGCTTCGACAACTTCAAGCTCACCTATCTGGATGCCACCACATCTGGTATCAAGGGTGTGGAGGCGGATGCATCTTCATCTGCAGATGCCCAAAAGGGCAAGCAGGGCATCTATCGCCTGGATGGCATGAAGCTGAATGCCAAGCCTGCCCAGGGGATTTATATCCAGGGCGGAAAGAAGCTCCGCTAGGCGTCCCGGCGGATTTGAAATCCGGCGGGACGCCTGGCGGGCTTGCGTTCCTGGCTCAAAAACAATAATTCAAAACAATTAATCAAAGCAACAACTATTCAAAACTGAAAGAAATGAAAAAAAAGTACTCAAAAGTAATGTTGGCGCTGGCGCTGGCTTCGGTGGAAACCGTAACCCCTGCCTTTGCTGCCGACGTGGTGCAAACCAACAAGGTTTGGCTGAGCGGCGCCACACACATCTATGGTAGAATGAACGTGAGCGGCATCGCCACCAGCACCATCAAGGAGCAGGGATTCTGCTATTCTTCTACAAACACAAACCCCACAGTGGATGATGCTACCACCAAGGTCTATCTGAGCAACAATGGCAACATCTATAATATGTCGGGCTTGCAGCCAGCCACCGTATATTATATCCGTGCCTACGTAATGAAGAAGGATGGCACCGTGGTATATGGCGACCCGGTGAAGGCGATAACCCGTCCGGGCGGAGGCATTACCTACAGCATTGAAGGCTTCTCGGGCGATGCCGATACCCGTATTCAGAGTGCGGCAAAGGAAGCCGTCAACCTCTGGAATGAATACACCGGCATCAACGGACTTCATCTCTCCATCCACTATGGTGCCGGCACACCTACTGCCGACTGCAGCTACGGCGGATGGATGCGGGTAGGACCTAACGCCTCTTACCAGCGCACCGGAACCCTGCTCCACGAAATGCTCCATGCCATAGGCGTGGGAACCATCGGCACCTGGCAGAACAACAGTTTCCTGCGCGCTAATACCACCCACGGCTATTGGCTGGGAAGCAGAGTAACGCGTGCCCTGCGCTTCTGGGATAACAACCCTACCAGTCAGCTCAACGGCGACGGCACCCACATGTGGCCATACGGCGTAAACGGTGCGCATGAGGATAACGGAACCCAGAATCTCTATATCGCCAACTCGCTGCTGGCAGAAGCCCTGGGCGAGGATGGATTGGCACCCACTTCCGGACAGTTTGCCACCCCTGCCTACGTGTTCGAGCAGGATGACAACACCAAGTATTATCTGAAGAACGAGGAGCTGGGCATTTCTTCCAAGTTCCTGCGCATCGACAAGACGGGCAACCTGCAGTGGGTAGCCATGAGTGCCGACGAGGCAACAGCCAACGACAGTGCCGCATGGAACGTAACCTTCGACCCTGCCACCTGCTATTACAGCTTGAAGAATGTGGCCACAGGCAGATACATGACCTATGGCACATCGGGCAACAACGGCATCAAGACCAAGATAACGGATAACATCAGTGCCAAAGAGCAGTTCCACCTGCTGCCATCACCGGTAGAGGTGGCCACCCTAAACGGCGAAGCCAAGCATGGCTACTGGATAGGCAATGTAACCAGCAACAGCATGAACTGCCTGACGGCACAGGAAACCACCCGAATCAAGGCCAACGCCCTGAACTTCTCGGCGGCTGGCGGTGCCCAGCGATGGCTCATCCTTACTGGCGATGAAGCCAAGCAGCTTACCGCTGCCCTGCGTGTGGATATAGCCAAGAAGGTTTCCGCCCTGCTCGACAAGATGGAGGCACTGCTCGATGTGCCTCACAAGGAGGTGAAGGAGGGCACGGATGCCACCTTCAAGGCAGAACTGGAAAAGATGAAGACGGAAGCCGAAACGGCATCTGCCGACCGACTGGAGGAACTGGAGGATGAGGCAAACACCGCCCTGCGCAACTTCCTGGGCGATGTAGTAGCCGCATCAGCCGATGAACCATTCGATATCAGTTTCCTGCTTCAGAATGCAGGCATGGATGCTGCCGACGGATGGAGCATGGAGCCAACCCTGAACTATTCGTGCGGCGAGTTCTACCAGCGTGCCTACGATATGAACCAGAAACTCGCCAAGATGCCAGTGGGTGTCTATGAATTGAAGGTTCAGGCATTCCAGCGCCCTGGCTCTATCACCACTGCCTACCAGGATTACCAGGCAGGCAAGAACAACGTGGATGCCTTCATCTATCTGGGCAATGTGAACAACAAGCAGAACATCTGCCACATCATGGATGGTGCACAGCAGGAGAAACTGATGTCGGGCAAGGAAGCCAGCGTGGGCAATCAGTATGTACCTGACGATATGGCATCGGCAGCCAAGTATTTCGCAGCCGGTATTTATGAGAACAGTGTGAAGGTTACCACCAAGTATCGTACTACCATGACCATCGGCATGAAGTCGCAAAACAACACTGGCTCAAGCTGGTGGAGCATCTGCGATAACTTCCGCCTCTACTATTACGGAGCCGAGGAACCATCTACCGGCATCCAGGAAGTAACCGTAGATAAGGCGCATGGCCAGCAGGGCATCTATACCCTGGGCGGACAGCTGGTGAAGAAGAACGGCAAAAACCTGAGCGGATTGCCACAGGGCATCTACATCGTAGATGGCAAGAAAGTGGTAGTGAAGTAAGGATTCCGGGATGCAATTCTTTAGGTAAATATCAGATTAGTAACTATTTAATCAACTTAATTTATATATGAATATTAGAAAAATAATGGTTTCAGCGTTGCTGGCAACATCACTCTCGGTGGTTGCCGGCAACACCACCCAGACGGTGGCTGAGGTTACAGCTCCGGTTACCCTGAGCGAGGATGTGGATTATCACATCTCATCTGCCAACCCTTTTGCCACAACGGGTAGTATCAACATTACCAATACCGAGCGTGCAGTGGTTATCTTCGACAAGCTGGTGCCAAGCAAGGCAGATGCTTTCCTGGGTAATATCACCATCAACGGCGAAAAGGCAAAGAACGGACAGAACTGCCAGTTGCGTATCTACAACGGCGGCAGCATCCTCTTGCCGTTTGCCGACAAGGAGCCGCTCACCGTGTTCACCGAGGAGAACTATGGTGGTTCATCCAACAGCAGCTATAATGTGAACAACATCTACAACCTGTCGAGCAACAAGGCGTTCAACAACAACATCCGCAGTTTCAAGCTGAAGCGTGGATACATGGTTTGTTTCGCCACATCTGCCAACGGGCAGGGTTACAGCCGCGTGTTCATCGCCGACCAGGCAGATAAGGAGATAGCCAATATCCCAGGTGTACTGAAGGGCAGGATTTCCTTTATCCGCATCAGCCGATGGAACAACGCCCACAAGCGCGGATGGGCAGGTTACTGGAACGACGGCGTGCAGGAGAAGTTCAACACCTCATGGTGCTACAACTGGGATGCCAGCAACCACAACGACTGGACAGACCGTGAATACGTAACCCAGCACCACCACGAGGGATGGCCAGGCATAGCCGATGTGGGCAACAACACAGGCAGTGCCAACATTCTGGGTAACAACGAGCCGGAAAACAAGGCCGACGACAAGGAGCAGGATGTGGATGTAAAGAACGTGCTTGCCAACTGGCCGCAGATGATGGCCACCGGACGCCGACTGGGTTCGCCAGCCGTGGCAGGCGACTACAACTGGCTCTATGAGTTCATCGACTCCATCGATGCCCGCGGATGGCGCTGCGACTTCATCGCCGTGCATGCCTACTGGTTCAAGGACAAACCGGGATGGGAGAGCCAGTTGAAGAGCATCAGCCAGCGCTGCGGCGGTCGCCCTATCTGGATTACCGAGATGAACTACGGTGCCAACTGGACGGGATGGCCGGGTTCTGACACCAAGGGAACCGATGCCAACTATGCCATCCAGATGCAGCACATGGCTCCTATCCTGGATTATCTGAACGATGCGCCATACATCGAGCGCTATGCCTATTATAATAATGTGCAGGATTGCCGCTATGCCATTGCGGGCGACAAGCTGACCCCTATAGGCGAATACTATGCGGCGCTGCCAGAGAAGCTGGCGTATAACGAGAAGTATGAGTATGTGCCTACCAATCCGCCTACCTATGCTCCTAAGGAGCTCACCTCTACCTTCGTACCTCGCTCTTCAGTGTGTGTACTGTCGTGGAAGAACCCTAGCGGCGAGTTTGCCGACTCTATGTTTGTGGAGTGCAAGAAGGGTGCCAGCGGCGAGTGGAAGCGTGTGGCTACCGTGGATGTGGATGAGAATGCCGACAAGGCTTACTCTTACAAGGTGAACGTAGAGGAAGCAGGCAACTACTACTATCGCGTGCATGTGGTTGACTATAGAAACAAAGACTTGTACTCAAGCGAGGTGACCAACGTGGTAAACGGCACCGAGGGCGAAGAAGCCCTGCAGTGGGGAACCATGGTTTCCGACAATGATGCCGACAACTACTGCTACTACAAGAGCACCTTCAGCGAGGCTCCTGCCGTGGTATTCGGAAGTGCATCTTATATGAATCCTTCTACCCGCATTGTGGAAAACGTATCATCGGTGACTACGAATTACTTTGCATCCAAGTTCTTCCCATGGAACTGCGAGGGTGATGCTGATGATTTCTCAAAGGGCAGCGAACTGAGTTCTTACCTGGTGGCAAAATCAGGTAACGGCATGATAGGCGACCTGCGTTTCGAGGCAGGACTCCTGAAGAACGAGGCGGGCACCGCCCTGCGTGTGGGTGGCGACACCATAGAATATAAGTTCAACGAGCCATTTGCCGAGGCACCGGTGGTATTCGTAACTCCGGTTTCTACCTACAAGAATTATCCGATGATGGCGCGTGTATGGGATGTAACCAAGGATGGTTTCAAGGTGGTGATGACCCGCCAGTATGGCATGAAGGAGAAGTATCCTGCCATCGTAGGTCAGCGTGTATCTTATGTGGCTATCGAGAAGGGTACTACCACGGCCAGCGGCAAGATACTTACCGTAAAGGATACCACCTTTACCTTTAAGTATGCCACTACCACCAACAATGTGAAGTTCGGTAAAAAGCTGGAAGACCCAATCTTCCTCTGCCAGTATCAGACTTTCAACAGAAAACTGTTCTCAGTGCTCCGAACAGGTCCTAAGGGTCCGGCTGCAGCTTACTGCCAGTTGCGTGTAGCAGCCGACACATCTGATCCAGACCGCACATTGAGCAGCAAGAATCCTATCTCGGAGAATATCGGTTGGATGAGCATCAGCACCGACGACGGCACATCTACCGGCATTGGTTCTATCTGGGATTCGGCATGGACTCAGGCTCAGCAGCCGCTGGATGTACAGGTGGCAGCCGGCGAGCTTGTGGTTAGCGATATGCTTTCTTCTGCGGTAAGCGTATATGCCGTGAGCGGTGCCAGCGTAGCATCTGCTAAGATGGTGGATGGCGTGGCAAAAATCAATCTCAGCCAGTTGCCAGCTGGCGTACTGATTGTGAAGGGCAATTCGGGCAAGGCTGCAAAGATTGTGGTTAGAAGATAAGTTTGAATTTGTTGGAAGATAAATTTTAGTGAAACGCAGAAACGTTGATGGTTGAAACGTTTCTGAATATAAAAATCCCCCATACGCTCTTTTGCGTATGGGGGATTTTTATATCTCATGCATTTTTATTTTTTATGCCATGTCACCTGTCTTATCCATCATTGTTATTTCACTTCAACCCCGAGTGGAGTCTTCAATGCATCCAGGTATTCCTTGATGCGAATCTGCCATTCGGCATAGCTCCTTACATCATATTTGCTCCATGCTGCACCGAAGTAATAGCTGTACTTTTCTCCATTCTTCAAGCCGCGCTTCAAGCCCAGGGCATGACCGGTGGCACCATCGTGCTTCTTGTCGAAGAGCTGGTAGTAAGTGTTGTCGATGCCCTCAGGGAAGAGTACACCCACGAAAACCTGCGAGTTGTTCACCTCGATGTTATCGGTAGGGTCGGCATAGCTTACGTAATCCTTGGCAAAGGTCTTGCTCTCGGTATCTTCCTCATGGATAGGGAAACCGGTGGCGAAATCGGTAGGAGTGGTCAAGCCGTCATACCATACGGTCATCTTGTTGAAGTTGCTGCCCTTGTCGAGCGAGATGATGCGATGCTCCACCACGTTCTTCATATCGCCCACGGTAGATGGATTGTAAGTCAATTCCACGGTAAAGCGGAGCGGACCGTTATCCAATATCTTGTAATCCTTGTAGCAGTAAGGCAGCACCTGGTTCTTGCCCACCATGAGGCTTGGTGCACCCAATCCCAGTGTAGCACCCACGCGATAAGGGTCGAGGCCGTTGCCATGGTCAAGATGGAAGGAAGTGAGGATATCCACCTCTTTTGATTCTGCCTGAAGGACCTTGATTTGCTTGGCAAGGGCTGCTGCTTTTGCTTTGTTCTTCTCTGACTTCTCCTGCTTCTGCAGAGCTCTTACCTTGGCATCAATCTTATCACCCTTGATATTTCCGTTCATGTCCTTTACGTATCGCTCGTAAACCACGGTGTCGGGGGTATTCTTCACCCATACATCGGTGCCGAAGGAGCGTTCGCCGGTGCGCTGCAGGGCAGGGCCATATACACGATAGGCGCATCTGTCGTTTTCCCAGGCGATATCATCCTTTCTTATCTTATAGAGAGCACCGGTAGCCCATACCTTCTGCTGGTAAGGTTTGCCGATGGTTACGTAGTAGGTGGCGGAACCGTTAGGGCGCACGCTGGCATCGATGAGCAGATAGCCATCGTGGGTAATCTGCGAACCAATCTGCTGTCCGCGCTTATTCTTCACGATGTAGGCCTCGCCCTTTTTAGGGGCTGCCTTGCCCAGTTTTGCCTTCACCTCGTTCATGCTCAGAGAGATAAGCTCCGTGCGGGGGGCGGAAGTAGGGTTGCTCACCACGATGGTGGCTTGTTGAGCATGGCAGTAGTTAGAACCTGCCAATGCCAGGAGCATCATCAGGCTTCTGACCGTGATGCCTTTCATCATTTTTCCATGAATCTTTTTCATTTGATTTGTTCTTTTAAAATCCTTTATTCCTCAATAACAGAAACCTGCATGCTTATATCCTCCTTAGGTCTATCTCCACGCATGGTTTCGCAGTTCTGAATCTTCTCTACCACATCAAGGCCTTCCTCCACCTCTCCAAACACGGTATACTGGTTGTCGAGGAAAGGGGTACCGCCCACCTCGGTGTACGCCTTCTGCTGCTCCTCGGTAAACTTAGGGTAGCCCTGCTCCTTGCATAGTTTCTTGGTTTCATCCACCAGCTCATCCTGGAGCTTCATCAAGCCCTCGCGGTCGCGGTTACGGCGGAAGTTCATAATCTCATCATGATGCTCCTTGGCAAGCTGGTTGAAGATGTTCTGCTCCATCTGCATGCCCATCTGCTTCTCCATCTGCTTCAGCTCGTTCTGCTTGTAGGTCTTACCCCAGACGATATAGAACTGGCTTCCGCTGCTCTCACGCTCAGGGTTCACTTCATCTCCCAAGCGGGCAGCGCTCAAGGCACCACGCTTGTGGAAGAGCTGTGGATAAACGAACTCGGCAGGGATGGTGTAATCAGGTCCGCCCGTGCCCAGCATCTTGCCCTTAGGAGCACCCTTGCTATCCGGGTCGCCGCCCTGAATCATGAAATCCTTGATGACACGATGGAAGAGTGTGCCATCGAAATATCCCTCCTTTGCCAACTTCAAGAAGTTGTCACGATGCTGAGGAGTCTCGTCGTAGAGGCGCACTTTGATGTCGCCCTCTGAAGTCTTAATCAATATTTTAGCCATAATAATTTTTAATCAGTATATTTTTTACCTTTTTACTTTTCATAAAATTCATTCCATTCCTTCATAGCCTCCTGCCAGTCGGTTTGCTCACCGCTGGCGATGGCATCCTTCTGCTTCTCTGCCTCATCGCGTGCCTTATCTCTTGCACGCTTAGCCTTCATGGCCTCGATGGTAGCATCGTCGAGAATCTGGATGGCGCCACGCTTGATGGCATCCTGCAGTTCCTCCTCGCCGAAAGCCTTGCCCGGCTCATTGAAGTCAGAGATGTTGAATTCATAATCCACGCGAAGGTCGTGGCGTATCAATTTCTGTTGCAAACGGTTGCCTGCGTTCTTGAGGCGCAGCAACTTACCTATTTCCTTAATTTCTCCTGCTGAGTATTTGTTTCTTCCCATTAATATGATTTGATATTATTATTTCAGTTTAAAATCACTTCCACGCCTTTTTCTGGTTCAGCTCTATCAATCTGTCGAATTCGAAATCCGCCTTGATCTTATCCAGTATTCGCTTCACGATGATGTTCATCACGCCGCCCCTGCTGTAGTTAGCCGTACACATAAAGTTAGCACGGCCTTCCCTAACCAGCTGGCACGCCATCGCCTCCTTCTCAGGCGTGTTATATACGGCGATGGCATGACCGCCATGCTCCTTCACCATCTTCATGCAAGGCACGTCGGTTTCTCCGTCTCCGAAGTAAATCATTCTAGGAAAGGGGATAGGGCGCTTGCTATCGGGGATAAACTGGTTCACCCTCCGGTTGTCGCTCACCTGCCTGATGCCCTTGTTGATCTTGAAGAGAAACTGCGTCTTGGTGGTGTAATCCACGGCCACGGCTGGCCAGTAGGCGAAGCCGTCATCGTCATAGAGAAACGAGCAGGCATAGATGTTCTCGAATTCCTGAGCGATGGGGGTTCCCTCTATCATCTCCTTCAATCCCGATGAATTGATGTAGTGCCTGATGTCGAGGCCGATGCTTGCACCATATTCGTTGATGAACGAGAACCATTGCTTCACGCCACGGAAGAGCTCCACGTTCTTGCCGAAGCTCTGAAAGGATTCGCGGGTGAGCGAGATATTGTTCTTCTTGGCTTCTTCGAGCATCAGGAACATATAGGTCAAGATGCCGTTGGCATCCTTACCCTCTGCCAGTTTTCTGTTTCTATCCCAGAATTCCTCCTTGGTCTTTCCGGTTGCCTGGATGAATCCGAACTCCTGCATGTTGCCTGGCGACAGCGTTCCGTCGAAATCGTATACCAGTGCCACCTGTGGTCTTTTCTTTGCCATATCCCGTTTCCTTTCTTCTTTTATTTATTATATCTTTTCTTTTATAAAGCTTCCGCCCTCACATAACCTGCAAATATACATATTTTTCAGCAAATTGGCAATAACTGAATCTATAAAAAATCATAAAGGCACGAAAAAAGGCGTGAAAAACTCATTTTCAGAGTCTTACACGCCTTTTATCTTTATGCTAATCTAATAACTTCTCTATGACGAGAGGATTACTTAACCTCCTCGAAATCTGCGTCCTGAACATCCTGAGCACCATCGTTAGCACCCTGCTGTGCCTGCTGACCGCCCTGTGCACCCTGAGGACCTGCCTGCTGGCCACCCTGGTACATCTGCTGAGAAGCAGCCTGCATGACGGTGTTCAAGTTGTTGATAGCTGAATCGATGGTTGCAACATCACCTGCCTTGTGAGCATCCTTCAACTGCTGCAAAGCCTGCTCGATGCCTGGCTTCTTGTCTGCAGGAATCTTATCACCGTTATCCTTCAAGAAGTTCTCGGTGGAGAAGATCATGCTGTCTGCCTGGTTCATCTTGTCAATCTTCTCGCGCTCAGCCTTATCAGCAGCAGCGTTCTGTTCTGCCTCAGCCTTCATGCGGTTGATCTCGTCCTCGCTCAAGCCAGATGAAGCCTCAATGCGGATGCTCTGCTCCTTACCTGTAGCCTTATCCTTAGCTGATACGTTCAAGATACCGTTGGCATCGATATCGAAGGTAACCTCAATCTGAGGAACACCACGACGAGCTGGAGCGATACCTGTCAGGTTGAACTGACCGATGCTCTTGTTCTGAGCTGCCATTGGGCGCTCACCCTGCAATACGTGGATGGTAACCTCTGTCTGGTTATCAGCTGCTGTAGAGAATACCTCACTCTTCTTGCAAGGGATAGTTGTATTGGCATCGATGAGCTTAGTCATCACACCACCCATAGTCTCGATACCGAGAGTCAATGGAGTAACGTCGAGCAATACGATGTCGCCAACACCCTCTTCCTTGTTCAGGATGGCACCCTGGATAGCTGCACCTACTGCTACTACCTCATCAGGGTTTACGCCCTTAGAAGGCTCCTTGCCGAAGTAGTTCTTAACGAGTGTCTGAACGGCTGGGATACGGCTTGAACCACCCACCAGGATAACCTCGTCGATATCTGATGTAGAGAGCTTAGCATCACGAACGGCATTCTGGCAAGGTACAAGACAAGCCTGAATCAGGTTGTGAGCCAACTGCTCGAACTGTGCACGGGTCAAAGTCTTAACCAAGTGCTTTGGCATACCGTCAACGGCTGTGATGTATGGCAAGTTGATTTCGGTAGATGTAGAGCTTGACAACTCAATCTTAGCCTTCTCAGCTGCCTCCTTCAAACGCTGCATAGCCATAGGGTCCTTGCGGAGATCTACGCCTTCCTCAGCCTTGAAGCCATCAGCCAACCAGTTGATGATTACCTGGTCGAAGTCATCACCACCCAGGTGAGTATCACCATTGGTAGAAAGTACCTCGAATACACCGCCACCGAACTCCAGGATAGAGATATCGAATGTACCACCACCCAGGTCGAATACGGCAATCTTCATATCCTTGTTAGCCTTGTCAACACCGTAAGCCAAAGCTGCGGCTGTAGGCTCATTTACGATACGCTGAACGTTCAAACCTGCAATCTGACCAGCCTCCTTAGTTGCCTGACGCTGAGAGTCAGAGAAGTAAGCAGGAACTGTGATAACAGCATCTGTAACCTCCTGTCCGAGATAATCCTCTGCAGTCTTCTTCATCTTCTGGAGAACCATTGCAGAAATCTCCTGTGGAGTATATTTGCGACCCTCGATTTCAACACGTGGATAACCACCCTCGTTTACTACTGTGTAAGGCATTGCCTCAGCTTCCTTCTGGCTCTGAGCGTATGTCTCACCCATGAAACGCTTGATAGAATATACAGTGTTCTTAGGGTTTGTGATGGCCTGACGCTTAGCAGGATCACCTACCTTGCGGTCACCATCCTTAACGAAACCTACTACTGATGGAGTAGTACGCTTACCTTCACTGTTAGCGATTACAACTGGTTCGCTACCTTCGAAAACGGCAACACAACTGTTTGTGGTACCCAAGTCAATTCCAATTACTTTTCCCATGATTATATCTTTTTTTTATTTTTTCGTTATTAATATTGTTATTTATCTCATGAATCGCTTCCTTCGGTAGAAGCCTGCCGAAGATATGCATCTGTCGGGAACTTCCTGAACTCAGCGTTCACGCTTTCCTATATAACAAAGCATGTGCCAAGGGATTTTGAAATTGGCATAGCTGACAAGGTGACAGATAAGTACTGACAAAACAAAAGGAATCAAGACAGAAGGGCGATAAAATGTCGCATTCCCTCGTATCTTGATTCCTTTATATATAATAAGGTGTAATCCTTATCTGATTCTACTTTAGAATCTGAATCTACTTCTGATCCTTGGCTGCGAGTGCCTCGCGAACCTTAGTTTCCAGTTCATCGAGAAGCTCTGGGTTATCCTTGAGCAATGCCTTGCAGGCATCAGCGCCCTGACCCAACTTAGAGCCGGCATAGCTATACCAGCTTCCGCTCTTGTCGATGATGCCGTTGGCTACTGCCAAGCCGAATACCTCGCCGGCACGGCTGATACCCTCGCCAAACATGATGTCGAACTCCGCCTTGCGGAATGGAGGAGCCACCTTGTTCTTCACCACCTTTACACGCACCAGGTTACCAACCACCTCTTCGCCATCCTTGATGGCTGTGGCCTTGCGGATATCAAGGCGCACGGATGCGTAGAACTTCAGGGCGTTACCACCGGTAGTGGTCTCTGGATTGCCGAACATCACACCAATCTTCTCGCGCAACTGGTTGATGAAGATACAGGTGGTGTTGGTCTTGCTGATGGTAGAGGTGAGCTTGCGCAAAGCCTGGCTCATCAGTCGTGCCTGAAGACCTACCACGTTGTCACCCATGTCGCCCTCAATCTCCTTCTTAGGAGTAAGGGCAGCCACAGAGTCGATTACCACGATATCTACGGCTGCAGAACTGATCAGCTGGTCAGCAATCTGCAAAGCCTGCTCGCCGTTGTCTGGCTGCGAAATCCACAAGTTATCCACGTCTACGCCCAGTTTGGCAGCATAGAAGCGGTCGAAAGCGTGCTCGGCATCGATGAAGGCAGCGATACCGCCCGCCTTCTGCGCCTCAGCAATGGCATGGATGGCCAGAGTGGTCTTACCGGAAGACTCAGGACCATAAATCTCGATGATGCGTCCCTTAGGATAGCCGCCTACGCCGAGTGCATTGTCGAGGGCGATACTGCCTGTAGGAATCACTTCGATGTTCTCGATGTGTTCATCACCGAGCTTCATGATGGAGCCCTTTCCGAAGTCTTTCTCTATCTTCGCCATGGCTGCCTGAAGTGCCTTCAGCTTACCCTCGTTAGGATTCAAATTTCCTTCCTGCATATTTTAATTGAATTAAAAGTTTAAAATTAATCAATTTCCAAGTCACCATCAAACACCTCGTGCCATGGCAATCCCTGCTTGTTGAGCTGCTCCATGAATGGATCTGGGTCAAACTCTTCTACGTTCCAAACGCCTGGCTTCTTCCAGATGCCCTTGAGGAACATCATGGCACCAATCATGGCTGGCACACCAGTGGTGTAGCTTACGCCCTGCATACCGGTTTCGTTGTAAGCCTCCTGGTGCTTGCAGTTGTTGTAAACGTAGTAGGTGCGCTCCTTGCCATCCTTCTTACCACGGATGCGGCAACCGATGGATGTTTCGCCATCATAGTTCTCGCCGAGATCCTGTGGGTTAGGCAATACGGCCTTGAGGAACTGCAATGGAACAATCTTCACCTTGGCTGTCTTGCCGGAACCGTCTGCCAATGGAGCCTCGTATTCGATTTCGTCGATGCGGCTCATACCGAGGTTCTGGATGCAGTCGAGGTAGGTGAGATACTGCTGACCGAAGGTCATCCAGAAGCGTGCCTCCTTGATGGT
>ENA-UEQM01001003-UEQM01001003.1-human-gut-metagenome-genome-assembly--contig:-NODE-1003-length-13663-cov-2.920212_pt1 | contig 13663 bp, 13 predicted proteins | sample MGYA00242948_ERZ507948 | MGnify/ENA primary metagenome ERZ507948 (study PRJEB26167, sample SAMN06115440) | human gut metagenome | host: Homo sapiens | place: China:Hubei | collected 2015-07-28... | reverse complement strand
AGAAGATGAAGGACAGCCTGAACACCTATTTACTCTCCGCCTGCTTCGGCGAGAAGTACATGGGCATGACTCCCGAAGAAGCCGTAAAGAAGTACACCGAAAAGTACGTGGGCGACTACCGCAAAGACCTGGAACCGATGTACCGCAAAGACGAGCAGGACAAGGAGAATGCCGGAGAGATAGGGGCATGGTACTCCTACTATAAAGGCATCGAAAGCCATGTGCAACTGTACACCGGGCATCTGCTCGTTTACCGCATCGACTACAACGAATACACCGGCGGCGCACACGGCATCTATATGTCCACCTTCCTCAACCTCGACCTGCGCACACTCGCTCCCATCCGCCTAGACGACCTGTTTGCCGGCGACTACAAGGAGCAGCTCACCGACCTCCTTTGGAACCAGCTTATGGCGGACAACAAAGTAGCCACCCGCCAGGAACTGGAAGATATGGGATACGTCACCACCGGCGACCTCACGCCGACCGAGAACTTCTACCTGGGCAAGGACGGCATCACATTCTATTACAATGTCTACGACATCGCCCCCTACGTAATGGGCCCCGTAAAGATAACACTACCGTACGAAATGATGCAGCACCTGCTGAGCGACGAAACAATGGCGCTGAACGACGTGCGCAACCCATAACCCATAACTTTTATAACTCATAACACAACAATGGAACTTATCCTGAAATACTTTCCCGACCTGACAGAGGAGCAGAAAAGGCAGTTCGCCGCCCTCTACGACCTCTATACGGACTGGAACTCCAAAATAAACGTCATCTCGCGTAAAGACATTGAAAACCTGTACGAGCACCACGTGCTCCACTCTCTGGGCATAGCCAAGGTAATCCGCTTCAAGCCGGGTACGAAAGTCATGGACTTAGGCACGGGGGGCGGCTTTCCGGGCATCCCGCTGGCGATACTCTTTCCCGAAGTGCAGTTTCACCTGGTGGACAGCATCGGCAAGAAAGTGCGCGTGGCCACCGAGATAGCCGGCAGCATCGGACTGAAAAACGTAACCACCCGCCACGCACGCGCCGAAGAGGAGAAACAACTGTTTGACTTCGTGGTGAGCCGTGCCGTAATGCCCCTTACCGACTTGCTGAAAATAATCCGCAAGAACATCTCGCCCAAACAGCAGAACGCACTGCCCAACGGACTCATCTGCCTCAAAGGCGGAGAGCTGGAGAAAGAGACGATGCCCGTGAAGAACAAAACCACGATGTGGAACCTCAAGGAATTCTTCGGGGAAGAGTTCTTCGAGACCAAAAAGGTTGTGTACGTGGCAAACTGAACGAGCACTCCGGAAAGCTAATGTAGTACTTTAGAAAGCTGAAGTGGCACTCTGGAAAGCTAATGTAGCACTTTAGAAACCGTAACAAACAACATATCGAATTAAACGCCTATATATACGCCATGAAGATAAAGAGATTTGAATTTAACATGTTCCCGGAAAACTGCTACGTGCTGTGGGACGAAACCCTGGAAGCCGTAGTTATCGATCCCGGCTGTTTCTACGAAGAAGAGAAACAGGCTTTAAAGAACTTTATCATCAGCAACGGGCTGCAAGTGAAGCACCTGCTGAACACGCACCTGCACCTGGACCACATCTTCGGCAACCCCTTCATGCTGAAAGAATTCGGACTGAAAGCGGAAGCCAACCAGGCGGATGAGTTCTGGATTGACGAAGCACCCAAACAAAGCCGCATGTTCGGTTTCCAGTTGCCGGAACCGCCCGTACCGCTGGGCACTTACCTGCACGACGGCGACATCATCACCTTCGGCCATACGGAGCTGGAAGCCATCCACGTGCCGGGACACTCGCCGGGCAGCCTGGTGTACTACTGCGCGGCAGAGCATTGCATGTTCTCCGGCGACGTACTGTTCCAGGGCAGCATCGGCCGTGCCGACCTTGCCGGCGGCAACTTCGACGAACTGATAGAGCATATTTGCAGCCGTCTGTTCATCCTGCCCAACGACACGATTGTCTATCCCGGACACGGAGCACCGACTACCATAGGAATAGAGAAAGCGGAGAATCCGTTCTTCCGGTAAATATACAGCAAACTTTTAAATCATTACAGCCATGAAAAACGAACTATTGGCCTACCGCCACATCGGCATCAGCGAAAAAGACGAGGAGAAGATGCTCCAAAAAATAGGAGTGAAAAGCCTGGACGAGCTGATTGATAAAACCATCCCCGCGAATATCCGCCTCAAAGAACCGCTGGCACTGCCCGAAGCCATGACCGAATACGAGTTCGGACAGCACATCGCGGCACTGGCAGCCAAAAACAAACTCTACACCACTTACATCGGCATGGGGTGGTACAACACCGTGACGCCTGCCGTAATCCAGCGCAACGTGTTCGAGAACCCCGTCTGGTACACCTCCTATACGCCCTACCAGACCGAAGTGTCGCAAGGACGCCTGGAAGCCCTCTTGAACTTCCAGACCGCCGTATGCGACCTCACCGGCATGCCCCTTGCCAACTGCTCCCTGCTGGACGAGGCAACCGCCGCCGCCGAAGCCGTGACGATGATGTACGCCCTGCGCCCGCGCGATATGCAGAAGTCGGGAGCCAACGTGGTGTTCGTGGACGAAAGCGTATTCCCGCAGACACTTGCCGTTGTCACCACCCGCGCCATCCCGCAGGGCATCCAAATACGCACGGGCAAGTACGGCGAGACGGAACTCACGCCCGACACCTTTGCCTGCATAGTACAGTATCCGAATGCCGGCGGAAACATAGAAGACTACCGCGCATTCGTGGAGAAAGCGCACGCCGCAGGCTGCAAAGTGGCGGTTGCCGCCGATATACTGAGCCTCGCCCTGCTCACCCCGCCGGGAGAATGGGGAGCGGACATCGTATTCGGAACCACCCAGCGGCTGGGTACGCCGATGTTCTACGGCGGCCCGTCGGCAGCTTATTTCGCCACACGCGACGAGTACAAGCGCAACATACCGGGACGCATCATCGGCTGGTCCAAAGACAAATACGGAAAACTGTGCTACCGCATGGCGCTGCAAACCCGCGAACAACACATCAAACGCGAGAAGGCCACTTCCAACATCTGTACCGCACAGGCATTGCCGGCCACAATGGCAGGCTTCTATGCCGTATACCACGGGCCGGAAGGCATCCGCACCATCGCCGGACGCATCCACAGCATCGCCGCATTCCTGGAACAGGAAATCAATAAATTAGGATACAGGCAGATGAACGCCCAATACTTCGACACGCTCCGCTTCGCCCTGCCCGACAATGTATCGGCACAGCAAGTGCGCACCGTTGCCCTGAGTAAGGAAGTAAACCTGCGCTACTTCAAGAACGGCGACGTGGGCATGAGCATTGACGAAACCACCGACCTCGCCGCAGTAAACGTACTGCTCTCCATTTTCGGCATCGCCGCCGGAAAGGACTATACCAAAGCCGCCGACATCCCCGAAAGCTGCACCATTGCAGAAGCGTTCCGCCGTCAGAGCGCGTACCTGACGCACGAGGTGTTCAACAAATACCACACGGAGACGGAGATGATGCGCTACATCAAGCGGCTGGACCGCAAGGACATCTCACTGGCGCACTCCATGATTTCGCTCGGCTCGTGCACCATGAAGCTGAACGCCGCCGCGGAGATGCTGCCCCTCAGCCGTCCGGAATTCATGGGCATGCACCCGCTCGTTCCCGAAGACCAGGCGGAAGGCTACCGCGAGCTTATACACAACCTCAGCGAGGAACTGAAAGTGATAACCGGATTTGCCGGCGTAAGCCTGCAACCCAATTCCGGCGCTGCCGGAGAGTATGCGGGGCTGCGCGTAATCCGCGCCTATCAGGAGAGCATCGGGCAGGGACACCGCAACAAGGTGCTGATACCCGCTTCGGCGCACGGCACCAATCCGGCTTCCGCCGTCCAGGCCGGTTTCACCACCGTTACCTGCGCCTGCGACGAACAGGGCAACGTTGACATGGCCGACCTCCGCGCCAAAGCCGAAGAGAACAAGGACAGCCTTGCCGCGCTGATGATTACCTACCCCTCCACCCACGGCATCTTTGAAACGGAAATCGTGGAAATCTGCCAGATTATCCATGCCTGCGGCGCGCAGGTGTATATGGACGGCGCCAACATGAATGCACAGGTGGGGCTGACCAACCCCGGATTTATCGGCGCCGATGTATGCCACCTGAACCTGCACAAGACATTCGCGTCTCCTCACGGCGGCGGCGGACCGGGCGTAGGCCCTATCTGCGTGGCAGAGCATCTGGTTCCGTTCCTGCCGGGACACGGACTGTTCGGCAATGCCGCCAATGAAGTAGCGGCAGCACCCTTCGGCAGCGCGGGCATCCTGCCCATCACCTACGGCTACATCCGCATGATGGGTGCGGAAGGGCTGGCACGCGCCACCCAAACGGCCATCCTGAACGCCAACTACCTGGCTGCATGCTTCAAGGATACCTACGGCATCGTTTATCGCGGGGCAAACGGCTTTGTCGGCCACGAAATGATACTGGAGTGCCGCAAGGTGCACGAGGAAACGGGCATCAGCGAAAACGACATCGCCAAGCGACTGATGGACTACGGCTATCATGCGCCTACCCTCTCCTTCCCCGTTCACGGCACGCTGATGATAGAACCCACGGAGAGCGAAAGCCTTGCCGAACTGGATAACTTCGTACACGTAATGCTCGCCATCTGGCAGGAGATTCAGGAAGTGAAGAACGGCGAAGCGGACAAGAACGACAATGTGCTGGTAAATGCCCCGCATCCCGAATATGAAGTGGTGGCCGATACATGGGAGCACAGCTATACCCGGCAGAAAGCCGCCTATCCGATAGAAAGCGTACGCGACAACAAATTCTGGGTGAACGTGGCACGGGTGGACAATACGTTGGGCGACCGCAAACTGCTGCCTACGTGCTACGGGTGCTTCGAATAGGGTAGTGAAATATACCCGATGATTTTTTTAGGCACGGATTACACGGATTTACTTGATTTTTTCTGTTTCTGCGAACTCTGTGTAATTCGTGTAATCTGTGTAATCCATGAAACCTGTGGAATCCGTGGAATCCGTGTAATCCGTGCCTGAAAAAAATACATACCATTTGTTTCTTTGTTTATATATCCTCCCCTGCTTTTATGCCACAAATAAATCTATGAGTACCACTCACAAAAGAAAAAGAAACGGTCTCTTCTACAGCAGAGGCGAAGAAACGGTCAACAGCCTGTCTCACGGCATAGGCATCTCGATGGCGGTCATTATCGGGGGATTCTTCCTGATGAAATGCTACCGGGCACAAGACCCGTGGGCGATACTCGGCATGTGGCTCTACCTGTTCGGTATGGGCGGCTCCTACCTGTCCTCCACCCTTTACCACTCCCTGAAGCACCATAACCCGTGGAAACGGCGGTTGCGCCATTGGGACCACGCGGCTATCTACTGGCACATTGCCGGAAGTTTCTCTCCCGTTACGCTGATTGCCTTGCGCGATGAGGGGCTATGGGGCTGGGGACTGTTCTGCTTTGTCTGGTTGTGCGCCGTTGCGGGCACTATCATCAGCTTCCGCAAAATGAAAGAACACAGCTATGTGGAAACGGTGTGCTACATCCTTATGGGGCTGTCCGTGCTGGTGGTGTTCAAACAGCTTTTTGCCGTTGCGCCCGTATCCTGCTATTGGATTATCGCCGAAGGGGTATGCTATATAGGCGGTGCGGCGTTGTATTCCATACGCAGCGTGCGCTATATGCACTCGGCTTTTCATTTCTTCGTACTGGCGGGGTCGGGCTGCCACCTTGTTGCCGTATGGTACATTCTGGCGGGGATATAAACAGGTTCTCCGCCTATACATGATACATGCACCGTCAGCGGATTACGGTCACCGTGCCTGCCGCCAGCTTCTTTTCTTTCACGGGAGCGTCCGCAGGGGCATAGCCCAAGGCGGCACAGCCGTACACACGGTGATTTTCGGGGATGCCGAGGCGGGTGAGGAAAGCACGCACATCGGGGTCGTCACAGGTCTGCCCCAATTGGTTAATCCAGCAAGAGCCGATGCCCAAAGACTTGGCGGCAAGGAAAATATTCTGCAAGGCGCATGCGCAGTCCATAGACGCCCACCAGCGGGTAGGCTCGTTGGAGACGATAACCAGCGTCGGAGCATGGTAATAGCAACAATAGGTTTCGCTATGTCCGCGCTCCTGCAAATGAGGGTCGTCGCTCTTGGCAAAAGCTCCTTTTATCTTTTCATTCAGTTCGGACAGCACGGCGGCATCCTGGATGGCGGTGAAATGCCACGTCTGGAAGTTCATGCCGCTGGGGGCATACGCTGCCGCTTCCAGTATAAGGTTCAAATCTCCGGCGGAAACCTGCTGTTCCGTATAAGTACGCACGCTGCGGCGCGACTTGATATTTTCCAATACTTCGTTGCTCATTGTCAGGATATATGTTTTTTATGTAAGGAGAGTAAATGCGTTAAGTTTCAGTCTGCCGTTCCGCCCATACGGCGCTAAACAGACGGTCAGCGCTTCACCAATCCTATCTTTACGTTCAGTTTAAAGTAATACACACCGTTCTCCCGCTCCAGGAAGCCGTATTTGTCCTTATCTACCGAACCCTTCTCGAAACGGGTGTTCCGGTAAAGGAAGTCGGCAAAGGTCTGCCGGTCGGACTTATGGTAGCAGAGCACCCCGCCGTCTCCATTGGTCAGCAGCATGCCTTCCACGGCAGAATCCGTACCGTTGTAAATCTTTGCCGGACGCATGCCCGTTGCAAGCGCCAGCAGGAACTGTTTCATCTTGAACTCGTAGAAGCGGTGCTTGTTTATCAGCTCGTCCTTGATTTTCAGGGGATTCATCTCCTTAATGCGTTCCGTCAGTTCGGCAACACGGGTAATGCCGTCCAGGTGCATGATACGCACCATCTCGGCCAGCATACGGGGGAAGTGGAGGTCTATCATCAGCAGGTTGCAGCGGAACACACGGTCGGCAACATCGGAATACTTCAACACGCCGCCCAGACGCTCAATCATCATCATGCGTTCGGCAACTTCCATAGGCGATTCGGGCAAGGCGTTCACCTTGTTTACCGTGGGCACGGCAAACTTCACGCCGCTCTGCTCCAGCTTCAGATTGGCCGTGCGCCCGCCGTCCAGCAAAGGATTCATGCGGCTGAGACGACAACGGACGGTGAAGCCCGTGAGCGGAGCGTCCGCACTCCAGAAAGCTACGGAGAAGTCGGTACGGTCATCGGTTCTGGACTCCAAGTCGTAGATGTTCACAGCATCCAGAAAGGCTTCCAGCCCTTCGGAAACTTCCACCTCCTCGCCTTGCTCATTTCTGAGCAGATGGAGTATGATTTCCGCCGCATCGCCAAAGTCCGCACGGGGAAACGAAAGCGGCTCTTTTCCTGCCGATGCGGTAAACGTACCGTCCTTCTCCACCGTACCGCTGACAATGCGCACATCCTCTTCCCCGATATAATAGCGGCGCGTGCCGTCATGTTCCTCTCTCTGTATCAGCGCCACAGGCCAATACTTCCTATCATCTCTCTGCGCGTCCGGCGTTCCCGGAAAGACCTTTCCGTCCGCCAGCAGACGGAAGAAGGTATACAGTTCGCCCAGCTCGCGCTTGGTTGCTTCAAATGCCATATCAACTCGATTTTGATTAAATAAGTGTGCAAAGATAAGTAAATCCGTACAAAAGATGTGGAAAACCCGGAGACTTTACGCTTCCTCAAAACGTAAAGTCTCCACCTTCTCCAGACGCGCCCTCAACTTGGGCATTGCCGACTTGCGGATGCGGAGCGTCATGCGGCAGTCCATGTCGTACGACTGCTCCAGCATCTCCGGCTCCTCTTCCTTGACAATGCGCATCACACCGTTCATGAAAGGATACTCGAAAAGGACGGTCACCGTTTCGTCCACCGTCTTTTCAATGACGGTGGCGGCAGCGATGGCCTCGGCAGCGGCAGCCTTATAAGCCACTATCAGTCCGCTGGTTCCCAGCTTTATGCCGCCGAAATAACGAACCACGACAATCAGGATGTCCGTCAGTCCGTTCGAGTTTATCTGCCCCAAGATAGGCTTTCCCGCCGTACCGGACGGTTCGCCGTTGTCATTGGCACGGAAATCCTTGCGCTCGTGCCCCAACATATAGGCATAACACACGTGGCGAGCATCGTAGTATTTCTTCTGATAAGTTTCCAGATGCGCCTTTACTTCTTCAACCGTACGCACCGGCAAGGCAATAGCGATAAACTTGCTGCGCTTCTCGGTATAAATTCCCTCGGACGGGACGGCTATGGTTTTATACGTATCTTCGCTCATGCCGCAAAGATACTACACTTTTTGCTATCCGCCTTTTGATAGCCGGCAAAAAAAACTTTATCGCGGCAGAAGAAAGAGCCGCTTTTCAGCCGATGCGCCTCCTCACCAGTTGCAGCAACGGTTTCGCCGCAATTATCAGTGTCACGGCAGTAAGTATCATCAGTACGCCGAGCATGATGCGCGGAGTGAGCTGCTCGCCAAACACCACTACGCCGAAGAACAGCGCCGTCACCGGTTCCAGCGCCCCCAATATGGCAGCCGGCGTGGAGCCGATGAGGTGGATGGAGAGCGTCATCAGCACCAACGAAATGATAGTGGGAAACAAAGCCAGCGAAAGGACATTTGCCCACAGCACCGGCGAAGGGACGGGCTGCAAAGCCGTGCAAAAGTCCAGACGCACCACATAGATGCTGATGCCGAAGAGCAAAGCATAGAAAGTGAGTTTCGCCGTAGGCAGCTCCTTGAGTGAAGAGCGGTTCACGCCGACGATGTATATGGCGTAGGTCAGCGAGGAGAGAATAACGAACAGTACGCCCAGCATGCTCAACGTCTTCCCGTCCCCACCCTCGTACAGCAGGGAGATGCCCGTAAACGCCAGCGCTATGGAGAACATCGTGATGAAGGAGACCTTCTCGTGGAAAAACACCGCCATGATGATGGCAACCAGCACCGGATAGACAAACAGGATGGTGGACGCAATGCCCGCATCCATGTAGTTATAGCTCTCGAAGAGAAAGAACGAGGAAAAAGAGAACAGCAGCCCCATTACCGCCAGCGGAAGTATATCCGCCTTCTTCAGCGCAAAGGACTGTTTCTTCACTTTCATCAGGATGCCCAGCATCACAACGGCGAAAAAGTAACGGTAAAAGAGGACGGAGTCCACACTCATTCCCGCCCCGTACAAGGGCAATGCAAACAACGGGTTCATGCCGTAACTGGCAGCGGCAACGGCTCCGTAAGTAAATCCTTTAAGACGATTATTGGTCATGACAGTATCTCTTTCTGAAAAATCGGGCGCAAAGATACCGCTTTTATTGATACTTGGCTCCATGAAGAACTAAAAAGAATCCTGCACAACGCAAGCATGCCGCAAGGGAATTGTTCATGCCCCGTTCTTCATTTTATAATACAGCATACCCACCGCGTCTGCCAGCAGCCAACCGATGGGAATAGACCACCAGATGCCCGTTACCCCGACAGAAGGAATAGCCGCCAGTAGGTAGGAAAGCGCCACGCGAGTGCCCAGCGAAATCACCGTGAGCACTACCGACATCCCCGGCTTCCGGACAGCCCGGTAATAGCCGTAAAGCAGGAACAGAATGCCGATGCCGCAGTAAAACGCACCCTCTATGCGCAGGTACTCCACTCCGGTAGCAAGGATTTCCGTTTCGCCCGGATGAACGAAAATCAGCATCAGCGGTTCTGCAAAGACGAACACGAGCACGGAGACGATAATCGAAAAGATAACCGTAGTAAGCAAGGCGCTGCGGACACCCCGGCGGATACGCCCGTAACGTTTCGCCCCGAAGTTCTGCGCGATGAAAGTGGAAAAGGCGTTCCCGAACTCCTGCACGGGCATGTATGCAAAGGAGTCTATCTTGACGGCAGCGGCAAAGGCGGCCATGACTGCCGTGCCGAAGCTGTTGACCAGCCCCTGTATCATCAGGATGCCGAAATTCATGACCGACTGCTGCACACAGGTCAGTGTGGAGAAAGAGACTATCTCTTTCAGGCTGCCACGGTCGAAGCGCATGTCCCCGATATGCAGCCGCAGTTCTGGACGCTTCCTCCAGGTATAGAGCATAATTCCCGCAGAAGCGACTCCCTGTGCCATGACCGTAGCTATCGCAGCCCCCTCGATGCCCCAGTCCAGTTGCAGGATGAAAAACAGGTCGAGAACGATATTCAGTGCCACAGAGAGTGCCAGAAACCAGAGAGGAGTTACCGAATCTCCCACCGCACGCAGCATCGCCGCATAGAAATTATAGATAAACGTAAAAACAATGCCGCAAAAGATTATCCACAGGTAACCGCGCATCATGCCGTAAATGTCCTGCGGCACTTGCAGCAAACGGAGAATGGGGTCCAGCCATACGAATACCGCCACATTCAGCACGCATGTGACCGCCCCTATCAGTACGAACGACACGAAAATGCTGCGGCGCAGGGCGGAATGGTTTCCCGCACCGTAATGCAACGAGAATACCGTGCCGCTGCCGATAGACAAACCGAGAAGGATGGAGATAAGGAAGACCATCAGCGTATACGCCGACCCTACCGCCGCCAGTGCATCCGCACCGATGCACTGCCAATCAGCGTATCGGCTATGTTATAGCACTGTTGCAGCAACGAACCCGCCATCATAGGCAGGGTGAAACGCAACAGCGTACCCGTTATGCCACCCCGGGTAAGGTCTCCGTTCCGTAACATGATTGTTCACACCCTCTCTCAGGCAATGCCCAACAACTTCACTTCGAATATCAGTGTGGAGAAAGCCGGAATAGGCCCGCTGGTGCGTGTGCCGTATCCCACGGTGTACGGGATGTAGACCATCCAGTGGTCGCCCACGCGCATCTGCTGCAAGGCTATCTGCCAGCCGTCGATTACTTCGTTCAGCCGGAAAGCTTCCGGACAGTTGCGCTTCCAGGAATTGTCAAACTCCCTGCCGTTGATGAGCGTTCCCTTGTAATGCACCGACACAATACTGTTTAATCGAGGAGTAGCGCTACTGCCCTGCCCGCTTTCCAGGATACGGTAAAGCACACCGGCAGCCAACTCCTTTACGCCTTCTTCGGTACGCAGATTTTGCAGGAACTGTTCGTTCTTCAGTTTGTATTCTTCCTTTTTACCCATATCGTTCTTTTGGTTTTAATAACTAATGCCGAATAACGGTATCTTATTTTGACGGCAAAGGTCGGTATTTTCCGTATATCGGAAAAGGGAATGACAATATAAAATAGTGAAGGTGCATCAAAACCTGCCAAGTTTCCATGCACCTTCTTCGTATCCGTTCTTTAAAATGGTATCTGAATCAGTCCAGTTTATGAATTACCAGTCCCGAACGCAGCTTCGGTTCGAACCAAGTGGTCTTGGGCGGCATGATATTGCCGGTATCGGCAATGTCCATCAACTGTTTCATGGACACAGGATAAAGCGCCAAAGCCACTTTCATCTCACCGCTGTCCACCCGCTTCTTCAATTCGCCCAGCCCGCGGATACCGCCGACAAAGTCGATACGCTTGTCGGAACGGAGGTCTTTGATACCGAGGATTTCATCCAGTATCAGGTTGGACGAAATGGTAACATCCAGCACGCCGATAGGGTCGTTGTCGTTGTAAGTGCCCGGCTTTGCCGTAAGGCTGTACCACTTGCCGTCCAGGTAAAGGGAGAAGTTATGAAGGCCTGCCGGCTTGTAGATTTCCGTTCCTTTCTCTTCTACCGTGAAGTTCTTGCCTACGGCAGCCAGGAATTCTCCGGGAGTCAACCCGTTCAGGTCCTTCACCACGCGGTTGTAGTCGATGATAGTCAACTGGTTGGCGGGGAAACAGACTGCCATGAAGTAGTTGTACTCCTCGTCTCCGCGATGATTGGGATTCTGTCCGGCTTTCTCCGCACCCACCAGGGCTGCGGCTGCACTGCGGTGGTGTCCGTCGGCAATGTAAAGTGCCGGCATCTTGGCGAATTCTTTGGTTATGACCTCAATATCTTCCTGCCGGTCGATAATCCAGAATGTATGGCCGAAACCGTCGTCCGGAGCCACAAAGTCGTAAACAGGCTTCTGTGCCGTGTAACGGGCAATGACCGCATCCAGCACTGCATTATCGGGATAAGCGAAGAATACGGGCTCGATGTTGGCATTGTTCACACGGACATGCTTCATACGGTCTTCTTCCTTGTCGCGGCGGGTAAGCTCATGCTTCTTGATAACGCCGTTCATGTAATCGGGCACGTATGCGCCCACCACCAAACCATATTGCGTCTTACCGTTCATGGTCTGGGCATATATGTAATAGTTCTCCTTATCGTCCTGCACCAGCCAGCCTTTGTCCTGAAACATTTGGAAGTTCTCGGCCGCTTTCCGGTACACACGTTCATCGTGCTCGTCCGTACCGACCGGAAAATCTATTTCGGGCTTGATGATGTGATACAGGGATTTTTCGTTTCCTGCCGCTTCTTCACGCGCTTCGGCGGAATTCAGGACGTCGTACGGACGGGATGCCACCTGCTCTACCAAATCCTGAGGGGGACGAATCCCTTTAAAAGGTTTTATTGTTGCCATGGTTGTCAGAGTATAAATCCATTACTTATTTACGCGGAACTTCTCGCAGCCGTCTTTCAGGAAGCCCACAATCTGTCTGGCAGCGGCAATGCCGGCATTGATATTGGCTTCGGCCGTCTGCGCGCCCATCTTCTTCGGTGTGGAGAAGTAACGGCCGGCAAACTTGGCGGCAAATGTATCATTGGCTGCAGGCATAATATCGGTCATGTACTTCAAGTCGGCACGTTCTTCCATCAGTTGTATCAGCTCGGCTTCATTGATAACTTCCTTGCGGGCGGTGTTCACCAGCAGACCGCCTTTCGGCATCCTGCCCACCAAAGCATAGTTAATGGAGTTCTTGGTTTCCGCCGTTGCGGGAATGTGCAGCGAAACGATGTCGCAGGCAGAATAAAGTTCCTCGGCCGAAGCCACAGCCTTTACACCGTCTTTCTCGATAACCTCTTTCGGGCAGAAAGCGTCGAATGCGTAAATGTCCATACCGAAACCTTTGGCTATGCGGGCTACATTGCGGCCTACGTTACCGTAAGCATGAATGCCCAGCTTCTTGCCTTTCAGCTCCGTACCGGAAGTACCGTTGTACAGATTGCGGACAGCCATTACCATAAGCCCGAAAGCCAGTTCGGCCACAGCGTTGGAGTTCTGACCCGGAGTGTTCATCACACATACATTGTGGGCGGTTGCGGCATCCAAGTCCACATTGTCATACCCCGCACCGGCACGCACTACGATTTTCAGCTCTTTGGCGGCATCCAAAACCTCGGCATCAATAATGTCGCTGCGGATAATAATGGCATTGGCATCTTTCACGGCTTCCAGCAATTTTGCCTTATCGCCATATTTTTCCAGCAAGGCAAGTTCATAGCCTGCTGCTTCAATTTCTTTGCGAATACCGTCTACTGCAACTTTTGCAAACGGCTTGTCTGTTGCAACTAATACTTTCATGATTCAATGGTATTAAAAAAAGATTCACCACAGAACCGCACGAAGTTTCACAGAGTTTTCCTTTTCATTTCATCTCTGTGGGACTCTGTGCCCTCTGTGGTGAACAAATATTATTAA
>ENA-UEQM01000999-UEQM01000999.1-human-gut-metagenome-genome-assembly--contig:-NODE-999-length-13712-cov-12.551962_pt1 | contig 13712 bp, 13 predicted proteins | sample MGYA00242948_ERZ507948 | MGnify/ENA primary metagenome ERZ507948 (study PRJEB26167, sample SAMN06115440) | human gut metagenome | host: Homo sapiens | place: China:Hubei | collected 2015-07-28... | reverse complement strand
AAAATTAAAAAATTTCGAAAGCCCGCATTCCTCCCGGGGCTCAAGCCCCGGGCTTCCTGCGGGAAATTCTGTGAAGAAAACGCGGGACGCGAAAAAAGCGGCATAAACCCAAGGGGGTAAGCCGCTGTTGGTCTCCGGCAGACAAACGGCTGTTACTTCTTTTTCTTCCCTTCGGGGACTTTGCCTGTGATCGCGGCTTCGCCGAGCTCAAGCCAGGTCTTACGGGCATAACGGAGCACCAGGTAGAGAACAACCGCCGTCACGACGCCGTAGAAAAGCGCAATCCAGATGTCGCCCTTCCAGAGGCCGATTGCCATGCCGACACCGGCAAGAAGCGAAATGCCCTCACTCCAGCCGAAGGACGTGGCTTTTTTTACCTGTGCTACGTCAACGCCTGCGAGCTCCTCGGCGCTGATGATGCGCTGCGGAAGGTCGGGTTCGGGCGTGATTTCGCCGTGCTCGGCGGGAACGGCAATGCCTCTGTCGCGGCAGACGCGCTGCAGGGCCTCAAATTCACTGGTGGTCATTGACGACTTAAAGCGCTCAAGAATCTCGCCTTCGGGGGCCTGGGCGAGTTCTGTGGCCATGGCACGGACTTTTTTGCGGTTGACTTCAGGCATAACAAAACCTTTGGTTAATAATCTAGATGCGGGCCAAAAGGACGGTGACGAAAGCACTCATCCCCTCTTCCCGGCCTTCAAACCCGAGTTTTTCGTTGGTCTTGGGTTTGACGGAAATGCGGCTGACATCCACAGACATAATGCGGGCAATGCTTTCGCGGATGGCTGTGAGATGTGGGTTGATCTTGGGCTTTTGGGCAATGAGAACCGCGTCGAGGTTCACGAGTTCCCAGCCTGCGGCGCGCACACGCGCGAAAGCGTCTTTGAGTAAAACGCCGCTGTCAGCACCCTTGTAGGCGGGATCGGTGTCAGGGAACAAAATCCCGATGTTGCCCAGGTTGGCGGCGCCCAATACGGCGTCCGTGACGGCATGCAGCAGCACATCCGCGTCACTGTGACCGTCAAGGCCCTTCGTGTGGGGAATCGTGATGCCGCCAAGAATCAAAGGACGCCCTTCGACCAGACGGTGGGAGTCATAACCGATGCCGGTACGGATTTCGGGGAGCATCGGCTTCTGAGAGTTTTCAAACATCATGCGGGCCAAAGTTAAATCAGCGGGTCTTGTTATTTTAAAGACCGAGGGTTGCGCTGCAACAACGCTTACGCGGCCGCCCGCGGCTCGAACGGCGCTTGACTCATCCGTGACGTCGGGGTGTTTTTCGAGCGCGTTTAAAAGCGCGAGCCCGGCAAAGGCCTGCGGTGTTGCAATGCGCCAGAGATGCTCGCGGGAAATGTCCTCAGTGATGACGTCGTCAGCATCGGTGCGCTTAACGGTATCAGACACAGGGACCGCCAGCACAGCGCCGGCTGAAGGTCCGTGTTTAAGGATATCGGTTTTGGCTTTATCAATGAGCTCTGTGACGTCGTCGGGATCCACGAGGGGCCTTGCGGCATCGTGCACCAGGACGAGCGCATCTTTGAGTGTCTCCGTTCCGATTGCTTTGAGCGTATTTAAAACCGTTTCACTGCGCGTGGCGCCGCCCGTGCGGAAGAGTTCGGCTTTGCACAGGTCAAGATCCGCGGCATAGCCGTCGGCGGGACTCACGCCCACCACGATGCGGTTAATCTGACTGACGGCAGAAAGCGAAGCAATGCACGCCTGAAGCACCGTTGGCGTTGAGTCACCGGCGATCGACAGGTACTGCTTGGGATGATCAGCTTTCATCCGGCTGCCCACGCCCGCGGCAGGAATGACGGCAATGACGGATTTAAATTCCATGGATGAAAGCCTCACGTTTATGGGATACAGAAAACCCCTCCTCGGCCGAAACCAAGAAGGGGTTTAGGGCTAAAGACTACGCAAGTCTAATCAAAGGATTAGAACTTGTGGAGAAGACCGAACATAACCTGGGTGGTCTTGAAGTCCTTATCACTGGTCGTGGTGTCAGTGATGTAGCCGTCTTCCATGCTGGTCTGCATGTAACCGGCACCAGCGTAAAGGTTCGTACGCTTGGAGAACGGATATGTGTAGCCGACCTGGATGATGTAGGCGTCAGCAGAAACCTTGGCATCTTTCGTGTCGATGTTCAAATCGCCCTTACCGTAACCGGCACTGACGAGGAACTGACCGGCACCGATCGGGGCCGTGGCACCAACGTTCACACCGAAACCATCAAAGGAAAAGCGCCATGCAATTTCATCGACACTCCCAACATCGTAGTTATCCTTCATGCCGGCAAAGTCAGGAGCTGCCTTGAAATACTGACCAGCGAGGAACACTTTGGCAACGCCGAAATCATAAGAACCGCCGAGATTGATGGTGTAGGAATCATCGTACTGGCTGTCATCGTACGCGTTGGTGCCGTCAAAACTCTTCTTGTTCAGGTATTCAACCAAACCGAGCACCTGGAGGGCACCGAAGTCAGCCTGAGCGCCGAGAGAGAAGAGACGATCATCGCCAGATTCGTTTTCAGTAGCATTACCCATGGTGTACTGAGCGTAAACCGTGACCGGACCAACCTTCGGGGAAACATAGGCTAAGGCGTTGCTGTAGCGGGTATCGTAGTTGGCCGTAACGGCAAAGTGACCGGGCATCTTGCCCCAGCCCGAACCAAAGGGACTCACGCTGCCCGCGTAGAAACCGACAGAGCCGGCATCAGAACCGATACGACCCATACGACCGGCGTAGATGCTACCGAAGGGGCCGGACACACGAAGCGTCGCTTCACGGTTAAAGAGGCCATCCTTGCTCATTGCACCGGTGTCGGAGCTGAAGCCGCTTTCCAGTACGAACCCTACCTGGTAGCCGTTACCAAGGTCCTCAGATCCTTTCAGGCCCCAGCGGCTGCCGCTGGAAAGACCGGAATCGAGCGAAAGGGTATCCACGGCATCAGACAACCCGGTTTCATCGTAATGAACATAAGAAAGGCCCGTATCAATACGGCCGTACACATCCACGTTCGCTGCAAAAGCGGAACCTGCAACACAGGCGCCGAGCACAGCAACAGCAATCAACTTCTTCTGCATTTGGAATTCTCTCCTTTAATTTGCGGATTCAGCCGCCCAAGCCTTTTGATGCCTGAGTCGGCTCACCGTTAGTGCGACTGTATCGGATTTTTTCCGGCAAGCGCAAATAATCTGTTTGTCTTGTTTGAGGTATTAACCGTGTTACTGTTAAATTAGACAGTAAAACACTTTTCCAGCCGATAAAATCTTTTGGGTATTACACTATTGATTTGATTAAAGAATTAGTCAATGCCCTTCTCTGACGGAATGTGGTTGACGGCTCATTTCCAAAAATAAAGAACTGGTTTTCATTTGTTGTTTTTAAGCAACAAAAAGCCCGGATCTCTCAGGATTTCCGGGCCTCATAAATACTGGGTTTCAGCTCAATTCAAAGGCGGGCCTTTCTCCTTTTTTGGCCTTGCGCTTTTCCTTGGCTGAAGGAACGCCCAGGATCGACGCAATCGGCTCAAATGTTTTGCGGTGCTCAGGACACACGCCCAGGCGCTTAATCGCGTCGATGTGTTCTTTAACGCCGTAGCCCTTATGTTTGGCAAAGCCGTAACCGGGATAGCGGAGATCGAGCTCATCCATGCGGTGGTCACGCGTTGTCTTGGCAAGAATGCTTGCGGCGGAAATCGCAGCCACCTTGTCGTCGCCCTTTACGATGGCGTTTGCCGGGTACGGAACTTCCGGGAGGCGGTTGCCGTCCACAAGCACCAGTTTGGGTTCAATTCTTAAGCCCAGCACCGCACGGCGCATCGCGAGCATGGTGGCTTTAAGGATATTCATTTCCTCGATTTCTTCGACCGAAGCATCCGCCACACACCAGCAGAGGGCCTTGGCTTTGATTTCTTCAGCGAGTTCATCGCGTCGTTTCGCTGTGAGCTTTTTGCTGTCTCTGAGGCCTTCGATCGGTTCATCGGGATTCAAAATCACGGCTGCGGCGTAGACGGCCCCGGCTAAGGGGCCTCTGCCCGCCTCATCCACCCCCGCGATGAGGTCGCCCGAGTCAACGAGCATCATGTCGTTAAAGAGGTCGTCCATGCGGGACGCCACAGCCTTTTTTGCCATCCTCAGACTCCCAGCAGCGGTTTATCCGGCACCCATTCAAGCTTGATGCGCTCCCGGATGAGTTCCGGATCGGCAATGTACCGTACGTCCCCTCCGAGCCCCGCGGCAAAAATGAGGCGGCCTCCGAGCCAAAGAAGGGGTAAGGACCCCCTTTCAAAACTCGGGATTTTTAAAGCCTGATAAAGGTGCTTGAGATTGCGGCTCGGCCGCAAAGCCCAGAGCTTGAGTTTTTCGCCGCCACGTCTGGACCGCACAAACAAAGGCCCCTCTTTTAATTTTTGAGCATCAAAGCCGGCTTCGCCTTCTTCGCACGGTATAAACCGCAGTACCCCGCCCCAGAGTCCCAGGCTTATCTCGGATTCGCCCTTCCAGACAAGATCCATGTCGCGGGAGACATCGCGGTTTACGGGATCGCAGTCACGCAAAACGAGGTCCGCGCCCCAGCGGCGGATTTCGCGGCCGTCACAGCGGATCGTAAGACGGCTGTCGTTGTGCGTTTCCCTCACTTGCCGCAGTGCCTCAAAAAGCCGGACTTTGGACGGGGGGCGCACGCCTTCAGCGGCAAGCCAGCTTCTCAGACACAGAGCCTGCCGCGCAACCGGCAGCATCAGAAGCTTTGCAATGACGAGCGAATGGCCGTCAGCGGCATGGCACAGCGCCACATCATCGCTTCCGACGCTTTTCATGACGTCCGCGGCCTGCGCCACAAGCGTGACGCTTCGCGTGGCAGCCGCGCGCCAGCCGGGTCTTACGGCATCCAGTTCCGGAAAGACCTTGTTGCGGATGAGGTTACGTAAAAAACGGTTGTCGGCGTTACTGTCGTCCTCGACAAACGTGAGCCGCGCCTTTTTGACGTAGCTCTCGATTTCTGAGCGCGCCACATCAAGCCAGGGCCGCGACAGCACGAGGCGCTCGGTTAAAGCCGCGCTTTCCATCGTGCGCACGGGACTCATGGCGGAAAGCCCTTCGGGACCGGCGCCTCTCATCCACTGAATGAAGAAGGTTTCGATGCGGTCGTCGAGGTGATGTCCCGTCATGATCACATCGGAATTCGTTTCGTGCGCAATGCGCTTCAAGGTGTGATAACGGGCCTCACGCGCGGCGGCTTCGATGCCGGCGGGCGACTGGCGGTTCACATAAACCTTTTCGATCCTCAGTGGCAGACGCCACTTTTCGCACATGGCTTTGGCGTGCTCGGCCCAGGCGTCGGCGTTCACGGAGAGCCCGTGGTGCACGTGCACCACCGTGATTTCAGCGATCTGCGTCTGATGCGGCTTATGGTAGAGCTTCGCCAAAATATCCACGAGGGCCGTTGAGTCACGGCCGCCAGAAAACGCCGCCACAATCCGTACCGGATTCACGGGTCTCAGACAAAACACTTCCGCGGGGCTTGCCGCACGGCGCTCGGCCACGGCGTCAACCGCGGCCTTCACGAGCTCCGTTAAGTGTTGTGCCGGGGTCGGTCCGCGCTTTGCTGCCGCCTTCTTATTCTCAGCCTTGGGCATCGGTCTTTACGGCTTTTTCAGCGGTACGGGGTTTGGCGGGCGACTTCTTTGCCGCTGCCTTTTTAACGGGCTTGACTGCGGCCCCGGCGTCGCCCTCATCCGCCTTTTTGGCGCGGGGCTTGCGGGCTGCGGGCTTTTTGGCGGCCGGCTCGGCTTCGGTTTTATCTTCGGCCTTGGCTTCCACGGCGTCCACGGCTGTGAGCGCCGCGGCTTTTAGGGTTTCCGCCGTTTTCCTTGCTTCGGTTTCAGGGGTTTGAACCGTTTCAAAGCGCCCGTAACTCATGATGCGCGCAAGACGCCGCTCACGCAGTTCATCCGATGAAAGGCTCATGACTTTGCGCAGTTCATCAATCAGGGTCTTTTTAAGTGCCGCTGCCATGAGCTTCGGATCACGGTGCGCGCCGCCCAGGGGTTCTGGGATCACTTTATCCACAAGCCCGAGCGTTAAGAGTTTGTCTGAGGTAAGCGCCAGGGCTTCCGCGGCCTGCGGCGCCTTGTCCGCAGACTTCCAGAGAATGGAGGCGCAGCCTTCGGGGCTGATCACGGAATAAGTCGCATACTGCAGCATCAAAACGACGTCGGCGACGGCAATTGCAAGCGCTCCGCCCGAGCCCCCTTCCCCGATAATCGTGGCAATCACGGGAACGGTGAACTTACTCATCTCAAGAATGTTGCGGCCGATGGCTTCGGATTGGTTGCGTTCTTCGGCGCCGATTCCCGGATAGGCCCCGGGAGTGTCCACAAACGTAAAGACGGGAAGTCCGAACTTTTCAGCTAGTTTCATGAGCCTCAGGGCCTTGCGGTAGCCTTCCGGGCGGCTCATGCCGAAGTTGCGCTTCGTGCGCTCACGGGTGTCGCGCCCCTTCTGGTGCCCGATCACCATCACGGGGTGTTCGCCCAAACGGGCCAGGCCCCCGACGATCGACTGATCATCGGCAAAGGTACGGTCACCGTGGAGTTCATGAAAGTCTTCAAAAACGGCATCCACGTAGTCAAGCGTGTACGGGCGGTTGGGATGGCGGGCGACCAAAGCCGTCTGCCAGGGCGTGAGCTCCCGGTAGATTTCCGCGGTCTTTTGCGTCATTTCGCGCTCAAGCCGCGCAATTTCGCTTTGGTGCTCCGTGCCGTTTTCCAGAGCGTCGTTTTCGAGTTTTTCGATCTGTGCGTCGATTTCACCCAACGCTTTTTCAAATTCAAGGAAAACTTTCTTCGACATAAGGTTTATCCGTTCGTTTTTGGCGGAAAGCGGGACTTTCCGGGTCAATGTAATCAGTACTGTACGGGCGTTTGAGTGCGGCTCCGCCACAAAAGCCACGTGGCGGCCGTCCTGTAGGGTTTCCAAGCTTCTGAGAGCTCCCGGGTCTTTTCAAGCGACCCGTAAAGGGCTTCGGCCGCTTTTTTAACGCCGAAATCGTCCACGGGGAAAACGTCCGGGCGGTTAAGCCCGAAAATCATCACCATGTGCGCGGTCCACGGGCCCACGCCCGGAAGGTCATCGAGCCTTGCAAGAATCTCGGCGTCGGTTAAGGGGTTAAGCGCTTCGGGCGTCAGTTGCCCGGTCATGAAGCCCCCTGCCAGAGCCCTTAAAGCCTTCACTTTGGTTTTGGTGAGCCCCAACGCCGCGAGCGCCGTTTCGTCCGCGGCAACAAGAGCGCGCGCAAGTTCTGCGCCTGCCGTATTGCCCGCAAACGCAAGCACCCGGCTCTGCGCGGCTTTAGCGGCGCTGTTATGCACCTGCTGACCGCAGACGGCACGCACCATCGAGCGCATCAGGTCATCGGTTTCCTGCACCCCCTCTCCGCGGCAGGATTCAATCACGCTCTGCAACACGGGGTCGCGCGCGACGACTCTTAACGCATCAGCCCACCAGGCAACGATCATCGTTTACGCCTTTTTCCAGGTCGTGCCCTGCGGGCCGTCTTCAAGGACGATGCCGGCCTCAAGAAGCTCTTTTCGGATGCGGTCGGCTTCGGCCCAGTTCTTAGCCTTTTTTGCGGCGGCTCTGGCAGCAATCTGCGCTTCAACGTGCGCGGCATCAACGTCAGAGGCCGCGCCCTTAATGAATGTCTGCGGATCGCGCTGCAGGATGTTGAGAATTTTGGCCAGGGCCTTGAGTTCCCCCGCCAGTTTCGCATCATGCGTGCGGTTGACGGCATTTGCGAGCTCAAAAAGGCTGCTCACGGCTTCCGGCGTATTGAAGTCATCGTCCATCGCCGCCTTAAAGCGCACGGCGGCCTGCGTGTTCCAGTCAACGTCAACATCGGCGGCCGGCGTGTCGGCTAAAGCCGTATAAAGGCGCATCAGGCCCTTGTGGGCGTCCAGAATCAGGTCCGGGTTAAAGGTAATCGGGCTTCTGTACTGGCTTCTCAAAAGGAAAAAGCGCAGCACTTCCGCGCCGTTACCGTCGCCAAACCGGGCATTGGTTTCCTTGAGGGCATCGCGGATCGTCCAGAAGTTGCCGAGCGACTTACTCATCTTCTCTTCTTTGCCGTCGGCGCTTTTCACGCGCAGGGGCCCGCTGTGGAGCCAATAGCGCGCAAACGTCTTGCCGTTTGCGCCCTCGCTCTGGGCAATTTCGTTTTCGTGGTGCGGGAAGATAAGGTCCGGACCGCCCCCGTGAATATCAAAGGTTTCCCCGAGATAGCGGCAGCTCATCGCCGAGCACTCAATGTGCCAGCCGGGGCGGCCCGGGCCCCAGGGCGACTCCCACTGGGGTTCACCGGGCTTGGCGTGCTTCCAGAGCACGAAGTCGAGCGGATCGCGCTTACCCTGCGCGACGTCCACACGGGCGCCTGCCTGCAGTTCGTCAAGCGTGCGGCCCGAGAGCTTGCCGTACCCCGCGAACTTACGCACGGCAAAGTCGACGTCGCCGTCAGCGGCCTTATAGGCAAGCCCCTTTTCCTCGAGCTTTTTCACGAGACTTAACATCTGCGGGATAAATTCCGTGGCGCGGGGCTCATAAGTGGGTGCAAGGCACCCGAGGTTTTCCATATCCTCCTGCATCGCGCGCGTGTAGGTGTTGGTGAGTTCCTTGGTGGAAATCCCTTTTTCCGCGGCGCGGCGGATGATCTTGTCATCGACATCGGTGACGTTACGGACAAAAGTGACGGCGTAGCCCGAGGCCTCAAGCCAGCGGCGGATCACGTCAAAGGCCACAAACGTGCGAGCGTGGCCGATATGGCAGTAGTCGTAAACGGTGACGCCGCAGACGTACATGCCGACTTTGCCGGCCACAAGCGGTGTAAAGGGAACGACCTGACGCGCAAGCGTTGAATAAATGGAAAGAGCCATAACGAGATCTTTGAAAAATTCTGAAGCATTTCGCGCGGTGCGGCCTTAAGCGTCATGCGCTCAGGCTTTATTAAAATTCCGCGCAGGCAATTTCGGAGTATAAGCCCGCGGGGCGGCTTTTTACCGCGCCTCAGCCCTTTACCCGAAGCCGGATTCTGAATTTTCCCGGAAGTGACCGTGAAGAAAACCCGTTTTTTACGCACCGTAAAGATGACTCTTTGGGCGGCGGCAGCCCTGCTTGCCGCGCAGACAGCCGTTGCCGGGCGCTTCGATCCCCCGGATCTTGCCGAGGTGCCGTTTAAGGCGCTCTCCGTTGATCAGTACAGTGATGCGGTGGACGCCCGTGCCGCCAAAGGCGACTACGAAGGGGCTTTGGACATTATCGCGAAGGCCCTTGCCAATAATCCCAAGTCCGTGCAGCTTCGTTTTCAGCGCTGCGTCGTGCTGGAAAAGTCCGGGGACACAGAGGCCGCCCGCCGGGAATTAAACCGATTTACGGCGATGTACCCGGAAATCCCCGAGCCCTACAACAATCTGGCCGCCATTGAAAGCAGTGCCGGAAACCTCGATAAGGCCGAGGAGCATTTAAAAACGGCGCTGCGGTTAAGGCCCACCTTCCGTAACGCAAGGATTAACCTCGCAAACCTCTATCTTGTGCGGGCGCTCACCAATTACAAGGAAGCCCAGGAACAAAAGGCTGAACCGGCCCTGGCCGAACGCATTTCAACACTTTCCAAACTCATTGAATAAATAACACCATGAACCGTTTCTCCTCCCGTATCCGCCTTACTCTGGCTACGGCCGGTCTTGCCGCAACGCTTGCGCCCGCCGCCGTTTTTGCAGCCGCCGATGCCGTCAACGTCGAAATCAGCACCACCGAAGGCGTGATTGCCCTGAGACTTGACCCGGTAAAAAGCCCCGAGACCGTTAAAAACTTCCTCGCTTACGCCGAAAAAGGGTTTTACGACAACACGATCTTTCACCGTGTGATTGACGGCTTCATGATTCAGGGCGGGGGCTTCACAGCCGATATGCGGCAAAAGGCGACGGACATAGCGATCGTGAACGAAGCCCGCAACGGCGTGAGTAACCGCAGAGGCACGATTGCCATGGCCCGCACCTCGGAGCCCCATTCCGCCACAAGCCAGTTTTTCATCAATGTGGAGGACAACACCTTCCTCGACGCCCGTGAAGCGCAGGACGGCTGGGGTTACGCCGTTTTCGGCCGCGTAACCCGCGGCATGGATGTTGTCGATAAAATCGCGCAGGCTAAAACGGGGCGCAAGGCCGGCATGAGTGATGTGCCGGTGAAGACCGTTACAATCCGCTCCGTCAAAATCGTCAAGTAATTGAGGAAAAGTCAACATGATCCGCTTTACCACCAATCTCGGTTCCTTTGATCTGGAGCTCGACGCCAAGGCTGCTCCGAAAACCGTCGCAAACTTTGAGCGCTATGTGAAGGAAGGCTTTTACAACGGCACTCTCTTTCACCGCGTGATCGACGGCTTCATGATTCAGGGCGGCGGCTTTGAAGCCGGCATGCAGCACAAAGAAGGGCACGCGCCGATTGAAAACGAAGCGATGAACGGGCTCAAAAACGACAAGTACACGATCGCGATGGCCCGCACGAGCGACCCCCACTCCGCGACGAGCCAGTTCTTCATCAACGTTTCCGACAACGACTTTCTCAACCACACGGTTCCGTCCGGTCAGGGCTGGGGCTACGCCGTTTTCGGTCGTGTGGTGAAGGGTTTTGACGTCATTGACCGCATCGCCAAGGTGAAGACCGGCTCAAGCCGCGGTTTCCAGGACGTTCCCAAGGAAGACGTCGTCATTGAAAAGGCCGAAATCATCTGACTTTGATTGGTTGTTTTTGCGCGGCGCCTGCCGCGTAAAAACTTCAAGGTAGTAACTTTTGGATGACTGTTGCGACTCTGCCGGCTTTGGCGGGCACCCGGACGGTGCCCGAACTCACAAAGCCCGTTTTTATCGCCGATCTGCATCTTTCGCCCGCAAAGCCCAAAACGGTGCGGGCTTTCCTGCAGTTTATGCGGGAAACCGCACCGCACTACCGGGAGCTTTTCGTTTTAGGCGACCTTTTTGAATTCTGGCTCGGAGACGATGCCGCGTGGATTGCGTATCCCGTCACCCGCGCCTTTCAGAAGTACGCCGCCTCGGGCGGCAGGCTTTACTTCATGCAGGGTAACCGCGATGTGCTTTTGGGGGAAGATTACGCAAGGCTTTGCGGCGGGGAGCTTTTAAAACCGCAGATCGTGGTGCAGCAGACCGGGGGCCCGAGAATTCTCCTTTCTCACGGTGACGAGTGGTGCCTTCTGGACACCGACTATCAGGCGTTCCGCAAAATGGTGCGGGACCCCGCCTGGCAGGCTGAGGCCCTCAATATGCCGGTTCTTAAGCGCGTGCTCTGGGCCTTAAAGGCACGCAAGCGCTCAAAGACCGAGAAAAAGGCAAAATCGTTGGCTGTCATGGACGTTGTGACCGATGCCGTCGCAGTCTCCGCGCGAAGCACCGACTGCTGCTGCGTTATTCACGGGCACACCCACAGACCCTCCGTGCACCTTGAGGAACCGGTTCCCCGCTGGGTGATTCCGGATTGGTCCCTTGACGGCGAAAAGGCGCACCGCTTCGGCTGGATTGCGCTTGATAAAGCCGGTATTCCGGTTTTAACAGTAAAGTCCGATCACTGACAACTGCCGGGAACTGCAGTTTTCTGATGGGATCTGCCAAGATAAACGGCAGGTCCCGTTTTCCTTTGGGCTCCCGCAATTTTTCGCAACAGGGTGTATGCGGCCGGCTAAACCACTCTCTGCGCCGAGTAAAATTAATCGGTTGACTATAAGGAGCACTGCTTTGCCGCGTTTCCCTGAAGAAGCCCGCGTCATTCCGGATTTTCTGGACCGCACCGTACGGATCTGGCCCGACCGTGAGGCCTACCGGTGGTATGACTTTGCCACCAACGAATGGATCTCGATTACCTGGCGTGAGTTTTCCAAGCGCGTGCTGCGCTGGCGCAAGGCCTTTGCAAAGATGGGCCTTACGAAGGGCGACCGTGTGGCAATGCTGCTACCTAATTCCCTCGATGCGGTTACCTTTGATCAGGCGGCGCTCGCCAACGGCCTGGTGACCGTGCCGCTTCACGCCAGCGACACCGCGGGTTCCTCGCGTTACATTCTTGCTGACAGTGGTTCGCGCTTTCTCGTGACGGTGTCGCTCGCCCGCTGGCATTCGCTCGTTGAAAACGACGAAGACCTCCCCAACCTCACCCGCGTTGTTTTCACAAACGATACCGATGAAGGCACAAGCTGCGGGCACATTGTTTACGGCGGGCTTGAAGCGTGGCTGGCAACCGGTAACGACGTCGCCGAGCTTCCCGAGGGGCCCAAGGCCTCCGACCTCTCAAGCCTTGTGTACACCTCGGGCACCACCGGCCGCCCCAAGGGCGTGATGATGTCGCACAGCAATATTGTGAATAACGTGCGTCAGATGTGGAACGTCACGCAGATCACCGAAGACGACGTGATTCTTTCCTATCTGCCCCTTTCGCACACCTTTGAGCGGACGGCCGGCGCCTACACGGGTGTGGCCTTCGGCGCGTGCCTTGCGTTTTCCCGGGGTGTGTCGCAATTGCGCGACGATCTCGCAGACGTCCGTCCCACGGTGATGAGTTCGGTGCCCCGCATTTACGAGCGCTTCTACAACCACCTGATGGCAATGCGTGCGAAGATGCCCGCCAAAAAGGGGTACTTCTTTGACTGGGCCCGGGAAGTGGGCTGGCGGCGATTCTGCCGCGAAAACGATCTGCCGCAGGAAAAAAGCGCGCGGCGCTACGTCGACAGCTTCATGTGGCCGTATCTGGAACGTAAGATTGCGATGAGCGTCAGAGACGTCTTCGGCGGCCGCATGCGCGTGATGCTCTCGGGCGGCGCTTCGCTTAACAGTTCCGTCGCGCGGTTTTTCTGCGGGATGGGGCTGCCCCTGATGCAGGTTTACGGACTCACCGAAACCTCCCCCATGATTTCGATGTGCGCCAAGGGGTCAAATCACCCCGCCACCGTCGGTTTTCCGCTTTCCGACACCCAAGTGAGGACCGGCGAAAACGACGAGCTGCAGGTGAAGGGCCCCCAGGTCATGCAGGGTTACTTTAACCGGGAGGCCGACACCCGTGCCGCCTTTACCGAAGACGGGTGGTTCAAAACGGGCGATCAGGCCGATTTAAGTGACGGCGGACGCATCCGCATCAAGGGCCGCATCAAAGAGATTCTCGTGACCAGTACCGGCGAAAAGATCAGCCCGGTGGACCTGGAATTTGCCATTCAGGAGGATCCCCTCTTTGAACAGGTGATGGCCGTCGGTGAAAACCGGCCCTACGTCTCGGTGCTTACGGTTTTAAATAAGGCCCGCTGGCAGGCGCTGTGCGCCGAGATGCAGCTCGATCCCATGGATCCGGCGACCATGGGCCGCAGAGACGTGCGCACCGCCGTTTTAAAGCGGATTAAGACCGTGACGCGTGATTTCCCGCGCTACGGGCAGCCCAGAAACGTGGCGATCCTGCCGGAAGCCTGGACAATTGACAACGGGCTTCTCACGCCCACCCTGAAACTCAGGCGCAAGCCCATTGCCGAGCGCTTTGCCTCCGAAATCGATGCCCTCTACTCCGGGCACCAGGCTGCGGCCAGATAAATCGTCAACTACCCCTGACTGAAGTCAGAGGCTTGGCAACAAGTCTTGGTTGACTAGCCTCAGTCCGTTTTCGGACGGA
>ENA-UEQM01000979-UEQM01000979.1-human-gut-metagenome-genome-assembly--contig:-NODE-979-length-14031-cov-3.344847_pt1 | contig 14031 bp, 8 predicted proteins | sample MGYA00242948_ERZ507948 | MGnify/ENA primary metagenome ERZ507948 (study PRJEB26167, sample SAMN06115440) | human gut metagenome | host: Homo sapiens | place: China:Hubei | collected 2015-07-28 | study... | reverse complement strand
CGACGGAAGTGACCGTGACGGTGTCACAACGCGATAATCAGGTCCGTCTGGTGGTGGCGGATAACGGCCGCGGCGTGCCGGATCACGCCGAGCGGAGTAACCATTACGGTTTAATTATTATGCGGGATCGCGCCCAGAGCTTGCGCGGTGACTGTCAGGTACGACGCCGGGAAACCGGCGGAACCGAAGTGATCGTCACGTTTATCCCGGAAAAAACGTTTTCCATCCAATAAGGAGACCCCCATGAGTCAACAGGAACGGGCAACCATCCTTCTCATTGACGACCATCCGATGCTGCGCACCGGCGTGAAACAGTTGATCAGCATGGCGCCGGACATCCAGGTGATTGGCGAGGCCAGCAATGGCGCGCAAGGTATCGAGCTGGCGGAATCGCTGGATCCGGACCTGATCCTGCTCGACCTCAATATGCCGGGCATGAATGGCCTGGAAACGCTGGACAAACTGCGTGAGAAATCCCTTTCTGGCCGGGTGGTGGTCTTTAGCGTCTCCAACCATGAAGAGGACGTTGTCACCGCCCTGAAGCGCGGCGCCGATGGCTATCTGCTGAAAGATATGGAGCCGGAAGATCTGCTGAAAGCGCTGCAGCAGGCCGCCGCCGGAGAGATGGTATTAAGCGAAGCGTTAACCCCGGTGCTGGCCGCCAGCCTGCGCGCCAACCGCGCCACCTCCGATCGCGACATCAGCCAGTTGACCCCGCGCGAGCGCGACATCCTCAAGCTGATCGCCCAGGGACTACCGAACAAAATGATCGCCCGTCGCCTGGATATCACCGAAAGCACCGTCAAAGTACACGTGAAGCACATGCTGAAGAAAATGAAGCTCAAATCCCGGGTGGAAGCCGCGGTATGGGTCCACCAGGAGCGAATTTTCTAAGGCGAGTCCGTCCAGGAGACGCCTGGCGTGGTGAACTTGACCAGCGGCTCGGTCAGCGCCAGAGCGATCTCATTGGAGGAGACGCGCTGCCCCTGTTTATCCTCCACCACCACCGACAGGCGCCAGCGGTTCGCGGCGCCCGGTTCACTGTTCCACACCGGCATGATCACGCTCCAGCCATCCGCGCTGCTGGCATCCACCGGCGGCGTCAGGCTGAGGGCCTGGGTGTCACCCTGCCAGTGCAGCGCCTTGATGCCATGCAGACTATGGATCTGCAGCTTCAACTGCACCGTCTCCCCGGACTGCAGATCCCAGGGCGGCGTGGCCAGATAGACCGTCAGATTTTTGCGCTGACGATACTCCACCACCGGCAGATTATCCCGCTCCGGACTATCGAAGCGGCTCCCGCGCAGCGAATTGCTGATCGCTACCTCGTCTGCGGCCAGCTGCTGCTTAAGGGGGACGCCAAAGCGATAGTTTAGCTTCAGGCCCACATTGTTCTGGCTGACGCCATTTTCCCCCTGCTTATGCTTAGCGGTAACGGTGACCAGCGGGACCGGGGTGTAATTGAGCCCAACGGAGACGGCTACCGGGTTATGGTAGCCGGTACCGGTGTGAAAAAGATCGACGCTATCGCCGAAGTACTGTTCGACGCTGACGCTGGTATTAATGTGCTGGTAGAACGGTAGCCGCGCCTGGGCGGTGACGTCATACCCTGCGGCCATCCGCTGCTCCTGAGTCTGATTATCGCGCAGTTGCCAGTCGCCCAGCGGATGGTAATAGTTTGCCGACAGGCGAAGATATTCTCCCCACGCCTCCGCGCCGACGCTGCCGCGCGCCAGGCTTTCGCTCAACACTTTGTCGTAAAACGAGTTATAGCCCAGCAGCCAGCCACCGACCCGCCAGCGCTGACCAAGCCCGATGTTGCCCACCAGATCGTTCTCGCGCCGGGTCACCGAATACTGGTTCCACGTCAGGTAACGGTCGTTATCCTGCAACGGCACGAACCAGCTCCCTTTACTGCCGGTGAATTTGCCCTCTTTATCGACCAGCAGGTCGACATTGGCGTTGCCCCACGGCGAGAGCCAGCTCTCCAGCTGATGGCTCACTTCATTGCCGATTTTACTGATGGCGAACAGCTGCGCCTGCTCGCCCGCCGTCAGGCCGTTATCGCTCATGCTGGCCTCGCCAAACTTCTTCGCCACCTCAGCAAAGTGCCGGGCGTCGTCATCGACCTGGGGAGCAATCCCCATATCGGGCAGCGGATCTTGCGCTGGCGTGGGGCGGGTCGTCTCGCTGGCGGTCAGCGCCCAGACGGGAACGCCCGGCAGCAGCAGGAGACAGGTGAACGTTGGCAACAAACGGAAGGACACAGGCATCAACAGATTTTGAGCAGGCTCACAAAAATGGGAAGAAGTGTTAGTTTATCGTGTTTTCCCTGCTCCCGCAGCCCTGTGAGCAATTCCAGGAATATGCTGAAACCGGTTGGGCAACATATCACCCAACCGGCGCCGTCACTGCGCGCCACCGTTACGCCTGGGTTCGGGATCGTTGCGCCGCCAGCAGCGCGTTGAGTTCCGGCACGCAGGAGCCGCAGTTGGTCCCGCATTTCAGCTTTCCACCCAGCGCCCCGACGCTGGCGCAGCCGCTGGCGATAGCCTCGTTAATTGACCGTTCCCCCACGCCAAAGCAGCTGCAGACGATCCGCCCCCGCGGGGCGACGGCGGCGCCTGGTCGGCCGCTAAGCAACGCATGTCGTTGGACGGCATCGGACGGCGGCGCGGCAAAGGCGGCGCTTATCCATGCGCTATCCACCGCCGGCTCGCGCGCATCGCTCCACCAGCCGAGCATCAGCCTCCCCTGATGCCAGGCCAGCAGGTTCCATACCGCGCCGCCGTCAGCCACCTGTAGCTGCCAGCCGCGCCGGGCGCACCACGCGCTGATCCACTGTCGGGCAGACACCTCCCCGGCCAGCGAATAGTGCAGCACGCCAGGCGCCGCCCGCCGCCGCCAGTGCCAGGCGGCAGGAAGCGGCAGCGGTTCGCGACAGAACAGCTCGCTGTGCCAGGCTGGTTGCCAGGCGGCGATGGCCACCGCCGCCTGTTTACTTTCCGGCTGGCCGGAATACGGGTCGGTGACGGCGGCCAGCAGGTTATTCACCCGCCCCTGACGGGCAAACTGATTGTTCCAGTGCATCGGAACAAACAGCGAGCCGGGGCGCTGCCCTTCACTGATCGTCACTTTCGCCACCATCACCCCATGCCGCGACCAGATCCGCGCCAGCCCGTCGGCGGGAAGCTGGTAGCGAACGGCATCCTGCGGCGTCACCTCCACCACCGGCTCCGCAATATGCTGCATCAGCCGCGGCACCGCGCCGGTACGGGTCATGGTGTGCCACTGATCGCGGATCCGCCCGCTGTTGAGGATCAGCGGATAAAAGACATCGGTGGTCGCCCGGGTCGGTTGAGGCGTCACCGGCACCATCCGCAGCCTGCCATCGCCATGCCAGCCGCGCGCGATATCCCAGGCGGCCTCGCTGCGGCTGACCGGCCAGCGCACCGGCGCCATGGCGTCCCACGCCTCACGGCTGAGATCCGCCAGCGCGCCGATATCAAACGCCCGCTGACCGTCGTTTTCGAAACCGGACAGCGCCGCATGCTCGCGGAAGACGTCATGCGGATGCTGCCAGGCAAACGCCTCGCGATACCCCAGCGCCTGCCCCACTCTGGCGATGATCCACCAGTCCGCTTTCGCCTCCCCCGGCGGCGGCAGGAAGCTGCGCTGACGGGAGATCCGCCGCTCCGAGTTGGTGACCGTGCCATTCTTCTCGCCCCAGGCCAGCGCCGGAAAGCGGATGTGGGCGAAATGTCCGGTATCGGTCTGGGCGGCGACATCCGAGACGATCACCAGCGGACAGGCGGCCAGCGCCTGGCTCACCGCGTGGCTGTCAGGGAGCGACACCACCGGGTTGGTGCCCATGATCCACACCGCTTTGACCTCGCCGCGGCCAATGGCGGCAAACAGCTCCACGGCGGTCAGCCCTGGGGTCTGCGCCAGCCGTTCCGTCCCCCAGAAGCGGGCCAGCCGCTGCAGATCGTCTGGCACAAAATCCATGTGCGCGGCCAGCATCGTCGCCAGCCCGCCGACTTCGCGGCCGCCCATGGCGTTGGGTTGACCGGTCAGCGAAAAGGGGCCGCAGCCGGGGCGGCCATACTTCCCGCTGGCCAGATGGACGTTGATGATGGCGTTACATTTGTCGCTGCCGCTGGCGGATTGATTGATTCCCATGGTGTAGAGGGTGATCGCCCGCGGGGCGGCGATAAACTCGCGATAGAAGGCCGCCACCTCATCGACAGTCAGGCCGCAAAAATCCGCTACCTTCGCCACGTCCCAGCCTCTCGCCTCGGCCAGCGCCTGTGAGCCATCGCGAAAGCCGTCGATGCAGGCTCCGGCCTGCGCCACGGCGTTAAGCAGCCCCACGAACAGCCCACCGTCGCTCCCCGAGGCCAGCGCCAGATGGCGGTCGGCGATCTCGCAGGTGGCGGTGCGCCGGGGGTCGATCACCACGATCCGCAGTCGGGGATTATCCCGCTTCGCCTGCGCCAGCCGCTGGAACAGCACCGGGTGCGCCCAGGCGGCGTTCGAGCCGACCAGCACCACCAGATCGCTGTTTTCCACATCCTCATAGCTACAGGGCACCACATCGGCGCCAAAGGCCCGTTTGTAGCCGGTCACCGCCGACGACATGCACAGCCGCGAATTGGTGTCGATGTTCGCCGCGCCGATAAATCCCTTCATCAGCTTGTTGGCGGCATAGTAATCCTCGGTTAACAGCTGGCCAGAGGCGTAGAAGGCCACCGCCTGCGGGCCGTGCTGGTCGATAACCTGTTGCAGGCGCGCAGCGGTCTCCGCCAGCGCCTGAGGCCAGGCTACTTGCTGGCCGTCCACCTCCGGCGCCAGCAGCCGCCCCGCCAGGCCCGTGGTCTCCCCGAGGGCCGCCCCTTTGACGCACAGGCGGCCGAGGTTGGCCGGGTGCTGATCGTCGCCGCGCACGCTCACCTGCCCCGCGTCGTCCACGCTCGCCAGCACCCCGCAGCCTACGCCGCAGTAGGGGCAGGTCGTTCGGATGGTCTGCATCAGGAGGCCTCCGCTCGGGCCAGCAGCTGCTGGCTGCCCACCCACACTTTGCCGTTTTCCACTTTCACCGGCCAGGCGCGTACCGCCTGTTCACTGCCGTCGCACGGCCAGCCGTCGCGCAGGCGGATCCGCTGTTTGTACAGCGGGGAAATCACCACCGGCTCGCCGCCGACGTCCCCTAACAGCCCGCGTGACAGCACGTTGGCCGCGCTGCCCGGCTCGCGGTTGTCCAGGGCGTAGACCCGATCGCCAAAGCGGAACAGGGCAATCTGCCGCTCCCCTAAGCGGGCGCCGATCCCCGCCTGCGCCGGGATGGCGTCAAGGTCGCATACCGCCTGCCACGGCCGGGATGGGAGTTCGCCCTCGGGCAACGTCTCAGTCAGCAACAGCTGCGGCTGACCACGCAGCTCGTGGCGCTGCACCGCCTCGTCCGGCTGGTCGCTGTTCACGAAGGAGCGGAACAGCGCCAGACGCTGCGGATCGTTGAGGGTGGTCTGCCACTCGCACTGGTAGCTGTCGACGATCCGGGCCATCTCCTGCTCCAGCTCCTCGCCAATGCCGAGACTATCCTCCAGCACCACCTGCCGCAGATAGGCGACGCCGCCCTCCAGGTTATCCATCCAGGTGCTGGTCCGCTGCAGGCGATCGGCGGTACGGATATAGAACATCAGCAGACGATCGATGCTGCGGATCAGCGTCGCTTCGTCGAGATCGCTGGCAAACAGGTCGGCGTGACGCGGTTTCATCCCGCCGTTGCCGCAGACGTACAGATTCCAGCCTTTATCGGTGGCAATCACTCCGATATCTTTCCCCTGGGCTTCGGCGCATTCGCGGGTGCAGCCGGAGACCGCCATCTTGATTTTGTGCGGGGCGCGCAGCCCTTTATAGCGATGCTCGAGCCGCACGGCGAGCCCGGTGGAATCCTGCACGCCGTAGCGACACCAGGTTGAGCCGACGCAGGATTTCACCGTGCGCAGCGACTTGCCGTAGGCGTGGCCGGTTTCAAACCCGGCGTCGGCCAGCTCGCGCCAGATAGCCGGCAGCTGTTCCAGCCGCGCGCCAAACAGATCGATACGCTGGCCGCCGGTCACGTTGCTGTAAAGCTGGTAACGTTTGGCGATCTGCCCGATAGCGATCAGCCCGTCCGGCGTCACTTCCCCCGCCGCCATCCGCGGCACCACCGAATAGCTCCCGTCCTTCTGAATATTGGCGAAATAGCGGTCGTTGGTATCCTGCAGCGGCAGGTGCGCCGGCTTCAGCAGGTACTCGTTCCAGCAGGAAGCCAGCACCGAGGCCACCAGCGGTTTGCAGACATCACAGCCGTGTCCCTGGCCGTAGCGGCTAATGAGCTGCTCGAAGGTATGGATATGATTGACCCGTACCAGGTGGTAAATCTCCTGGCGCGACCACGGGAAATGCTCGCAGACGTCTTTTTTCACTTCGACGCCCTGCTCCGCCAGCTGGTACTCCATCACCTGTTTCACCAGCGCGCTGCAGCCGCCGCAGCCGGTGGCCGCTCTGGTGCAGCTTTTTATCGCCGCCATATCCCCCGCCCCATTGTTCACCGCCTGGCAGATATCGCCTTTGCTGACATTATGGCAGGAGCAGATCGGCGCGCTGTCGGGCAGCGCCGCGACGCCGAGCGCCTTCGGCGCGGCGCCCTCCAGCGCGGGCAGGATCAGGCTCTCCGGACGCGGCGGCAGCGCCATGCCGTTCAGCATCATCTGCAGCAGCGTGGCATAGTCGCTGGCCTCCCCCACCAGCACGCCGCCAAGCAGGGTTTTGCCGTCCTGACTGACGACGATTTTTTTGTACACCTGCTGCGGACCGTCGGTCCATTGATAGCTCTGGCAGCCCGGCGTGCGCCCCTGCGCATCGCCAAATGAGGCGACGTCCACCCCCAGCAGCTTCAGTTTGGTACTCATGTCGGCGCCGCTAAAGCAGGCGTCTTCTCCCGCGAGGGTGGCCGCGGCGATACGCGCCATCTGATAGCCCGGCGCCACCAGACCGTAAATTTTATTGTCCCACAGGGCGCATTCGCCTATCGCCAGCACGTCCGGGTCAGAGGTGCGGCACTGGCCGTCGATGTGAATGCCCCCGCGTTCGCCCACCTGCAGCATGCAACCGCGGGCCAGCGCGTCCTGCGGACGGATCCCCGCCGAGAAGACCACCATGTCGGTCCGCAGCGCGCCGCCGTCGGCCAAGTTCAGCCGCAGGCCGTCGGCCTCGCGCACGATGGCGGTGGTCGCTTTGCTGGTATGCACCCCCACGCCTAGGGCGACGATCTTCTCCCGCAGCATCGCCGCCCCGCCGTTATCCAGCTGGACGGCCATCAGGTTCGGGGCAAACTCCACTACGTGCGTGTCCAGCCCCAGCTGTTTCAGGGCGTTAGCCGCCTCCAGCCCGAGCAGGCCGCCGCCGATAACCACTCCGGTCTTCGCCGCGGCGGCATGGGCGGCGATACGGTCGAGATCGTCAAGAGTGCGGTAGACAAAGCACCCGTCGAGATCGTTGCCAGGGATCGGCGGAACAAAGGGATAGGAGCCGGTCGCCAGCACCAGTTTATCCCAGTGGGTTTCATGTCCCTCGGCGTCTCGCACCAGCCGCGCGTCGCGGTCGATCGTCGCCACCGCCTCGCCGAGGCGGAGTTCGATGCCGTGCTGGTGAAAGAAATCATCGGCCACCAGCGACAGCGATTGAGCGCTGCGCCCGGCGAAATATTCGGAAAGATGCACCCGGTCGTAGGCGGCGTAACGCTCTTCGCCAAACACCACGATTCGATATTGCTGATGCAGGTTGCGGCTCACGCATTGTTCGAGAAAATGGTGGCCGACCATGCCATGTCCCACCAGCACTAATACAGGTTTCGTCATCGTCATTATTCCTGCAGCCTGCGGCTGCGTTGAAGAGGGGTCAAAAAGCCAGTCCGCGGTGGCGGGCTCGTCGCTTTCCAGGCGCGCGGTGAGCGCGGCGGCGGCGGTGCAGTCGCCCATCAGCAGCACGCCGCGCAGGCGGCCGTCGCGCAGCAGCAGGCGACGGTAGTGGCGATCGATGGGGTCCCAGCTGGTATAGATGTCATCCTGTTCGCCGGCCTGCTGCTCCCCGACGCTAAAGAGTTCAATGCCGGTAACCTTCAGGCGGGTCCCGGCGTCCTGCCAGACAAAGCCCTCGCCGGGGGCGCCGCACAGGCGATCCGCCAGTACCTCGGCCTGGCGCAGGCAGGGAGCCACCAGCCCCCAGGTCTGGCCGTCAATTTCGCAACATTCCCCGACGGCGCTGATCCCCGGCAGCGAGGCGGCCATCTGGCGGTCAACCACGATCCCCCGCTGACACAGCACGCCGCTCTGCGCCGCCAGACGGCTGTTAGGCTGCACGCCGGCGGCCAGCACCACTCTGGCAGCACGGAAAGCGCGCCCGTCCGCCAGCCGCACGCCATCCTCTTCGATGGCGGCGATCCGGCATTCCAGCACACAGCGGATGCCGCGCGCTTCAAGCTGCTGCCTGAGCTCATCGGCGGCAAAAGCGTCGGTCAGCGGCGCCATTAATCCGCTGCCGCGATGCAGAAGAGTGACCTCCCCGCCGTGGCGACGCAGCGCCGCCGCCGCTTCCACACCCAGAACCCCACCGCCAATCACCACCGCCGGCCCGGGTATCGCCAGAATACGTTCCACGTCCGCCAGGGTGCGGAAGGGGATAACCTGCGGACGATCACTGCCCGGCAGCGGCGGGATAAAGGGCCGCGAACCGGTGGCGAACACCAGCTCGTCCCACGGTAGCCAGGTTTCCGCGATGCGCAGCCGCCGTTGCTCAACATCGACTTCATCGACCGCCTCGCCGGACCGCAGGCACACCCCGTGCCGGGTGTACCACTCCGCCGGCAGCAATGGGAGCTGCGCCGCCGTTTTTTCGCCAGCCAGCAGCGGCGAGAGCTGAATGCGGTTATAGGCCGGATGCGGCTCGTCGCCGACGACAGTAATGGCAAACTGCGCGGGGTCGCGCTCAACCAGTCGCTGCACCAGTCGGGTGGCCGCCATGCCGTTACCGATCACCACCAGTCGCCGCGTCATGACCGCCTCCTCACGCCGCTTTCGGCTGTTTTTCATACAAAAAATGCAGGATCTGCTGGCGCAGATGGTGATACCGGCTGTCGTCCGCCAGCTGAACGCGGTGACGCGGACGCGGCAGATCGACCGCGAGGATCTCACCGACCGTCGCCGCCGGACCGTTGGTCATCATCAGCACCCGATCCGAGAGCAGCACCGCTTCATCAACGTCGTGGGTGATCATGACGATGGTAGTATTAAGCTCCTGCTGGATATGCATCACCGTGTCCTGAAGGTGGGCGCGGGTCAGCGCATCCAGGGCGCCGAAGGGCTCATCAAGCAACAGCACCTTCGGCTTCATCGCCAGCGCCCGGGCGATACCTACCCGCTGCTTCATGCCGCCGGAGATCTCCCCGGGACGTTTGTGCAGCGCATGCCCCATCTGCACGCGCGCCAGGTTGTGTTCGATCCACTCCCGGCGCTCACTCTTGCTCATGGTGCGACGGAACACCTGATCCACCGCCAGCGCCACATTATCGAAACAGCTCAGCCACGGCAGTAGCGAGTGGTTCTGGAAAACCACCGCCCGCTCCGGCCCGGGCCCGGCGATTTCCCGGTTATCGCACAGCAGTCCGCCCTCGGTGGGCGTCGTGATCCCGGCGATCAGATTCAGCAGGGTCGATTTTCCGCAGCCCGAGTGGCCGATCAGACTGATGGTCTCCCCTTCGACGATATCGAAGGAAACATTCTGCAGCGCCAGGAACTCGCCGCTGGCGGTGTTAAAGCGCTGGCTGACGGCCTGCACCTGAATTAATGGTTTCATGTTGGCTCCTTATTTGTCCTGCCAGCTAAAGCGGCGGGCGAGCAGCATCAGACCCTGCTCCAGCAGCAGGCCGACGACGCCGATAATGACGATGGCGATGATGATGTTTTCCACATTGAGGTTGTTCCACTCGTTCCAGATCCAGAAGCCGATCCCCAGCCCGCCGGTGAGCATTTCCGCCGCCACGATCACCAGCCAGGCGATGCCGATGGAGAGACGCACGCCGGTGAGCACCGCCGGCAGCACTGCCGGAAAGAGAATTTTGCGCATCACCGTCCACTCCGAGAGCTGGAGGACGCGGGCGACATTGAGATAGTCCTGCGGGATCCGCCGCACGCCTTCCGCGGTGTTGATCACCATCGGCCAGATGGAGCAGATAAAAATGGTCCAGCTGGAGGCCGGCTCCGCCTTCTGGAACAGCAGCAGGCCAATCGGCAGCCAGGCCAGCGGGCTGACCGGGCGCAGCAGGGCAATCAGCGGATTAAACATGCGGGCGAAGAACAGCGAACGGCCGATCAAAAACCCCAGCGGAATGCCCGCCAGCGCCGCCAGGCCGAAGCCCACCGCCACGCGCTGCAGGGAGGCCAGCACGTTCCAGCCGATGCCCATGTCATTGGGCCCGTCCTGATAGAACGGATCGGCAAACAGCGTCAGCGCCGAGTCCAGCGTGCTCAGCGGCGTGGGAAAACCTTTGCTGTGCATCGCCGCCAGCTGCCAGGCCAGCAGCAGCACCCCCAACCCCAACAGCGGGGGCAGCAGGCGCTGAATGAGCTCACGCAGCCAGCGCGTGACGGTTGGCGTGGTGCGCCGGACCTGCACCGGCGGCAGGATAATCACTTCGCCAGGCGCGTTCTCCACGCTGACGACCGGTTGCTTACGTTGTGCCTGCTTCATCTCATGCCCCCTTACGTTGAATGGCAAAATGGCGGGCGTAGCCTTCCGGGTCAGACCCGTTCCAGACCGTACCGTCCATCAGTGTGCTGTTACGCATCGTGGCTGCCGGGGTGCTGATCCCGCCGACCGCCTGGGCGGCAGCCTGCCAGACGTCGATGCGGTTAATGCGCGACGCCACCGCGAGGTAATCCGGAGCCTGCTTCAGCAACCCCCAGCGGCGGAACTGGGTGAGGAACCACATTCCGTCCGACAGCCAGGGGAAACTCACCTCGCCCCCGGCCCAGAAGCGCATCGGATGGGCATCCTGCCAGCGGCGGCCGAGACCGTTGTCATACTCCCCAAGCATCCGGCCGGTGAGGTACTGTTCCTTGGTATTGAGCCAGCCGCGTCTGGCGAGCAGGCGGGCCGTCTCCTGAGTGTTCTCCGGCGAGGCGGCGATCCAGCGCTGCGCCTCCATCAGGGCCGCCACCAGCGCGCGGGCGGTGTTCGGGTTACGTTCCACCCAGTCGCGACGGGTGCCCAGCACCTTTTCCGGATGCTCGGGCCAGATATCCTGGGAAGTGGCCGCGGTGAAGCCAATGCGGTCGTTAATGGCGCGCGCGTTCCACGGCTCGCCGACGCAAAAGCCGACCATGTTGCCAATGCGCATGTTCATCACCATCTGCGGCGGCGGCACCACGACGGTGCGCACATCGTTAAAGGGATCGATGCCGGCGCTCGCCAGCCAGTAGTAGAGCCACATGGCATGGGTGCCGGTGGGAAAGGTATGGGCGAAGGTGTAGCTGCCCGGCGCGCTGCGGTCGATCAGCCGTTTCAGCCCGCCGAGGTCGGTTACCCCTTTCTCCTGCAATTCACCGGAGAGGGTGATGGCCTGACCATTGCGGTTGAGGGTCATCAGATTAGCCATCGCCTGCGGCTTGCTGGCGATCCCCAGTTCAAGACCGTACAGCAGGCCGTAGAGAATATGCGCCGCGTCCAGCTCGCCGGCCACCAGCTTGTCGCGCACCGCCGCCCAGCTGGCTTCCTTACTCGCCACCAGGGTGATGCCATACTTTTTGTCAAACCCCTTCGCCGCGGCGATAGCCAGCGGCGCGCAATCGGTCAGCGGAATAAATCCGACCCGCACGCAGGTTTGCTCCGGTTTGTCCGATCCGCCGGCCCATGCGGCCTGCATCACCCCCGGCAGCAGCATCGCGCCGCCCAGCGCGGCCCCTGCCTGCAGCAAGCGCCGCCGGGAAATTGAAAACTTGTCGCTCATATCCGCTCCACCACGCGCAAAAAAAAAGCGTCCGACAGTGCATACGCACTGCAGGACGCCTTTATCCACGGACACCCGAACCGCCATTGGTTCGTTGTCCGGACTTTTATTCACTCAATCAGTAATGCAAACGGGATGCCAGCTTTGGCAATGGCGCGCTGGCGGGCTTTTTCCCAACGTTGGCCGGTTTTTCACGTAAAAGTGCACCGCCGGCAGGCAAAGAATGCCCATCGATTGTGCATCTACTCCTTTGGTGTTAGCGGCCAAATCGCCTTCACCATCAGCAGCGCGCGGGCTATCTCAACCATGCGCTGGTTTTTGTCCATGGCCATCTTGCGCAGCGTCTGCCAGGCCTGCTCCTCCTGCATTCCCTGGTGCGTCATCAGCAGGCTTTTCGCTTTTTCGATCAGCTTGCGTTCTTCGAGCGCGTCTTTCAGCGAGGCCAGCTGGCTGGAGAGCTGCTGTAGCTCATAGGCCTGCTGGCGCACCAGCGGCAGCAGCTGTTTATCCAGATGCGGCGTCAGGGTATCGACTTCCTCGCCGGGCAGCCAGCCAGGCGCGTCGTCCACTAACAGCGTGTCGGTGGCGTTCAGCAGATCGTCGATCAATTGCTCTTCCACTTCGCGCAGGTGTTCAAGCCGCTGGGTTTGCAGGCCAAACCAGCGCAGCGCCGTTTCCCCGCCGTCGGCGGCCGGCTGGCGGGTACAGGCGATCCGCCGCAGTTGCTCAATGTCCAGGCCGGCCTGGCATTGGGTGATAAACAGCTGGACGGTCGCCGGGCTGCCCAGCGCCTGAAAGCTGTCGAAGCAGGGCTGCTGACCGTCAATACGGTCCACCAGCTGCTGGCGCAGGCTGTCGCTGAACTCGCCGCGGGTAAAGCCCAGAGCGCCCAGCGCGCGCTCCTGACCCACCAGCTCTTTACCCTGCATAAAGCTGTACAGCGCGACCATGCGGCCGGCCACCGGCGGATCGTCAATGCTGTCATTGAGCTGCGGGACGATGTTCAGCAGATGGCGGATGACACGGCTGAACTGCTCCGTCGCGGCTTCCGCGGCAATCTGCCGGCGGGCGATCTGCTCACGCAGCGCCGGAAGCTGCAGCAGATCGCCAACCGCCCTGGCAATGCGCCAGCACAGCGCGCTGCCGGCGACCGTACGTGCCCGTTCGAGGCTGGCATAGAACAGCGCTAACCGCTCATCAACCAGCGCCCCGCCCGCCCGACACTCCGCCGCATACAGTTGGCCGCCCGAGCAAAGAAAAATATTCGACGCCCCGCGCTCGCACTGCAGCATATGCACCAGCGCGCTGAGCTGGCTGGCCAGTTCCCCCAGTTGGCTAAGCTGCTGAAGCTGTTGTTTTTGCAGGCGACGCGCCAGCTGTAGCCAGGCTGTCACATCGTCCGTGTGACCAGTCGTATTATTCATACCCCTCCTCCGGGTTAACGCTTTATACTGCGGTAAAGCAATAACCGTGCCTTTAAGAAGGAGTTTGTATGCAACGTATTGTGATTATCGCCAACGGCGCCGCCTATGGCAGCGAATCCCTGTTCAACAGCCTGCGCCTGGCCATTGCCCTGCGCGAGCAACAGTCCGACCTCGATCTCAAGCTGTTTCTGATGTCCGACGCCGTCACCGCCGGGCTGCGCGGGCAGAAGCCGGCGGAAGGATACAATGTGCAGCAGATGCTGGAGATCCTCACCGCCCAGCAGGTGCCGGTGAAGTTGTGCAAAACCTGCGCGGACGGCCGCGGCGTCAGCGCGCTACCGCTGATTGACGGCGTGGAGGTCGGTACTCTGGTTGAGCTGGCCCAGTGGACGCTGGCGGCAGATAAAGTGCTGACCTTCTGAATGTAGGCCGTCGAACGGGATGAAATGTCACGTATTGGCGCTTGAAGAGACAAAAAAAACGTTAGCTGAATGCTTTCAGGAACAACGTCATTTTTGTTTAATCTTTATCCCTTTTTTTGATCAAAATCAGCATCCC
>ENA-UEQM01000974-UEQM01000974.1-human-gut-metagenome-genome-assembly--contig:-NODE-974-length-14112-cov-7.363734_pt1 | contig 14112 bp, 10 predicted proteins | sample MGYA00242948_ERZ507948 | MGnify/ENA primary metagenome ERZ507948 (study PRJEB26167, sample SAMN06115440) | human gut metagenome | host: Homo sapiens | place: China:Hubei | collected 2015-07-28 | study... | reverse complement strand
TTGCCAACACTGTGCTCAACCAGCACCGGGATATGGACGTGTCTATCTACGGATATACCGCCAACCAGGGCTGGAAAACCAGCACTGCTGCACACAGCCAGCAAAAGAACCTGAACCTGTCACAAGAACGTGCACAGAGTGTATCCAGTTACTTATTAAGTTGCGGTGTTTCTACCAACCAGATTAAAGGCGTGCAAGGTATGGGTGAAAGCGATCCCGTTGCCAGCAACGATACAGCCGCAGGTCGTGAACAGAACCGTCGTGTAGAAGTGTACATGTACGCAAGTGAGCAAATGATTAAAGATGCACAGGCAGCTTCTAATTAAAAAAATTCTGCGTTATACACGCAATCTGTTGATTCTCTTTTTTACATCGACCTTACTGACGGTCATTATTTATCGGTTCATGCCGGTTTATATTACTCCGTTAATGGTCATTCGAAGTGTTCAACAGATCATTTCAGGAGATAAACCCACGTGGAAGCACACGTGGGTTTCTTTTGATAAGATATCTCCTAGCCTGCCAATGGCAGTGATAGCTTCCGAAGACAACCGTTTTGCCGAACACAACGGATTCGATCTTGTAGAAATCAAGAAAGCGATGAAAGAGAACGAAACACGCAAACGGAAACGCGGAGCAAGCACCATTAGTCAGCAGACAGCCAAGAATGTGTTCTTATGGCCGCAATCTTCGTGGGTACGCAAGGGACTCGAAGTCTACTTTACGTTTCTCATCGAACTGTTCTGGTCGAAAGAACGAATCATGGAAGTCTATCTCAACTCTCTAGAAATGGGAAATGGCATCTATGGTGCCGAAGCAGTAGCTCGTGAACACTTTCACAAGAATGCCAGCAAACTGACACCGGAAGAATGCGCACTAATTGCAGCCAGCCTTCCCAATCCTCGCAAATTCAATTCAAGCAGACCTGGCAACTACATGCTTAAAAGACAAAAGAAGATACTTTATCTTATGAAATGCGTCCCTACATTTCCGCCCAAACAAGATACGTCCTCTACGGTTTCAAAAAAGAAATAACCCGCACCCCCGTGTGGGCTTTCTTATTTTTAGAGTATTCAAAAAGAGTCTGAGAATCTAGAATAACTTTCTTCATGACCGATGAAGCATGAAGCAAATGCAATTTACCATCCACCCAACAGGCAAATCCTGTATGCACCACATCCAGCCCTTTTATATTGGTAGTAATCGCTATGATATCCCCATTCTTTATATCCAACTCCTCAGAAGAAACGTTCAGACTTGTTTTAGGAATATAAGAAACAGGAACATTTTTCCATTTTCTCTCTATTTCAATCATCTGGGATATCATGGAAGGATTATTTTTCAACCGGTGATAATTGTCAGAGTGTGTGGACATAAAATCCAAATTCAAGATTTGTGATACAGCAAGCCCTAATTCCCCTGTACGTTCATGTACAATTCCTTTCTGTTCGTTATCCTTAATCCAATCACTGAAGTAATGTAAACGCGAGACATAACCGGCTTGTTTTCCATTCCGATAGCGGATACACAGCAACGCTTTTTTGTAACTTTCAAAGTCACTTTTCCCATACTTGTCAGCGAGACTCAATGCAAGTACTGTTTCAACTAATGTGGTACAATCCACCTTATCCAAATGAACAACTAATCTCTCTTCATCTGTCCCATCCAATGTATTCGCTACGTATGGAACCCCTAATAGATTTTGGGCAAAAAACAATATCCTACAGCTATCGGCCGGCAACCGGGCAGCTTTTTGAAGCAGACTCTCGACTTTTATACTGTCATTTTCTGATGCTGAAACGATACAAGGCATTATTCCTAAAATCATTCCCAGCAACCACGGATACAGCTTTCTCATATATTTTTTCTTATCTACCTGTTTTTTCTGCATGGCAACAAAGATAACACATAACTGAATGAATGCAAATTTTAAAAGAATGAAAAGATAAAAACATCCGCCATGACAAATTCAACACTTGCCATAGCGGATAAAAAAAGCTATATAGCACCTTTAAATCATGCAGTAAACTCTGTTCTTTCCAAATAAGCTATAACATCACCTTTATTAACTACAGCTCCTTGTTGGGCGCAAACTTCTACAATACGTCCTGTAAAATTAGCAAAAATCTTTTCATACTCTCCCCACGGAGTGGAAATATAACAGAACACTTCATCATGCTGGTATTTCCGTCCGACAAACGGTGCCATAGAAGGACCTTCCACGGAAACTTCCCATAAAATCTGCCCCTTATCCGGTGCAATAATAGGATCTGCCTTAGCACGCTTATATTTTCGGATCGTTTCCTCATCGAAGCCACTTTTTACCACAGCCGCATCCTGAGCACGTTGTAAATCATCCATAAAACGTTTCTTGGCTACACCCGATTTATAATCACGGTATTGCCGGTCATGCATAGCCAGTTCAAACAACTCTTCCTCATCCTCACCATATTCCCATCCATTATCATCCATCTCCTTACGGTACTTGTCCAGCTCATCAGGATAGTTCACCTGAGGATCTTCATCAGTGAATTCGTAGCCTTTACTTTTCGCCAGTTCGATTATTTCAGGAGCCAACGCACCCGGCAATTTTCCACTTTTTCCCAAAATCATATCCCATGTATGGTTATCAATCATCGTCCATCTCTCCTCTCCCTTCACCAATTGCATAACATTCATCAAAGCCACATTCTTCACATATTGGCTAAACGGTGTTACTAAAGGTGGATATCCCAATTTCGGCCATACGTATTCCACTTCTTCAAACAGCATCACTACCAAATCATCCAAACTCATAGGTTCCTTTCCCTGTCCTTTCAGAATCAGATTGATGCCCGAATGCACCCCTTTCAGATCGGCCATCATTGAACCCATCATGCCACCGGGAAGTCCACATCCCAGCAGCAAGGAAGACATATGTTTGTTGGTAGGATCAATAAAATATCCCAAAAAATCATCAATAAATTCCTGCGTCATGCTACGCGCTTTCATATAAGCCTTCATATTGATTTCAGGTACCTGAAAACCTGCATTTTTCAACATAGCCTGTACAGAAATTACGTCAGGATGCACTTTTCCCCATGACAACGGCTCCATAGCGACATCAATGATATCCGCACCATTCTCACAAACTTCCAAAATAGATGCCATAGATAACCCAGGACCGGAATGTCCATGATATTGTACAATGACTTCAGGATGTTTATCTTTGATATTTCTCACCAACTGCCCCAACATTTCAGGACGGCCGATACCTGCCATATCTTTCAAACAGATTTCGGGTGCCCCTGCTTCTATTAACTGGTCGGCAATATAAGAATAATAATCCACCGTATGTACAGGAGAATAAGTGATGCAAAGAGTGGCTTGAGGAATCATCCCCGCTTCTTTAGCATATTTTATGGAAGGAATAATATTACGAACTTCATTCAAACCACAAAAAATACGAGTAATATCCACTCCTTGCGCATGTTTTACCCTATACATCAACCGACGTACATCAGCTGGAACAGGATACATTCGCAATGCATTTAAACCACGGTCCAACATATGCGTCTGAATACCCGCCTCACGTAAAGGCTTGGTAAATGTACGCACTGCCTTGTTAGGATTCTCACCATACAGCAAGTTCACTTGTTCAAAAGCACCTCCATTAGTTTCGACTCGGGCAAAACACCCCATTTCAACGATTAGAGGAGCAATTTTGGCTAACTGATCAGCTCTGGGCTGGTACTTCCCTGATGACTGCCACATATCGCGGTAGACCAAACTGAATTTGATTTCTTTTTTCATAATTATTACTTGATTTAAAGGTGTCTTGTCCTTTTGCAAATATAACAAATGAATAAAAATAAAGTTAATATTCGAAGCTGTTTTTTAGCTTCCAAAAACATGTTTAATATCATATTGTAAACCAACAAAAACAAAAAAGGCAGAGCAAAAGAATTTCACTCTACCTTTTTGATAATTTTCCCCCCTTGGATTATACAAAATCACGGAGCTGTCCCTGCAAGCGTTGTCTGGTAAAAAAAATTCTGCTTTTTACAGTACCCAACGGCAATCCCAGCTTTTCGGCAATCTCACGATATTTAAATCCCGACACATGCATAGCGAATGGAATACGGTATTCTTTAGGAAGCAAACCGACTATACGATGTATTTCTTTCATGTCATAAGCTCCCTCGGTACTATCAAAGCCGGAATCCTGAGGCATACTTAAATGGTAGAGATTGTCTGTATGGTCCACAAATGTCTGGTCACGCACTATTTTCCTATAATTGTTTATAAAGATGTTACGCATAATGGTATACATCCATCCCTTAAAGTTTGTATCGGGGATATACTTGTCTTCATTATCCAGCGCTTTCAATGAAGTTTCTTGTAGCAGGTCATTAGCCTCCTCACGGTCGGCTGTGAGTTTGTATGCAAACCGAAGTAATTCTTCTTGCACACCCAGCAGGTTCTTTTTAAAACTAACGCTATTCATAAGTCTTTCAGTTTAGGTTCATATTCTTTTTCCATGCTCTCGGTAATGCAAGGATAGCGCATTTTAAATAGGTGTCAAAGAAAAAACTATCAAAATAGGGGGTAAAAACCGTCATTTATCAGTTTTTACCCCCTGTTTTGATAGTTTTCAGGTGCTATTTAGCGTTGTTCCCCCTTTAAAATTGGTAAACAGATACTATATTTAACAGCTAAAATACGCGCCAAAAACACAGTACTACCTCCTATTATCTGGCAAATAAAGGCTTCCAGACCAAACAGATCACATATCCAATAGGCCAATCCCCCCACCACACAGGCCATTGCATAAATTTCTTTACGAAAAATAAGCGGAATTTCATTAATAAAAACATCGCGGAGCACACCACCTGCGGCCCCAGTGATACTACCCATGATTATAGCTACCCAAAAAGGATATCCGAGAGCAATACTTTTGCCTACTCCCACTACTGTAAATAGTGCCAGACCGATGCTGTCGAACAGGAAAAAAGTGTTATGCATATGAATCAGATACTTGCCGAAAGCAATTACCCAAAACAATGCAAGTCCTGTACATATTAAATATATAGGGTCGGTCATCCAACCCGGAGTCACATCTAGAAGCACATCACGGATAGTACCTCCTCCGATAGCCGTTGCCAAACCCACTACATATGCACCAAACCAGTCAAACTGTTTGGCAGACGCCAATCTGATACCACTGATGGCAAAGGCAAACGTGCCTATAAAATCTAAAACTTGAACAAATGTTAGCATAATGGTTGTTATTTGTCTGCAAAGTAACGAATAAATTCGATAAGAAAATGTATTTTTGTGTTCAGAAAATAGCTTAAAATAAGATGAAAGTAACAATTATCGCAGGTGCACGTCCCAATTTCATGAAAATTGCCCCATTAATGCGTGCTATCAAGGCTGCAAAGGCAGCAGGAAAAAATATCACTGCCCGTCTGGTCTACACAGGTTCGGACGAAGATAAAAGTTTGGAACCTTCTCTGTTTACAGACCTAGATATGCCGCGTCCCGATGTATATCTGCATGTAGATAATACAGATTTTTTCCAGCGAATGGCAGGTATATTGGTAGCTTTCGCCCGCGAACTGGAACAGCATCCTGCACAGGTAGTACTTGTAGTGGATGACCTGACTCCTACTATGGCGTGCTCTATCGTAGCTAAAAAGAAAGGGATAAAAGTCGCTCATCTAGTGGCCGGAACCCGCTCTTTCGATATGGATATGCCAAAGGAAGTGAACAGCATGATAACAGATGGCTTGTCCGATTATCTGTTCACGGCCGGAATGGTAGCCAACCGCAATCTGAATCAAACAGGAACCGAACAGGCACATGTACATTTTGTAGGAAACATCCTGATTGATACGCTGCGTTATAACCGTACCCGTTTACAGCGCCCGGTAGCGTTCTCCATTATGGGACTGAAAGAAAAAGAATACCTCTTGCTAACATTGAACAAACATTCATTGCTTAACAAGGACACAACACTGAAAGCCATCTTCCGCACTATACTGGAAAAAACAGACAAGCCGATCGTGGCGCCGCTCCATACATATGTAAAAAACAAGCTGTCTGCTTTAGGAATTACTTCCGAAAGGTTATATATATTACCACCGCAACCTTATTTGTCATTCGGATATTTAGTGAACCACGCCTGGGGTATCATTACAGATTCGGGCAATGTAGCGGAAGAAGCTACTTTTTTAGGAATCCCCTGCATGACATTAAGCACGTATGCAGAACATCCCGAAACAGTGACAATCGGCACAAACCGGCTGGTGGGGGAAAACTCTGAAATCCTGGCAGACGCCCTTGACATTCTGAATAAAGGAGAATGGCAGAAGGGACATTTGCCGGAACGTTGGGATGGACACGCTGCAGAAAGAATTGTACAAACATTGCTGGGTGAACATAAATAAAATGGAGAACCAATAAAAACACGGATGCCGCAGAATATCAAATTCTACGGCATCCGTGTTTTTATTGGTTCTCATCGATATCGCTTACACTCTCCTTTCTTACCAAGTATAATTCAAACCAAAACTAAGCAATTCCTGCAACTGGAAATAACTCTTGTTATCTTCTGTCAGTGTCACACCGTCATCATAACGCGCATGAACAAACAACTTAGTAGACAAATAACGGTTCAACACAAAATTAAATGTATTTTCCCAACTGGCAATTACGGTGTCATAAGTTGTAAAGTACTCCAATTTAGACTCCCACACAATACTGGGGATAATTGTCCAAGTCAGATTACCTGTAAATTTCGAACCGAAGAGATTCGCTGTTTTATGCCCCGGATCCACATTAAAAGCACCCGGATCAGTTATCTTATCATTGCTGATATACATAAAAGTATACGCCAGTGGAGATCCCAACAAAGACAATGAATAATTCTTCTTATTCTGCTTAAAGTCCATACCGAGGGTTATATACAATTGGGCGGGAGACAGAAAATTAGAAATCATATCATTCGTATTCGTCTTATAATTTCCAAAGAACTGAGTCTTGAACTCGCCCGCCAAAGTATAATACCAGTTTTTGAAGGCTTTTACACCCAGTTTACTGCTTAAACGAAGCAAGTCGGCATTCGTCTTATACTTATGCACTGTATCTGACGGTGCTGTAACAAAACCCAATTTTATTTCCAGCTTATTTTCAAACTCTATACGCTGGCGGTCATCAAAATTAGCTTCCAGCACTAAGCCGGACAACAGCGCATTAGTACTTTCACCACCTTTATACCAGTTATCTGAAATATAATGTTGTGTGAACTGAACATACCCATTCCCCTTATGCGTCCAAAAGTTAGGGCGTACCACCAACAATTCATTATCCGTAGTCAAGCTTTCCACCGGTGTTTCCGGTTGAAGGAAACTTTTGATTCTCTCTTTCCTTGGTCTTTTTACTATCTGATTATTTTCCAGTGGTTTCAAATCAGCCAAATAAAGTTCGTTATTCACCAATCTGCCCGGATATTGCAAATAATAATTCCTTAATATATTATTCGACCAACGGTCGGCAGCGGCCAAGGTTTCCAAATCGGGCAGTTGATATATAGCTGCAGATGCAGAGTCACGCTTTCCCATATATAGCGAATCGACAGCTGTCATTATTTTCGTATCCGGACTCCATTTTATTTCAAAAATTTCTTTTATAGGAGCTTCATAATAAGTGGGCGGAACAAACAACTTATAAAAAGCCGGATTAGGACGTACCCGCCGGGGCGCCGGAATATTCAAATCATCCCACAGCCTGAAATAAGCAAAATAAGATGCGCTTAATGCAGACAATGAATCAGAATAGGCTTTCACAGCCGGATTTTCTTTCGTCTTGGCTATTTTCTGTGCCGGCACTTCTTCCATACAGAATACAGCAAGTATTATAGCCAAACATATACTTTTTCTCATACTAATTTTAGTTTTGTGCAAAAGTACACTTAATTTTCCTTTTCCCCAAAAACTGTTTCCTTTATATAGTAACGAATGATAAATTCAGTTTCATCAAATGATTTTTTAAAGCATATCCGACAATATTGAAAAAGATTTTGTAATTTTGCAACTTTGATAAATATTGCGATTTTGATAATTAAGAAAATAACATTTAAAAATATTAAGTCGTGGGAGAAACTAAGTATATCTTCGTAACTGGTGGTGTTGCCTCCTCATTAGGTAAAGGTATTATTTCATCATCAATAGGTAAATTACTGCAAGCCAGAGGCTATAATGTAACAATTCAGAAGTTCGATCCGTATATCAATATTGATCCGGGAACTTTGAATCCTTATGAACATGGTGAATGTTATGTAACGGTAGACGGACACGAAGCCGACCTCGATTTGGGACATTACGAACGTTTTTTGGGCATCCAGACAACTAAAGCCAATAACATTACAACAGGACGTATTTACAAAAGTGTTATTGACAAAGAACGCCGTGGTGACTATTTGGGAAAGACTATTCAGGTTATCCCCCATATCACCGATGAGATCAAACGCAATGTAAAATTATTGGGAAGCAAATATAAATTTGATTTTGTCATTACCGAAATCGGTGGTACCGTAGGTGATATTGAATCACTTCCTTATTTGGAAAGTATCCGCCAATTGAAATGGGAAATGGGACGTAATGCGTTGTGCGTACACCTTACTTATGTTCCTTATCTGGCTGCAGCAGGCGAATTGAAGACCAAACCTACCCAGCACTCCGTAAAAGAGCTGCAATCTGTTGGTATTCAACCAGATGTATTGGTATTGCGTACCGAGCACGAATTGAGCACAAACTTGAAAAAGAAAGTTGCTCTGTTCTGTAACGTAGATGAAAATGCTGTGGTGCAGTCTATCGATATGCCCACCATTTATGAAGTACCTTTGCGTATGCAAGAACAGGGACTGGATGTAACCATTCTCCAAAAGATGGGATTGCCCGTGGGTGAAACTCCAACCCTCGGTCCATGGAGAGATTTTCTAGATCGCCGTCATAAGGCAACTGAGAAAGTAAAAATTGGATTGGTTGGTAAATACGATTTGCAAGACGCTTATAAATCTATCCTTGAAGCCTTGTCACAAGCCGCCACTTACAATGACCGCAAAGCGGATATCCACTTCATAAACAGCGAGAAACTGACAGATGCTAATGTAGAAGAGCAGATTAAGGATATGGATGGTATCATCATCTGCCCGGGATTCGGACAACGTGGCATAGAAGGTAAGTTCGTTGCTATCAAATATGCACGTACACACAATGTACCGACTTTTGGTATCTGTCTAGGTATGCAGTGCATGGCTATTGAGTTTGCCCGTAACGTGCTAGGTTATACAGATGCCAACAGCCGCGAAATGGATGAAAAAACGCCACACAACGTGATAGACATTATGGAAGAACAGAAAGCTATCACCAATATGGGCGGCACTATGCGCCTGGGAGCCTATGAATGTATCCTTGACCAACACTCAAAGACTTTTGAAGCCTATAAAAGCGAACACATACAGGAACGCCACCGTCACCGCTACGAATTCAATAATGACTATAAGCAGGAGTACGAAAAGGCGGGTATGAAATGCGTGGGTATCAATCCGGAATCCGATTTAGTGGAAATAATTGAAATCCCGACATTAAAATGGTTCATCGGAGTACAGTTCCATCCCGAGTACAGCAGTACAGTATTGAAACCACATCCTTTATTCCTGTCATTTATCAAAGCGGCAATAGACAAATAAGAAACGAGAATTATAATATAATAAGGTAAACAAGTAAAAATGGACAAAAACACTTTAGTGGGATTCGCCCTGATTGGTGCAGTTGTGATAGGCTTCAGCATCTACAACCGTCCTAGCCAGGAAGAAATGGCACGTGCCAAACATTATCAGGATTCCATTCAGGCGATAGCCCAAAAAGAGGCCGAACGACTGGCACAGGCTGCCACGGCACAGAGTCAGAATGCAACATTGCATTTAGACTCTACCTCTATGTTCTATGGCGCAAACCAAGGTACGGAACAGCTAACGACACTGGAAAATAATGTAGTAAAACTGACTTTCACCAATAAAGGTGGACGGGTGTGCGCAGCCATATTAAAAGATTATAACGGACAGGACGGCAAGCCTTTGATGTTATTTGATGAAAAAGATTCGGGCATGAATTTCGCTTTCGAAGGAAAGAATGAAAATATTTTGACCGAGGATATGTATTTCCAACCTACCAACGTAACAGACAGCACTGTAACTATGCGTTTGGCAGCAAACAATGGAGGCTATATAGATTTCGATTACAAACTTTTACCGGATGCTTACATGGTGAATTTCACTATTCGCGCAAACGGCATGCAGAATTTCTTCCCTCCTGCCCTGAACACAGTCAATATAAACTGGCGTCAACGGGCACGCCAGCTTGAAAAAGGTTTCAGCTTCGAACAGCGCTATACTTCGCTCACCTACAAGCCGGTAGAAAAAAGTTCAGACTATCTGAACGAAATGAAAGAAGCAAAAGAAGATGTTACCGACCGTTTGGATTGGATTGCTTTCAAGAATCAGTTCTTCTCAAGCGTACTTATTGCCGATCAAGATTTTGATAAAGCTTCCCTAACCTCTACCCCCCAACAGGAAGGAAGCGGATATATGAAGAACTATACCGCGGACATGACAACTTTCTTTGATCCTACCGGAAAGCAGCCTACCGATATGCAGTTCTACTTCGGTCCGAACCATTTCAAGACTTTGCTGAACAGCAATGATCTAAGCCTTTCCCAAAAAGATTTGGAACTGGAAGACCTGGTTTATTTGGGCTGGCCCATTATCCGCTGGGTAAACCGCTGGTTCACTATTAATTTGTTTGATTGGCTCTCAGGGTGGGGACTGAGCATGGGTGTCGTATTGCTGCTGATGACGATTATCGTCAAAGTGTTAGTTTATCCGGCTACCTACAAATCATATATGTCCTCTGCCAAGATGCGCGTCCTGAAACCCTACATCAACGAGATCAACGCAAAATATCCCAAGAAAGAAGATGCTTTGAAAAAGCAGCAGGAAACGATGGCACTTTACAGCAAATACGGAGTAAGCCCTATGGGAGGTTGCTTGCCTATGCTGATCCAAATGCCGGTATTCATGGCTTTATTCTTCTTCGTGCCTAACGCTATTGAGTTGCGCCAACAAAGTTTCTTATGGGCCCCGGACTTGTCCACTTATGATGATATTATCAACTGGGGAACCAACATTCCTCTGCTGGGCAATCATTTAAGCCTCTTCTGTTTGCTGTTCAGTATCACCAATATTCTGAACACCATGTACACCATGAAGCAGCAGGATATGGGACAACAGCAAATGCCGGGTATGAAACTAATGATGTATATCATGCCAGTCATGTTTATTTTCATCTTCAACGGTTATTCATCCGGCTTGAACTACTATTACTTCATTTCCGGACTGATTGGTATCCTCACTATGGTGATTCTGCGCAAAACAACTGATGAAAAGAAACTCCTTGCCATGTTGGAAGCCCGAAAAGAAAAGAAGAGCCAAAAGAATGGCGGCAAACCGGGTGGCGGACTGATGGCTAAACTGGAAGCTTTACAAAAGGAGCAGGAACGACTGCAACAAGAAAGAATGAATAAAGGGAAAAAATAACGAGTTTACACTTCCTTAAAAAAACAGCGAAGACCGGCATATTTGCTCTTCTTTGCAAAGACACCCTTCCACAGACACACAAAGAAACAAAACAAATATGCAGGAACATTTCACATCACCGGCTTTTATACGTATTTTTGCAATCAGTTAATCATCAAAAACAATTTTTAGATATGAATAAATCAAGCGCAACCATCATGGCAGCAGCACTTATGCTAGCTTCTTCCTGTACCGAAGTGAAACAGGAAGGACAGGGCTACGAGCCCATTATAGGCAAGCAAGAAATCACCATCAAAGACGGTCGTCTTACCCCCGAAGCCCTGTGGGCAATGGGACGCATAGGCAGTCTGAGTATTTCCCCCGATGGCAAACAAATAGCCTACACCGTAGCCTATTATAGTGTTCCCGAAAACAAAAGCCATCATGTAATTTACGTAATGGATGCCGATGGAAAGAACAACACCCTGCTTACTCAAACAGCATGGAATGAAAGCGAGCCTCAATGGATAAAAGGCGGAACAAAAATCGCATTCTTATGCAATGAAAGTGGTGGCAGCCAAATTTGGGAGATGAATCCTGACGGTACGGAACGCCGTATCATTTCCGATTTCAAAGGAAACATAGAAGGATTCTCTTTTTCACCGGATGGCAAAAAGATTCTTTTCATCTCACAAATAAAATACGGCCAACGCACTGTAGACCTCTACCCTGACCTACCCAAAGCCAGCGGTATCATTGTAAACGACCTGATGTATAAACATTGGGATGAATGGGTAGAAAGTATTCCACATCCTTTTATCGCTGATTTTGATGGTAACATGATGGGAGCAGCCACCGATATCATGGAAGGTGAGCCGTTTGAAGCTCCAATGAAACCTTTCGGAGGTATCGAGCAGCTGGCTTGGAGCAACGACTCTAAACAAATAGCTTACACCAGCCGGAAAAAGCAAGGATTGGCATACGCAGTATCTACCGACTCGGATATATACCTTTATAATATAGAAAAAGGCACAACACTGAACCTGTGCAAACCGAATGGAAAAGATGAAATGAAAGGATATGACACCAATCCTAAATTCAGCCCCAACGGCAAATACATTGCATGGCAAAGCATGGAGCGCGATGGTTACGAAAGTGACCGGAACCGCCTGTGCATCTACAATTTAGATGACGGTCAAAAGACATTTGTTACCGAAAATTTTGAATCAGGCGTAGATGACTATTGCTGGAACAATGATTCGCAAAGTCTGTACTTTGTCGGTGTATGGCATGGAACCAGCATGGTATACAATGCCAATCTGAATGGTGATATAAAAAAACTGACTGATGGCATGTATGACTACGGATCAGTAGCCATGGCGGGCGATAAAATAATTACCAAACGTCACTCTATCAGTGCCGCCGATGAAATCTACACCCTCACTCCTGCCGACGGGCAAGTGGCGCAACTCTCACACGAGAATGATCACATCTTTAAACAGCTGAATTTGGGCAAAGTGGAGGAAAGATGGACCAAAACTACCGATGGCAAGCAAATGCTTTCATGGGTGATCTATCCCGTCAATTTTGACGCAAACAAGAAGTATCCTACTTTATTATTCTGTGAAGGTGGCCCGCAAAGTCCCGTCAGCCAATTCTGGAGCTACCGCTGGAACTTCCAGATTATGGCAGCCAACGATTATATTATCATCGCTCCGAATCGTCGTGGGCTACCTGGATTCGGCATGGAATGGTTGGAACAAATTAGCGGTGACTATGGAGGTCAATGTATGAAAGACTATTTGTCAGCCATAGATGATATTTCAAAAGAACCATATGTAGATACTAATCGTTTGGGATGCGTAGGTGCCAGCTTCGGCGGATTCTCCGTCTATTGGCTGGCGGGACACCATGACAAACGTTTTAAAGCATTTATCGCACACGATGGTATATTCAATATGGAGCAGCAATATCTGGAAACAGAAGAAATGTGGTTCGCCAACTGGGATATGGGTGGTGCATATTGGGACAAAAACAATGCAACGGCACAACGTACCTTTGCCAACTCTCCTCATCGTTTCGTTGATAAATGGGACACTCCCATTCTCTGCATTCACGGTGAAAAGGATTATAGAATTCTTGCTTCACAAGGTATGTCGGCGTTCAATGCAGCTGTATTGCGCGGTGTTCCGGCCGAACTTTTATTATATCCGGATGAGAATCATTGGGTATTGAAACCGCAAAATGGGGTGTTATGGCAACGCACTTTCTTTAGTTGGTTAGATAAATGGCTCAAATAACGCCTAAATTACCGCAATATTATCCGTTATTAGAACTATATAGTATAATTTTCAATTTTTGTGTTACCTTTGTAATGTCAAACAAAAAATGAACATTAAGTGATATTTGTTAAGCTACCTTTTATTAGGTGAGTAAACAATAGCTTGTGAAAGTAATTGTTTACAGTGTTAGTATATAAATAACTTTTTATTCCC
>ENA-UEQM01000971-UEQM01000971.1-human-gut-metagenome-genome-assembly--contig:-NODE-971-length-14138-cov-10.112296_pt1 | contig 14138 bp, 9 predicted proteins | sample MGYA00242948_ERZ507948 | MGnify/ENA primary metagenome ERZ507948 (study PRJEB26167, sample SAMN06115440) | human gut metagenome | host: Homo sapiens | place: China:Hubei | collected 2015-07-28 | study... | reverse complement strand
CAGTCTCTTGAATGGAATAAGTCGTCGTATCTATAACATTCGATTCATATATTCCCAGATTGCAAAATTGCTCCCACATGGTTTCTACCAATTCGATATTTGTCTTTCGGTCTAACTTTGAGCGTTCAACAGCTCGCTTCAAGGTTTCTTCCTTACTTGCCCTTAAAATAATATAATGCACCTCATAATGTTCCCGAACAAGACTTTGCCACGGCTTTAAAAACCACGGTCCGATAATACTGTCAACAATTACATCATATCCACCACGAGCATATCGCTTCGCAGCTTCTAAAAACGCTTCAATGACAATCAAATTTTGCTCATTTGATTCTGGCAAATGCGGTGGTATTGCCCCTTTACTCAAATAATGATAAAAGTCATCTGTGTGCATATGCACAGACTTTTCCAAATCTGATTCTTTTGCGACAATCGACGCAGTTGTTGTCTTTCCTGTTCCCGGCGAACCTGTAATCACAATAATTCTTCCTTGGTTCATTTTCACTCCTCCTATTTCGATTTGTTGATAACTCATTATATCATAAATCTATCCACTATATCATAAATCTATCCACTTTTCAATCTATATCACGCAATTAACTTGGAAAGGAACACCGCCGAGCAATGGGTTATCTCGGCGGTCACTCTTTTACTCGTTGTCCGCTCCATACGATACCGACGACGGAATTCCGTTATCATTTAGATTTTTCTCGATATCCTTCACCGGAAGTGAGGAAAAATACGCTTCTCTTCCCTCTTTTATTATAAGCTCGTGGCACGGCTTGTTTCCGGCGTTGTCGGGAATGCACGCGTCCATTATGTTCACGGCTATCATCTCGGGAGTAATGGCGGCTCTCCCTCCGGCTTGACCTACGCACACCACCGCGTCGGGTCTGTATTGCTCCACCGCTTTTTTAAGAACCTCTCCTGCCTTTCCAAACACCGTCGGCACTTCGAGCTTTAAAATTTCCGCGCCTTGTATTTCGTTTTTCATCATTTTTACGGCTTCTCCCGCAGGATTGATTTTCTCTCCCCCGAACGGGTCAAAGCCTGTGAACAGTATTCTCATTTTATCATGCCTTTCTTTGTCTGTATTCTCTCAAAATCTCGCGGCACCTGTTTTGAAGCCACTCTGTTGTCTCAGTATCGTTTTCGACAGCGTTTTCGTATATTTCCGTCAGCCCTATCCGCAGCTCATAGCATAAAATTCGCTCGGTATATCTCGGCAGGTGAGAGTATTTTCTCTCCCAATACGCCGCAGTTTTTTCCATGCACATGAGCCATGTCCGCCAAAAATACGCGGTCGCGATGTCGTAAAGAAAGTCCCCGTAAGCCGCGCAGTCCCAGTCTATAACGCCACTTATCCTCGATTTTTTGCCTACGATAACATTATTCGAGCCGAAATCCCCGTGGAACAGCGCTCTTTCTTCCGGGCAATAAGATATAAGCTCACGATATGCCGCGAGAAGTTCGTCGATGAGTGAGAGGTTAACATAGCTCCTGCTTACCGCCGTCCAGTCTCTCTCGAATACCTCCGCAAGATATTCTCTCCAGCTGTAAAACGGAGCGTTTCCCGTATCGCTGTCAAACACGCCGCAGCCGGAAGTGCCTGATATATCGGTTCGCGATATTGCTTCGGTTACATCCGTAATATCGCCGAGCAGTCGCACAACCGTTTCTTCATCGGAGTCCTCATATGTAATCCCGTCCGCTTTTACGCTGATGCAGAAGTAGTGCGTGCCGTCAAAGTTGCCTGTTTCAACAACCTCTGGAATAGGAACTCTATCCGAGCGGAAGTGCTCATAGGCGTATTTGTCTTTTTTGAAGCCTTCCATATTTGAATTTATGCGCACGACATATTCTCTGCCGCCACGCGAAAACCAATACGCCTGTGACTCCTGCCCTTCTTTTATCGGAAAAAGCCTTATATCCTCACCGTACTTTCGGCTTAAAAACTCTGTGATGCTTTCTTTTGAATAATCGCTTTTCATGTTCCGCTCTCTCTTTTAGCTCTGTCTGAGGATAATATACCACAAAAAAGCAAAAAAATCTAAGACAACAACGCTGCCCTACTTGCGATTTTTTCTTGTACTGCGGAAACAGTTTCTTGAATGGAATAAGTGGTCGTATCTACAACATTCGATTCATATATTCCCAAAAAGAAGCATTTGAAAATGCTGAATATACAGGATTAGGATGTACTACAACGACATTGAGTTGCATTGATATGCTTATCATGTTATATTTACGGTATCTTAACTGAGACTAACGCGCGCCATAAGCTAAGGAAAAAATATTCACACAGAAAAAAATGCCACATGCGAGGTGCAACTGGATTGAAAAAACGCCCCCGGCGGAACCGGAGGCGTGACGCGTCATCTGGCGAAAAATCCTTTTTTCAGCATTCCATCGGCGATGTGCCAGTGAATGGAGCAGGTTTTCTCGAGAAACATTCGGTCGTGACTGATTAGGAGCAGTGCGCCCGCACACTCCGCCAGAGCCGCCTCCAAACAGCGGATCGACGGCAGATCCAGGTGATTGGTCGGTTCGTCCAAGACGATTAATTTCACCTGACGCAACACCCCCAGCCCGAAAAAGAGCTTGCGCCATTCGCCCGGACTGCAACTGGTCGAATCCAACACCCGCTCCGGGCGCGAACCCAGCGACGCCACCACATTCATTACCTTGCTGAAATCATCGCGCCCAAGCTCGCGCAAAGTGGAGTAAATCGTGGCGGTCATACTTGAATCCAACTCCTGCGGCATATACAAATATTCCGTCGGATCAAGCTTCAACTCCGGCAACAGTCGGCGCAATAGTGTACTTTTGCCACCGCCGTTGTCACCGGTCAACGCGATCCGGTCGCGATTGCCGATGACGAGTTCGGGAAACGTCAAAATCCGGCGTTCCCCCAGTGGCAACACCCCCGCCGGAAGTTCCAAGAGCGCGTTGCGGCTCGAATAACAGCCGTAGGGAATTTTCAAGCCATACTGCGCTTTTTTGACCTTGCCGAGTTCGGCCAGTTTCGTTCTGGCGCGTTCGGCGGCCTTGCGCTGGAGCTTGGCCAGATCGCCGGCGGTGCGGTCGCGGCCGGAGACACGGGCGGCGTCAATCCGGCCTTTGCCATCGTGGTCATGACGGTCGAGCTTGCGTTTGCAGTCGGCATTGCGCGATTTTTGCTCCTTTTCGCGGCGGCGCTGGAGTTCGGCTTTGGTGCGCTTGAGTTCGCGCTTCAAGGTTTGTTGTTGCGTCAAAAGTTGGTCAATTTCGGACTCCTGTGCGGCGATTCCGGCGGTGACGCCGCCTGGCCGCAACGTTGCCTTGCCGTGTTCCAGAAACAGACACTGCGAACAAAGCGCATCCAAGAGTTCGCGGTCATGGCTGACGATTACGCCGATGCCGCGAAACGCGGCGAGTTCGCGCAACAATAGTTCGCGGCCGGAGGCGTCCAGATGATTGGTAGGTTCGTCGATGCACAAAATATCCGGCTGTTGGAACAACGCCGTGGCAATCTGGAGCTTTTTGCGCTCACCGAGTGAAAGCGTCTGCCAACGCGCGAGCATCTCCGGCGTGAGCTTGAGATTTTCGCACAAACGAAACGCATAGCCGTCGGTGGCGGTGAACAAATCCGCCGCGCCGTCGGGCGGCTCGAACACCTCCTGCATACAAAATACGGCGGGGCCGGAAGCCGAAACCGTACCGCGATCCGGGGTCAAAAGTCCGGTCAGGAGCTTCAACAAGGTGCTTTTGCCACACCCGTTGGCGCCGACCACGCCGGTAAAACCGCCGGGAAACGACAAAGAAAGCTCATCGAACAACGGTTCGACGGCACCATCATATTCAAAGGAAATTCGGGAAATAAAAAGATGAAAAGACATACGGCCTCCACGACAAAAAACAACACCACCAGCGGATAAAATGAATTCCGCTTAAAATTAGAAACACAGACGAAAAACGCCTGTCCATGGTCGTGTTGTTAGTTGCGCACCGGTATGTCCTCCATTGAGTTATGATATAATATAGTGTGCTTTGCCTGAAAATGCAAGTGAATATGTTCATACGCTTTCCATCATGAAAAATCACAAATGCTGTATTTTCGCTTCATTCACGTGGCCTTGTTCGCGTCTGGTTAACGCTGTTAGCCAGATACTTACAAAGCCACGCGACTTTTGCGTAAATTTCGCATTTATGACTTCTCATTCAGGAAAGCGTATTACGTGGAGGGTGTTTTTATTCCATGAGGGATCAAAAATCATTTTGTCCTCGTTTTCATCGATCTTCGGGTGTATATTATACTGTCGCGCGATTGCGGCTTTACATAAATTACAGCATCCGGCATGCCGGAGAGAGCGATTACAGAAATGAACAGCAAACAAGTGAACGAGACGACGATACGGCTGAACGCCTTTATGCGTGATGTCAAAGACGGAAATTTGCGAACCATTCTGAAAAACATGCAGTCCATGCTGGACTACCATGCGGAAAAAATTCGAATTTATGAGGAACATCTGTCGGAGCTAACGGGGAAAGCCCGACTGGAACTGACTGATTCGGATAAACGCCGTTTGGCTCAAAAGGGCAAAGCTTTGAACGACTACCTGCTGGCGGCGGTTGAACCGACATGGGCTCCGGGGACATTGCGGGGCTGGTACAATTCTCTGGTCGGCGCAAAATACAACAGCGTCAGAGATGGACAAAAGAAGCGTGGACGCAAACCGATCTCGCAGGAAATCGTGGACGAAGTCTTGAAGCTGGCTAAAAACAATCCGGACTGGGGTTATGACCGTATTGCGGGAGTCATGAAATATCTGAAATACGATGTCAGCGCAACGACGGTTCGCCACATTCTCGATGACAACGGAATTGTTCCGGATCCGGAACGGAGACTGCGCGGAGACTGGGATCAGTTTATTGAGACGCAGCAGTACTCCACCGCTTCGACCGATTTTGCTCAGGTGGAACGGCTGACTCCATTCGGACTGGTTCGAGAGAGTCTACTGTTTTTCATGGACATTGGCAGCCGTGAAGTTCGGCTTGGCGGCATCGTTCATGCGCCGGACAGCAACTGGACAACGCAAATAGCCAGAAATATGTGCGATATGTGGGATGGCTTTCTTCTCGGCAAGAAGTATCTGATTCACGACCGCGACAGCTTTTTCAATAAGCGGTTCGATTCCGTTTTTGAATCCATCGGGATTACCATCAAGAAATTGCCGCCGTTTACGCCGCAGATGAATGCACGGATGGAAAACTTTATCCGAGCAATCAAGACAGAGTGTCTTGACAAAATGATCATTACGTCTGAATCGCAGTTGCGGCTGGTCGTAAAAGAATACCTCGAATACTGGAATCATTACCGCCCGCACTCCGGTCTCGGCGGTGCGATGGTCAAACCCTATCCGCAGGATGACGATGGAGAAGTCGTTGAGACCTCATTCCTTGGGGGATTGCTCCACGGCTACCGGCGGGTTCGTAAAGCGGCGTAGGAATTAAAACACCCCCGTTACGCGCGCGCGAGAAAATCCATTTTCTCGGCGGATTTTCAGCTCAGAGCGTCACCTCCGTTTGAGAACGTTTGACCTCAAACCGAAAAGTCGGATGTTCGAAATTCGGTCGAAAAGTCGGCGAGGGTTGTAAAAGTCGGCGTTTCGATGTTTTCAGAGTATCGCTTTGTCGAAGTTTCGAACTCCATGACGTTTCGTCCGCCTCAAATCCATTCTCTGTTTTTCCCCGCTTCCGATTTTGAGAAAATTTCGAAATTCTCAAAACCGAACCATTTTTACGTTGTTTCGAACCGTGTTGAGGTCAAGAGAATTTTTCGATTCTATAGAAACATGGACGAGGAAATGTCGTCGGGCGGTCATCGTCGTCTGACGGCATTCATTTTGTGGCCATTTCCCCTTTCGAAAAAATCTCCCCTCGATCCACCATCACCATGGAGCTGGCTGGGCGCTTACTTGCCGAGGTAAATATTTCGCAATTTTTTCATATTGTTCATGATTGAGTTTCATGCTGTTAATATAGCAGTATATCCTATCTTTTCAATAGTGTGAACAGAATCTAAAAACAATCAGCCAAGAGAAACGAGAAGGAGACCTGCGACGACGAGGGCGATGCCGGAGAGTTTGAGGGGATTGTGGTTTTCTTTAAGAAGAAAAATTCCGGCGAGGACGCCGAGGGGGAGACTCATCTGGCGGAAGGCTTGAATGTAGCTGACGTTGCTGACGAACAACATGGAAATGAGGACGAGTGCATAAGCGCCGGAGGCGAAGCATCCGCAGATCACAGGATAAATCGAGCGGCAGAAGAGGCGTTTGAATTCGGCGCGTTCCTCTTGGTGGGAATAGACATAGGAGCCGAGTCCGGCGGTAATCATGAGTTCGATCATGCCGAGATAAGCGCCGGACCAGACGATTTTGGGGGAGGCGGATTTCGCGGCGAGCATGGGGGAGGCGAGACTGTCGAAGACGGTGTAGCCGGTGGTGCCGACGGCGGCGAGGAGGATGAAGAGCTGCGCGGGGTTGACGTAGCTGCGGGGGCGGAATTCCGAGAGGTGTTTGAGCGGCATCAGGAGACAACCGATGCTGACGACGGCCATGCCGAGGAGGGCGGCGGTACCTGGCGGACGGCCGAGGCCGAAGATCATGGTGACGGCCGCCACCATGAGAACCGGCATGGCGCGGGCCAGCGGGTAGGCCATGGAGATGTCGCTTTTGCGGTAGGCCTGAAACAAGCCGAGGAAGTAGAGCACTTCAAAGAAGCCGCTGCTGAGGACGAGGAGCCAGAAGCGCCCGGGCAGGGCGCTCCATTCCGCTTCGCAGAAGAGAAAGAAAGGCAGCCAGAGGACGACCGAGGTCATCGAGGCGAGCAAATAGAATGCCGCCGATGGTTTTTTGCTCTTGCTCAGGAAGTTCCACCCGACATGGAGGAACACGGAAATGAGAATCAGGATGAATGCTGTCAGTGTCATGCGAAACACGCTTCCCGGTAAGTTGCGGTGCGGCCGGAGAGTTTTTCAAGGGCTTCGCCGGCAGGTTGAGACGCGATGCCGTCGCCGAGGAATTCGCGCATGAGTTTGCCTTCCACTTCGCAGAATTCGTCATGGGTGGGGAAATAATTTTCCCAGAGAAACGCAACGTAGCGGACATGACGCGAATCGCCGTAAATGCCGGGCAGACCGAAAGAATTACGATGACTCTTCCTCCCGTTCGTTTTGGGCTGATTTTTCAGCCATTTTGTTTTGATTTCCATGATTTTCCAGATTATAATTTTTCAAAGTCCACGCGGTTAGACGCCGGATTGATCAATAGGAAACAATCCGCACCGTTCACAACCGCGTCGGACAGCGAGATATATCGTACTAGGTCGGCGGCCTGCAACACTCGGATCAGCCGACGGCGGAAGCGTTCCCGCGTTTCTTCCGACTGCCGAAGAGCCGCTACCACTGCCGCCGTCATCGCCTCATCACCGTAGACGTAACCATTCAGGCGACAGTTGATCATCGCCGCGTGCCGTGTCCGGATGGCTTCGGCCAGAGCCGCGCCGGAGAATTCTCTCGTGCGCACCACGGTGGAGTCGAAATGTCCGAAGATACCCATGTGGGTATCGGTGCTGCCGACATAAACCGGCAATTTCCCGGCCGCGCGCCAGCGTTCGAAGTGTTCCAAATTTCGCTCCACCGCATTGATGCCGTCGCGTTCGACGATATTGCCGCCGTGAAACCAGTAGCGGTTCAACGCCGTTCCCCAGGAGGTCGGATGATTCCACTGGACAATCGCCCCCTGGGCGTGCGCCGCCGCTACAAGGTCATCGAACCGCAGATTGCAATCGACTGTACTAATCAGCGGATAGAGGTTCAGGTGAAATTTGTTGTTCATCGTGATCTCTTCACCGACCACCAGCGGGAAATTGAATCCCGATTCCGCCTCAATCTGTTTCAGCGCCAGCGCGCCGTCGGTCAGGTTGTGGTCCGAAACCACCAGGAAACTCAGTCCGGCGTAGAGAGCTTCCGCCGCCAGTCCGGCCGGCGTTGTCGTTCCGTCCGAATACAAGGTGTGGGTATGGGTGTCTCCAATCCATAATTCGGCGGCGGCGCACTGCGCAGTCGCGTTCGGCTCCGGCAGGGCCGCGGCACGCAAGGAGCGGAAGTGTTCCGCCAATTCCTTGGTCAGCGGTTGTCCGGTCAGGAGGAATGAGGCAAATTCCATGCCGAGTTCGCGCGGGGACCCGGTGGTTTCGTAGAGCATTCGACCGCACCGGAAAATGATCGAATCGGTTGGAATGCCGCACAGACTCTGCATGAAAGCGTCGCACATTCCCATCGGCAACTGTCCGGCGATCAGTACCAGCCGATATTTCACGCGTGCTTCCAGTGCAATTACCGGGATGTGGTGCGCGACAGCGAATGTTTCCACCGCATGGCGCATGGTTTCTGGCGCGTCGTCAGTAAACGCCACCGCGTCGAATGCGAGCTTCTGCGCTTCTTCCCAATTCAGCCGGTAAGCGGTACGCGGCGCACGTGCGCTGATTAACGACACCATAACCTCCGGTACCAGATCGTAATACTGCGCGCCGTCAAACATATGACCAGTACCGAAAAATGCGTCGTCCGCTCCAGGAATGGCGATTTTATTCGCCTGGAATTGCAATTCACGCAACAGTTCCAACCGGTTTTGTGCCGTCACCGCGTCGGAATATGGGTAGATTTGCGAATTGACCAGCGGAAAATCGCCCCAGGGAATTACCACCGTGGCCATCTGCTGCCAGTTTGACCGGCTGAACTCCACCGCGATCTGCGCCTCGAATCCTCGGGAGAGTTCGAGCAGCCATAACGGTTCTTCGGCATTCTCCGGCAACGGTTTGCCATCAAGCAACGCCAGGCGGCAATCCAATTCGTCGAAGGCGCGTCGCAGATCAGCTTCCGATTGCCGGGCAATCGCGGCCGCCTTGATGAATTCGACCGTCGATACCACCGACAGCCAGGCGCAGGCGCGCCATGGATCGCGTGCCGCCAGTTCCGCCCAAACAAGTTTTCCCAACCGCCACAGCGTTCGGGAAAGGTTGATGATGGGAAAGTGGCGAACTCCGAGCGGCTTCCCGTCCCGGTTCGGCTGCAAAGTCAATGTGTAGGCTCCATCCGGCACCTCCGCGGGAATGGTCAGGATATCACCTGTCGGCGGCAACGTGGCCGTCATCCGGAAGATGCCGTCCGTCCCGGTCAACGTGGCGAGAATCGCATCGCCAAACGGCGTTGCCTCGATCTGAATCCGGTCGGGGAACCGATTTTTTGCCGTCGCATGCCAAAAGGGGTCCAACAGGGTGGTCTCTCCTTGCACAGTGTCGGCACAGAAGCGGAACGGCAGATAATCGTCCGGCGTCTCCGAAAACGCCCCGCGCTTGCCGCCGAAGCTGAATGACCGTGTTTGAATGGTGTCGCCGCGTACATCGCTGTCATCGAGCAACAGTTGCATCCGTATTTCCGTACCTTCCCGCCAGTCGTTTTCACCCAGCATTGTCCGGGGCACAAACAACTCGATGTAATAGCCGTCACCGGTGCGTTGTCCCCGGAGTTGCAGGAGTCCGGCGTCGCAGGGGACCGGACAGAAAATATAATTTTTCACCCGGCCGTTTTTCGCCGGAGGCCCGAGCAGAATCTGCATTCGGTCAGCCTCACCGCCGGTCAGCCGGAATGTCCGCCCTTTCGGCGGCGCCAGGAACAACTCAAGGCAATCCTGCTGCCAGAGTTCCGGCGCTTCCCGGTCGTTGCGGATGTCGTCGTCGGTTACCTCGAAACGAAAGAAAAGCCCGTTGGCGTGCCAGCCGAGCGAAACCCGGGCGGAGACATCCGCCGTGCCACGCCACGGCGCAACCGATGAATTTCTCATCAGCTGCCATTCCTCGTTCAGCCCGATCTGGGTCAGTTCGGTGACGGGAGACGTGTCGAAATTCCATTCTTCCGGCAGAGCCGCCAACGGCACGGCCGCTGCGATTCTGGCAAAGCAGTCGCATTGCTGATACATTCCGATTCTCCTGATTATTGTTTTTTCCCAATATATGGCATCTCGTTTCAAATGCGGATTACCGGATCACGGCGACATCTTTCAGCAGGAACGGCCCGGCGCCCCAGCCGCTGGTGCGGAAGAAGACCCGGTCGAACTTCTTCATTGAGTTGCGCTTGCCAACCCCCTCGGCGACGGTTTCGCGCTGTCCTTTGGCATCGGTGACGGCAAGCGTCATCTGTCGGGTCGAGACATCGACGGTCATTTCAACGATGTAGAACAAACCGTTAGGCGGGAACGTCTTGCCCTTTGCGCCGATGATCGGGGCGGGCGCGTTCTTCTCATTGAGCGCCAACCCGGTGGTTCCGCCGTACATGGCAGAGGGCGCCAGCCAGCACTCGTAGCATTCGCCGCTTGCGGAATTCTGAATCCCGGCGGTGAAGCTGAAGCCGGTGCCGTTGTGTTTCTCCCACTCCGTCGCGGCCAGCTTGAAGCGCAGGGTGACCGGGCCGTTCATCTCGGTTTCCGGCAGAAGGAACGCGATGCTCCCCGCCGGTTTGTCCAGCATCTTCAGCGTATTACCGGAATGGGCGGTGAATTTGGAACGGTCGCACATCTCGACCTTGCCCGGGGCGGCGAGCTCTCCGACCTTGATGGCCAGCTCCTCCCGCCCGCTCTTGGCCAGAATGAGTTCGGGAAAGAGCTCCGTGTTTTTGTCGGAGGCGATACCCGGCGACCACTCACTCCAGCGCCGGTTTCCGCCGTTGTGGTCGTTGACGCAGAAGGTCAGCCGGAACTTCATCCCGTTGCGGTTGTAGATCGCGTTCATGCTGCCGAGGTCGCCCCAGGGAATGAGTCCCTCGTAGACGGTGGTTCCGGCATTGTCGTCGCGGCGGACGGCGAGGCGGCAGTTCTCCGAGAGCATCTTCCCAGTGGAGGTGGTGAAGGTCGTTTTCCGCGGAACGCCGCGGCCGTCAAGGTAGAAGCCCCATTCGAAGCGGTTTCGGTCATTCTCCGAATTATACTGGCTGACGGCGATCTGGAGGCTGTCGTACATCCAGCAGTTGCCCGGAGTCGGTGACGGCTCCAGCTGCTTGTCCTTCGCCGCGACAAGGAAATACAGCCCGGCGTCGCCCCACAGGAACTTCGCCCGCGAGCCGAACTCCCCCGACTGCGCGTTCTGGTCGCCGGGAACGTCACTGCGGACGACAGTGTCTCCGGCCCATTCCGCGGCTTCCCAGGCGTCATCGGCGCTGCCGTCGATAACCGGCGGCTTTTGGACGAAGGCGACCTTTCGCGTCCTCACGGTGGGCGGACGGTTGAAGAGCACCGTCGCCCGGTCGTTCCCGGCGGCGGATTCCGCTTCCCACACCAGTTGGAACGGCGAATGCTCGGCGAGGGCCTTGCGGAAATTGAGGTCAAACGACTGATACTTCTCGCCCCGGGCCGGGAGGTCGAGCTGCGCGCGGAGTTCGGGGATTCCGGCTCCGTGCAGCCGGACGGTGACGGTAACGTCCTGAGCGCCGAGGTTGCAGAACCGGGCGGCGGCCTTGAACTTCCCCGCCGCCTCTTCCGAGATGGTGTAGCCGTTGTTGGAGTGGGAGATGACCTGCCCCGCGGGGTACTCCGGCTGGATGATGACGGTCCGTTTTTTGCGGGTTCCGACCGTTCCTCCATTGCGGTAATAAGCCATGTTCGGAGTGTCGGTGCGGATCAGTCCTTCCAATTGCCCCGGTTCGAATACCAGAAAAGTCAGCCCGTCGGTGTTGATCAGCGCCGTTCCCGAAGCGGGGAGGACGCGACCGTCGGCTCCGTAGGCGCGATATCCCGTTGCCGGAAGGGTGACCGTGCGGCCGGGCTTGCTGTAGATCACTACAACGGTTTCGCCGCCGTCGCCGCCGAACGCGCGGGCGGAAATCAAATCGCCGGAAACTTTGAGGTCGCCGAGGTATTTTTTATCCGCGATCCTCCCCGCCGCGTGGAGCCAGACGGCCAGCGGGCGCTGCGGCGTACCGTTGAAGTCGGACATCCCCCAGGCGATGAGCCCCTCGACGTGCTGCTGGAGATAGAAGGGGTAGTACCGCCTGACGCCGAGCGTGAGGCATTCGATTCCCCGCATGGCGGTCGTGACGGCGCAGGAAGAATCGGTTTCGACCGTCGGCCGCCCGGTTTCGGCGACTACCGCGCCGGGGGTGCCGGATTCGGTCACCCAGATGGGCAGGCGGTCGGCATCGTATTTCTTCAGGCGGTCGCGGAAGTACTTGATCGAGTCGTACATGCTCTCCGGGCTGCTGTAGAAGTGGGTGCTGAAGACATCGATCACGTCGAGCAAGCCGCTTTCCGCACAGGTGTCCAGATAGGCCGACGCCACGGCGGGGGTGAAGGAGCCGGCGGCGACGATGGTGTCAAGCGCGGCGGCCATCATTTTCGCGGTGGGCACGTACTGGTCGGCGGGGAGGCTGTTGTTGTAGAATGGCTCGTTCCACAGTTCAAACGCATTCCAGGATTTGCCGAAACGGGCTTCCAGCCGACGCATGCCGTCGGCGCCTTTGACCAGGTCGTAGTCGAAGGAGTTCGTTTTGTCTCCCCGGCGGTAAATTGCCGGAGAATCCGCGAGGAGCTCCAAAATGCGGTTTTCGCCGTAGACCGAATCGCGAACGGCGGTCTCCACGCCTTCTTTGACCGCGCTGCCGTCGTCGGTCTGCCACCACGAGAAGCGCTCCCGGAAGGAGGAGATGCCCTTGCGTTTCAACTGCTCGACGATGGCGATTTTGTTCACCTGGGGCCAGTGGCTCCAGGTGAGGCCGGAATCCATGCACCAGTAGCCGTCCGAACCGGCGGGCGCGTCGGGATGAACCGCCAGCCCGACGCTCTGATTGTATTCCGGGAAGAAGAGCTCGTGATACCCGGCGCCGAGCTTGAGGTCGAGGGTGATCTTTCCCGCCTGTCGCCGGGCGGTGGATGCGCCGGTTTCCTTGCCGGTGTAGTCGCGGAAGACATACTTGACCTCGCCGTCCGGCGAAGGCATTTTCTCCGCGAGGACGAGTTGCGTGTCCGCGCCGGGGAGGGGAAAGAGGGCCGCCGGGGTTTCCACCGTCAGGTTGTCTGCCGCCGTTGCGCCGAGGATACCCGCAACGGAGAGGACCGCCGCGAAGAATTTGCGAATTCCGTACATTTGCCGATTCCTGCTGGTTTTTGTGTGGGTCAGTTGCGCTTCAGTCCGGGACCGACGACGTTCGACCAGTAATAGTAGGTTTCATTCATCGGGATCGTGGTGGCATCGACGCTGCCGTCCGGAAACAGACGGTTGATTTTGTTGTTGTGGTGCGCTATGCCGGTTTCGTAGAACGGATTACTCTTATAGGCAGTCTTCAAGTCATCGTAGAGAATCGCGTATTGGGGGTCGAGCTTGTAGATCTTGTAAGCCCCGACCACGTTTTCGGTGCCAACGGGACCGTCCTTGACGTAAATGGTGACCGCTCCCGAGTAGTCGCTGCAGCCGTCATTTTGATCGAAAATGTGTTCACCCGCGCCGGGGCAGCGGAAGATTTTCGGGCGGTCTTGCCCGTAGCAGATTTTGTTTCCCGTCGCCTCCCCGGCCATGGGAGGCAGATAGCCGCCGCTCCGCAGATATCCGGAGCGACGGGGGCTCCCGGAGTTCACAAAGCGGGGATCCACCGCATCGCCGGGGTGCCCGGCCACCGGAGCGAAGTCGTCGAAATCGGTGGCGTACATCCCGTAGGCCTGCCCGATCTGCTTGACCTGACTGACGCAACTGGAGATTTGCGCACTTTCCCGCGCTTTGTTCAGCACCGGAAGCAGCATTGACGCCAGAATCGCAATTATCGCGATCACGACCAATAGTTCAATGAGTGTAAAATTCCGACATCCTGCGGCATGGGAGGGGGATACTTGTTTCATGGAAAATCCCTTTCGTATTAGTGTTTGGCTGCTTGGTTCATGCCAAGCATATATTGATAATCTTCGAAACAGGCGCACTCAAGTTCTTTCAACGGAATTTCTGCGCCGCCGGGGACATCTTCCGCAGTCAGTGCCGGATTTCCCGAACATTTGCGGAACATCCCGGAACGGCTTCTATTTTTCAGATCCATGGTTAAATTTTCTCAAAAAATAGTAAATTAT
>ENA-UEQM01000969-UEQM01000969.1-human-gut-metagenome-genome-assembly--contig:-NODE-969-length-14150-cov-36.187806_pt1 | contig 14150 bp, 7 predicted proteins | sample MGYA00242948_ERZ507948 | MGnify/ENA primary metagenome ERZ507948 (study PRJEB26167, sample SAMN06115440) | human gut metagenome | host: Homo sapiens | place: China:Hubei | collected 2015-07-28 | study... | reverse complement strand
TCATACTATCAAAGAACTCTTTGGCTGGCAACGTAAAGCTGCTTAGCCATTATCTCAAATTTTAACGAACTATTGACTAAAGGCTGCTATGACAGAATTTTTACACAAAGGCGTGAAGTCTGTAAAAATGGATGACATAGCAAATGCTCTTGCTATATCCAAACGCACGTTGTATGAGATTTACTCTAACAAAGAGGAGCTTCTGCTTGAGGCGGTGCATATTCATGAGGAGGAGTTCAACGACCACATGGTGCAGTATAGCCAGAACAAGAATCATAGTGTGATGGATATCATTATCGAGTTTTACAAGAAGAAACTACTTGCTATTGCGGACGTATCTCCTTTATTCTTAGTTGAACTACGCAAGTACAAGCAGGTTGTAGCATATCTCGAACAGTTAAATGCTGAACGCCACAACAACGCCTTGCTATTCTTCAGACGTGGTGTAAGAGAGGGGTTCTTCCGTTCGGACATCAACTTCGACATTATTCTTAAAACAAGTTCTGCGTCTGCCAACTACGCTATGGAAACCCAAATGTATAAAGAATATAGCATAACTACAATCATGCACAACACCATTTTCCTTTATCTGCGCGGTATTTGCACCACGAAAGGCATAAAGGAACTTGACGCTGCAATCGCCGAATAAGCATCATATAAAAATTTAATAAAGCCTTAGTAAAACATTCGTACACAAGAATGTACGTACATTTACCAAGGCTTTATTTTGTATATAAAAAAGTACAATTTTATCTTTACAAACGTGTAACCGACTTCACTCCCTTCACGGTGCGCAGCTTCTTCAACAACGCGTCGAGCTTCGACGTGTCATCAATCAGCACGTTCAGATTGCCGCTGAACAGTCCGTCGTGACTGTCGATGTTTATCGACTTCATCACAATCTTTTGCTCCTTAGAGATGATGCTTGTGATGTTGTTCACGATGCCGAGGTCGTCGTTGCCTACTACGCGCAACGTTATGTTATACTGCGATGTTCCCTTGCCGCTCCATCTTGCTTTCACTATTCGATAGCCGAAGCGCTTACGCAGTTCGGGGGCGTTCGGACAGTCCTGGCAATGTATCTTGATGCCGCCGTTCACAGTCACGAAGCCGAATATCTGGTCGCCATAGATAGGATGGCAGCATTGTGCCAGCGAGTAGTCCACGCCTTTAAGGTTGCGGTCGATAACCAGCTCGTCGTCTGACGACTTTGTGCGGAAGTTGTTTGCGTTATTGTCTTTGTCAAGCACAAACTCTTCTGCCGAACGTATCGCAGCGCCCATCTTCTGGTTTGCGCCGTGTTCTTTCTCGGCTATGTATCCGTCCACAACATCGTTGATGTCTATCTTCTCGTCTACGAGTTGTCTGTAGAAGTCGGAAGTCTCCTTGAAACCCATCTTCGAGATGAGATGGTAAAGCACGCTCTCCTCAAGCTCTATCTTTCGGTTCTTGAACTTGCGCTCGAGCATCTCTTTCGCAAACACTCCGTCCTTCACCTTCAGCTCCTTCAGCGCAAGGCGTATCTTCGACTTCGCACGCGAGCTTTGCACGATGTTCAGCCACTCCTGCTTCGGCGTCTGGTTGTTCTGCGTCAGAATCTCTATTGTGTCGCCCGAGTGAAGCACCTCTCTGAACGAAACGTTCCTGCCGTTTATCTTGCCGCCGACACACTTGTTGCCGACGCCTGAGTGTATGTGGTAGGCGAAGTCGAGCACGGTCGATCCTTTCGGAAATTTCAGCAGATCGCCTTTCGGCGTGAATACGAACACCTCATCTTCGTACAGATCCATCTTGAACTGGTCCATAAGCTGCAAGCTGTCGCCTGCTTCGAGTGCTGCTCGTATGTTGTTGAGCCAATCGTCTATGCCCGAATCGCCCTTGATGCCCTTATAGCGCCAGTGCGCAGCCAGACCTTTCTCGGCTATCTCGTCCATGCGCTCGGTGCGTATCTGCACCTCCACCCACTTCTGCTCCGGACCGAGCACGGTTATGTGCAGACTCTCGTAGCCGTTCGACTTCGGCACCGAGAGCCAGTCGCGCAGACGCTTCGGGTTAGGCTGGTACATGTCGGTGATGAGCGAGTAGGTCTGCCAGCATTGCATCTTCTCTTCGCTCAGCGGCGAGTCGATGATGATGCGTATAGCGAAGAGGTCGTAGATGCCCTCGAATCCGCATTGCTGCTTCTTCATCTTCTGCCATATCGAGTGTATGCTCTTCGTTCTGCCTTTTATATGACTCTTTATGCCCATGGCGTCGAGTTTCTCGGCGATAGGCTTTATGAACTTCTCAATATATGCGTCGCGAGAGCGCTTCGTCTCGTTCAGCTTCTCCTTTATCATATAGTAGGCGTCGTGCTCAAGATACTTCAGGCTGAGATCTTCCAACTCGCTCTTCAGCTTATAGAGGCCCAGCTTGTGTGCCAGCGGAGCATACAGATAACTCGCTTCTTCGGCCACCTTTTGCTGCGCTTCGTTGTTTTCCGTATCGCGGATATGGCGCATAAGCACCACGCGCTCCGATATCATAATCAGTACCACGCGCATGTCCTCGGCGAACGAAAGCAGAAGGTTGCGAAAGTTCTCGCTCTCTATCACCGGCGACTTGCGGTATAGCTCATGAATGCGTACAAGGCCACGGATGATATGCGCTATGCTCGCACCGTATTCCTTCTCTACCTGCTCGATTGTGAGACTCTCGTTCGCCACGCTGTTGTAGAGCAATATCGACAGCACGCAGTCGCGCTTCATGCCTATCTCCTCAAGCTCGAGCAAAGCGGTGCGAAAACTCATAAGTATAGGATTTAGCCCGAAAACATCTCTATTTATCTTATTCTCTTGGAGTTCTGATTCGATTTGGGCACGTACCTTGACAGCATCTTCTTCCGCATACTCGTCACCCATCAGCGACTTCAACTGCTCGGCTATCTCAAGGAGCGTTGTCCTTTCTTCGTCTGTAAATTTGAACTTTTCTTCCATAATTACTATGTTGTAAAAACATTTAATATGAAGACAAAGGTAAAAATAAAATCTGACAAACAATAGCTTTACACAATTGTTTATTCGTCATTCACAGAATTTATAATTAATTTTGCATATAAATACTAATCTCATATATAATAACAATGGCAAAGATAAAGATCGAGACACCGAAGGGCGACATCATCGTGCGCCTCTACGACGACACCCCGAAACATCGTGACAATATGCTGAAGCTCGTTGAAGAGGGCTTCTACAACGGAACGCTGTTCCACCGCGTCATCAAGGACTTCATGGTGCAGGGCGGCGACCCCGACAGCAAGAATGCGCCAAAGGGCAAGCAGCTTGGTGCAGGCGGACCCGATTACACTATTGAGGCTGAGTTCACACCTACACACTTCCACAAGCGCGGCGCTCTTGCTGCAGCACGCTTAGGCGACGAGGTTAACCCCAACAAGGAGTCGAGCGGCAGCCAGTTCTACATCGTGCTCGGCGAGAAGTACAACCAGGGACAGCTCAAGCAGATGGAGAAGCAGATGAAGCAGAACCAGGAGACCATCACCTTCAACGACCTTGTGACCTACTACAAGAAGGAGATTATGGAGATGCGCAAGAACCGCGACCGTGCCGGACTGCAGGAAATGCAGGAGCGCCTTATGAAAGAGGCGAAGGAGATATGCAAGCAGAATCCCGTGGGCTTCAGTGCTGAGCAGATGGAGGCTTACACAACCATTGGCGGCACTCCGTTCCTCGATGGCGAGTACACCGTGTTCGGAGAGGTAGAGGAAGGACTGGACGTTGTAGACGCTATACAGAACGCCGACACCGACCGTGCCGACCGTCCTACTGAGGACATCGCCATGACTATCACACGTATTGACTAACAATCCATTATGACACCGACAGAAGAGAAAGCACTTACCGTATACAAAGCAAGTGCGGGTAGCGGAAAGACGTTCACGCTATCCGTAGAATACATAAAGTTGCTCATCAAGAACCCGATGAGTTTCCGTTCGACACTCGCTGTTACGTTTACGAACAAAGCCACTGAGGAGATGAAGACACGTATCCTCAGTCAGCTTTATGGTATATGGAAGCAGCTCCCGAAGTCGAAGGATTATATAGAAAAGATAAAGAGCGAACTTGGTGTGACCGAACAGTTTATGTCCGATCGCGCCAAGATCGCTCTTTTTAATATTGTACACAGCTACAGCTACTTCCGCATCGAGACCATCGACTCGTTCTTCCAGAGTGTGCTGCGCAACCTTGCACGCGAGCTCGACCTCACGGCCAACCTGCGCATCGAGCTTAACGACCGACAGATTGAGAGCATCGCCGTCGACGAGATGATCGACGAACTGGGCGAAAAGGACGAACTGCTAAAATGGATTCTCGGCTATATCAAGGAGAATATCGACGACGACAAGAACTGGAACGTCATAGGCTACATAAAGTCGTTCGGCGAGAACATCTTCCGCGAGTTCTACAAGACAAAGAGCAAGGAGCTTAACACATTGCTGCACGAGAAGGGCTTCTTCGAGCAGTACACCAAGCGCATCAGAACCATACGCGACGAAGCCGAAGCGGAACTGAAAAGTGTTGCGGCGGAGTTCTTCGAGGCTCTCGAAACGGAGGGCGTTGACATCACCGACCTTAGCTACGGCAAGTCGGGTCCTGCAGGCTACTTCATCAAACTGCAGAACGGACAATACGACGAGAGCATCATCACGGGCAGAGTGCAGAAGGCGCTCGACGAAGCCTCTGCCGACTGCTGGACAAAGAAGAGTGCACCGCCATCGCTGCGCCACTTCGCCGAGGATACCATCGTGCCGCTTCTCGAAAAGGCAGAATCTACACGCCGAAGCAACTGGAAGATGTACGCATCGGCGGTGCTCACGCTGAAGCATCTCAACCAGCTGCGCCTGCTCAACAGCATTGAGCGGAAGGTGCGCGAGATGAACGTCGAGGCGAACCGCTTCCTGCTCAGCGACACCCACACCCTACTCCACTCGCTCATCAAGGATACCGACTCACCGTTCATCTTCGAGAAGATAGGCTCGCATCTGGAGAACGTGATGATCGACGAGTTCCAGGACACGAGCACCGTGCAATGGCAGAACTTCAAGGTGCTGCTCGAGGAGTGCATGAGCCACAGCGAAGAGCACGGCAACCTGATTGTGGGCGACGTGAAGCAGAGCATCTACCGCTGGCGTTCGGGCGACTGGCGTATGCTGAACAACATCAAGGGCGAGTTTTCGCAGATGAGCGACATGCTCGACATACGCACGCTGACGCACAACTACCGTTCGTCGCGCCGTGTCATCAACTTCAACAACGCTTTCTTCGAGCGTGCCGCCGAGATAGAGTTCAACGACCTTAAGGAGTGCTGCGGCGAGGACGACATGCAGCTTGCCGAACAGCTGAAGAGTGCGTATGCCGACGTGTGCCAGCAGGTACCCGACAAGCGCGAGGACACCGGATACGTACACATCGAGCTGCTTCCGCAGGACGACTACACCGACATCACGCTCAACAAGACGGTCGAGACCGTAGACCATCTGATAGAACTCGGCGCCGACCCTTCTGACATAGCCATCATCGTGCGCTCCAACAACACCATACAGCAGATTGCGGAGCACTTCGCCTGTGTGCGTCCCGAACTGAAGATTGTGTCTGACGAGGCTTTCCGTCTCGACAACTCTACGGCGCTGAACATCCTCGTAGCGGCGATGCACTCGCTGACGCACCAGGACGACAAGCTGACACGGGCGTACATAGCAAAGGCTTACCTCACGAAGGTGAAGGGCGTAGACCTCGAAGCTGCCAACCGCATGGTTTCTACCGAGGAGGGCGTAGAGGAAGCGTTGCCTGCCAGCTACCGCGACCACAACGACGAACTGCTCCAGATGCCTATCTACGAACTTGCCGAGCGTCTTTACAAGATATTCAGTCTTGAGCGCATCTGCGGCGAAGACGCCTACGTCTACGCCTTCTTCGACTGCCTCACCAGTTTCCTCACCTCTAACACAGCCACACTCGACGACTTCGTTGAGGAGTGGAACGAGAACTTCGCGTCGAACACCATCCAGGCACGCTCTATCGACGGCATTCGCCTTATCACCATACACAAGAGTAAGGGTCTGGAGTTCAAGCACGTCATCATTCCGTTCTGCGACTGGCGCATGGAGAAGACCAACACTATATGGTGCGAACCTACGGAGGCTCCGTTCAACGAGCTGCCGCTTGTGCCGGTAGACTTCAGCGCAAAGCAGATGATGGGCACTATATACGAGCGTGACTACATCGTGGAGCATCTGCAGAACTGCGTAGACAACCTCAACCTGCTCTACGTAGCGTTCACCCGCGCCGAGCGCAGCCTCATCGTTTTCGCACGCCGCGGCAACGCATCGCTGCGTTCGTACGTGATAGAGGAAGCGATAAGCGACATGCAGCTGCCCGACTGCTCGCTCGAAGGCGACCTCAACACCTCACCATCTCACCACCTCTCAGGGGGTGCACTTGTCTCAAGTGCACCAACCAATCTCACCACCTCACCATCCGACCACCTCTCAGGGGGTGCACTTGTCTCAAGTGCACCAACCAATCTCACCACCTCACCATCTCAACATATCACCTTTACTTACGGCGAGATAGACACCACCAAGGAGAAGAAAAAGGCTGAGGAGCCGAACATCTTCACGCCGCACGTAGAGAACATCCTGCTGCCGATGAAGACCTACGCCTCTAACGTAGAGTTCAAGCAGAGCAACAAGAGTCGCGACTTCATCAACGACGAGGCTGACGACGAGCAGGCAGAGCAGCAGTCGTACATCAAGACGGGTCTGCTGCTCCACTATCTGTTCTCGAACATCGAGACAGCCGACGACGTAGACAGCTGTCTGCACGACATGGAGATGGAAGGTCTGTTCGACGAGAGCGTCATCACGCCGAACAAACTGAAGAACATGCTGCACAAGCGCTTCTCTAACCCAAAGGTGAAGGAGTGGTTCGGGGACGGCTGGACGCTCTTCAACGAGTGTTCCATCCTCAGCTACGACCCACACACCGACAAGCTGACGGAGCACCGCCCCGACCGCGTGATGAAGCGCGGCGACGAGGTGCAGATCGTCGACTTCAAGTTCGGCAAGCCGCAGCCCGAGCACACCGACCAGGTGCGGCGCTACATATCGCTCACACACGACATGGGCTACACCGACGTGAAGGGCTACCTCTGGTACGTCTATTCGGACAACATCGTTGAAGTTTAACAAAAAAGGAAAACAACATGAACAAGACATTCTTAGAATATGTCGCAGAAGATATAATCGGCAAGTACGGCACCGACCTCTCGCGCATTGCCGTGGTGTTCCCCAACAAGCGCGCCGCCCTGTTCCTCAACGAGCACCTTGCCCGCCTTGCGGGTCAGCCCGTATGGAGCCCTGCCTACATCACTATCAGCGACCTCTTCCGCCAGCATACCGACCTCAAGACCGCCGACCCTATAAAACTCATCTGCGACATACACAAGTCGTTCACGAAGTGTACGGGCATCGACGAGACGCTCGACCATTTCTACGGCTGGGGACAGCTGCTGCTTGCCGACTTCGACGACATCGACAAGAACATGGCAGACGCCGACAGCATATTCTGCAACCTTAAGGACATTCACGAGCTCGACGACATATCCTATCTCGACAACGAACAGAAGGAGATGCTGAAGCGCTTCTTCGCCAACTTCAGCGACGACATCGAGTCGGAACTGAAGAAGCGTTTCCTCAGTCTGTGGTCGCACTTCGGCGATATCTATCACGACTACAACCGCCGCCTCACCGAGCAGGGCATAGGCTACGAAGGCGCCATATATAGAAAGGTGGTGAGCGAGGAGACGCTCCACCTAAAGTACGACAAGTATCTGTTCGTAGGCTTCAACCTCCTGCAGAAAGTGGAGCGCGTGCTGTTCAACCGACTGATGAAGGAGGGCAAGGCGAAGTTCTACTGGGACTTCGACGAATACTACATGCCCTCACCATCTCCGCTCCCCTCAGGGGGTGCACTTGTCTCAAGTGCACCAAGAACAAGTGCACCAACCAATCTCACCACCTCACCATCTCAACACCTCAACATCTCCGACTTCCCCAACGAGCTCGACAACACCGACCGCGACATCTACGCCAACATGCGCCGACCGAAACGCATACGCTTCATATCCTCGCCCACGGAGAACGCGCAGGCGCGCTTCGCGAGCAACTGGCTTCTTGAGAACGAGCGCTACCGTGCTGGCCGCAAGACAGCCGTCGTGATGTGCGACGAGAGCATACTGCTGCCCCTGATGCACAGTCTGCCGCCCGAAGCCGACAAGGTGAACATCACGAGCGGTTTCCCGCTCGCCATGACACCCGTAGCCTCGCTCGTGATGCTCCTCTTCGACCTCTACACGCTCGGCTTGCGCAAGAAAGGCACCGCCTTCAACCCCCACTACCTTAAGAAGCTCATGGCGCATCCCTACGCACGCCACCTCCAGGAAGTGCACTTAAAGGGGGTGCACTTAAAGGGGGTGCACTTGTCTCAAGTGCACCAAGAAGAAGAACAGCAAACAATAGGAGATAATTCAGGGTGCATGGGTATGGCAGGAATGCCATACCCTCCTACAAGTGCGGCACTTCTACACCACATTGCCACGCTCATAAAGCAGGTGGGCATAGCCACAAAGCCCGAGGGCGACGCACTCACGCAGGAGTCGGTGTTCCGCATGTTCACCATACTCAACCGCCTCGCCACATTAGCAGACAGCGGCGACCTTGTGGTAGACAACACCACGCTGCGCCGACTGGTGTCGCAGCTCGTAGGTGCAGCGTCGATACCGTTCCACGGCGAGCCGGTGATAGGCGTGCAGATAATGGGTGTGCTCGAGACGCGCAACATCGACTTCGACAACGTGCTGCTGCTATCGTGCAACGAAGGCAACATGCCGAAGGGCGTCAACGACTCGTCGTTCATACCCTACTCCATACGCAAGGCGCACGGACTCACCACCATCGACAACAAGGTAGCTATCTACTCCTACTACTTCCACCGCCTGCTGCAGCGCGCCGGCGACATCACCATCGCCTACAACAACTCTACCGACAACGGACACACCGGCGAGATGAGCCGCTTCATGCTGCAGCTGCTCGTGGAGAGCGGACAGAAGATAGACCACTACAGTCTGACGGCGAAGAACCAGCCGACGCCTCTGATGCCGAAACCCATAGAGAAAGACGAGGCTGCCCTCAGCAAGCTCGAGGAGATGAGCCGCCTCTCGCCCTCGGCTATCAACACATACATACGCTGCAAACTGGCGTTCTACTACCAGTACATAGCGCACATAAAGGAGCCTGACAGCGACCCCGAGACCATCGACAACCGCCTGTTCGGCAACATCTTCCACCGCGCAGCTTACCTTATATATAAAGACATCACCGACCATAGTCAGGTTATTGAGAAGGCTCACATACAGGCTTATCTCAGCAATCGCAAACTGCTGGCAAGTGTCGTAGACCGCGCCTTTGAGGAAGAAGAATGCAAGACCAACAACGGACTGCAGATCATCAACCGCGAGGTGATAATAGAGTATATCACCAAGCTGCTGAAGATAGACCAGCAGCTCTGCCCGTTCAGCATCCTGGCTATGGAGGAAGAAGCGAAGGTGTACACGCAGCTGTCGTTCACCATCCCCTCAGGGGGTGCACTTAAAGGGGGTGCACTTGTCTCAAGTGCACCAACCAAGCTGTACAACCTCACCATCGGCGGCATCATAGACCGACTCGACGTCGTCACCGACAAGCAGACCGGTAAGCGCCGCATACGCGTCGTCGACTACAAGACGGGCAACAAGCCGTCGAGCGCGATAAAGAGCATCGAGGAGGTGTTCGATCCGAAGAACATCGCCAGCAAGCACTCCAACTACTTCCTGCAGGCGATACTCTACTCGCTCATCGTGAGCCGTTCGAAAGAGTGGAACGGAGCTAACGACACCGTCAGCCCCGCGCTGCTCTTCATAAAGCAAGCCACAACCAACGACTACGACCCGACGCTCTGCATCGACAAACACCCGATAAGCGACGTAACGGTCTACGAGGAGGAGTTCCTCACGAAACTCAAGGAGACCGTAGCCGACATGTATTCCCCCGACGCCGCCTTCACGCCCACTGACGACAGAAAGAAGTGTGAGCTTTGCCCGTACAGAATGCTGTGCGGACTATAGTAACTCTTTGCAAAAGTCATCGGCACCCGTACGCCGTCCGATCAGACCCCGGACGCAACCCGATCGGACAGCGAACGCAATCTAATCGGGCGGCGGACGCGAACGGTGCCATTTCGACGGCAACAATAATACTAAATCTGCACTATTGGGAATAGAATGATAGGCATTTAATCCTAAATATATAATTCCAACAGCGAAGATTAAGGTTGGCGAGAACAAGATGGTTGACTAAAAAACCGACCAACCAATAGCTATTATGATGAACAACAGAAAGCAAGTTAATTTACAATATTACGACTCGCCATGCGGCAGACTCGTCTTAGCTTCTATTGACGACGAGTTGTGCCTTTGCGACTGGAACGACATGCCGAGCGCCGAGCGCAACATGCGTCGGCTTGCAAGGTATACGAATGCCTCTTTCAAGACAGAAACATCCTCTGTCCTGGAAGAGACAAAGAGGCAACTCGACGAATACTTTGCCGGCAAGCGCAAGTCTTTCAACATACGGCTACGCCTGGTAGGTACCGATTTCCAGCATGAAGCGTGGAATGCTTTGCTAAAAATTCCGTACGGAACGACAATGAGCTACAAGGATATAGCTCAAAGCATCGGCAAGCCCCAAGCCGTAAGAGCCGTTGCCGGAGCCATCGGGGCAAACGGCATCAGCATCCTCATCCCTTGCCATCGCGTCATAGGCTGCAACAATTCCTTGACTGGCTATGCAGGAGGATTGGAGGCAAAGAAAGTTTTGCTTGGGATAGAGACACAAAATAAATAATGTCATTAAGGGCATCAGCGGTAAGTATGGAAACAATTCAAACGATTAGCGTGTACAGAAGCAAAAGCATGCCTTCGCCTTCTCCAACATCAACCAGGGTATCTACAAATACATGGACGATAAAGGCAACATCAAACTGTCAAAAAATAGACCATAAAGTTTTTATTCTCACATATTTTTAGTAACTTTGTGGCGCATTCGCAATAAGTGCGTTTGCAAACATACATAAGGCGTCGTCAACGCTTTGCTCATTGATCATTCTGAACGTAGGAAATTCAAAGTGGTTATCAATGACATTGCAGAGAAGGTGTCACGGGTAGGTTGTATTATCAACCCTCGTAGTGTGCCAAGGAGGATTAACCTCATCGGCACACTTTTTTGGGGGTACGTATAACTTTCAACGTGAGATTCTATCTGTTCGTCATTAACCATAGGTTTCCTACGACCTTGAATGAGTGGCGAGCAAGTGTAGAGTCTCACGTTTTTTTATAATATTAAAGTAATACGATTATGTTTGGAATATTAAAGTACAATAAATACCAAGTATATACAGAATGGATTATTGCCACAATTCTTCTGCTTATAGGTTGTACTATATATTTATTATTTCGTCCACAAAATCTACTGATGTTTAAGATTATAGACGAATTGGGATTTATGCCAAATATAGTATCTTTGAGAATGTATGTTAATCCTAATTGTTTTCCTGATTTTATTATATATAGTCTACCTGCAGGTTTATGGATTGCGTCATATTTCATGATGATGTATCTTACAACAAAAGGCTATACAAAAAAGTCAAGATTGATGTTGACATTACCACTTCCAATCACAGCTATAGTTATTGAATTTATGCAACTTTTAGGTTTGTATATAGGCACATTTGATGCATATGATCTCATTTGTTATACTATTCCGCTAATATTCTTCGTAAAATCTATAAAGTAAACACTATAAAATCTTATCATTATGAAGAGACAAGACAATTGGGGTGTGGGAAGCTCTATATTCCTCTCCATTGTATTTGCAGGTATGGCTATTTTAACATACCAATCAGACCCCTCCATTGCTTTTATACCTGTCATTGGTGTATTGGTAGGGATAGTAATGGCAATAAAAGCTGCAAATAAAGCTGCCGATGAAAGTGCAAAAAAAGAACAACAAGAAAAGTTCTCTAAATCTATTGTCCATGATAGCAGTTTCGGAAATGGAGATATTAAAATATATTTCGACACCGCAAATAAAAAGGCGACAATCTGTGCTACTACTGCATATGGTACCAGCCAAAAAGAAATCGAAGGGTTTGTGATATATAAATCGGTACAGACAGACGAACATTTGGTTGCATTAGATTCTTCACACAACAAAATTTTGAGCGTGAAGAACAATAACGGAAATATTGTTTTAAAAGAGTGTTGCATCAACGACGAACTAAAAGAAATGGGAATTGATGTGAAGCCAACATCTCCAACGATAAAGCCATATAATGACTATGCGTTTATTACTGATGACATTAATGAGTTTATAGCAATCGTGACTCCTGCAAACATTCATGTTCTTCGCTATTCTGATATCGTAAGTATCTCATATGAAGAAAATGGCAGTAATGTGTTCAATAAGTCTCTTGGAGGAGCCGTTGTCGGTGGACTACTTTTCGGAGGTGTTGGTGCTATAGTTGGGGGAAATACAGCTAAAGCAACCCAGAATAAAGAGATTAGACTTATGACGATAAAGATTCTACTAAAAAGTACATCTAATTCAACAATTATACTTAATATATATGAAGCAGGTAAAGATGGGGCAATCTTAGAAACAAAAAAAACCGAAGATCAGATGCTTTATGAAGGATTAATGAAAGAAGTATCTGGAATAAAGGACATTTTCTCTATCATTATTGATATTGTTGACAAGAACATCGCTATGCAGAAAACTTCCATTAATACACGTTTACAGTTTAATAATGGCATTGCAGACGAACTAACAAAACTAGTTAAGCTTAAAGAGTCTGGCTATTTGTCTGAGGAAGAATTTAATATTCAAAAGACAAAACTTCTCAATCGATAGTAAAGACTACTATTTAATAAAACAAATAATATCAACAAAAGATTAAATATGAAATTAACACCTTTTATTGTCCTCGCCATTATGCTATTTTCATGTACTGGAAATGGAAACAAATCTGAGAAAAATCAAAAAATAATGGACATGGACTCTGAGTCTGTTGTAATTGACACAATGGAGACTTCTACCATAGAAAGTGAAGAAAAAGCAGAAAAGCCAACAAGAGTAAAAACAAAAGATTCTATTGTGGGTTTATATTATTGCAAAAAAAGTGGCGACACATATGTTCTCAATGACGATTATAGTGGACTATTTCTTCCTAAATCAGGAAATAGTTGCACTATTGATTGGTACAAAACAGGTAATTCAGTTACTGTTACTTTTACTGGGGAAATGGAGTTCTTAGGTACGCAAAGACTTGACTATAATAAAAACGGAAAGTTTCTTATCGAAAAGTCTGAAATTTATGGATCCTTAAAATATACTAAACAATAAATATAGAATAATATAGCATTAGGAATCTAATAAAATACTTGCAAGCATGCAGGTTATACAAGTATGATCTAATCAACAAAACCTTAAAGACATGGCAAATAAAACACACCCATATGGTTACTGGACTGATGATAGAATCATTGAAGAGTCGAAGAAATACAAAACTCCAATAGAGTTTAAGATAAATGCACCTACAGCATACAAAAAGGCTAATGAAAAGAAGCTGATAAAAGAGATGATATGGTTGAAAACAGACCGTCATAAGAAGCGTGGACCACGTGCAAATCACAAATACACAAAAGAGGTAGTTGTTTCTGTTATACAAGAACATAAATGTATAACATATGCTGATTTTAGGCGCATAAATGAATACGCATATAACCAAGCAAAGAAAAATGGTTGGTTGCCTGAATTAGGTTTAATACAGGACAATCCAGGAAGGAAATTCTGGACTAAAGAAAAGGTATTTGAAGTAGCTCGAAACTACTCAAATAAAACGGATTTTGAAGAAAAAGAATGAGTAAAAAAGCAAAAAATAGCAGATTTGAGCTTTTGTTTTGAGTTTCAAGTGGTTGTGGCAGTCGTTGGCTTTTTGTGG
>ENA-UEQM01000965-UEQM01000965.1-human-gut-metagenome-genome-assembly--contig:-NODE-965-length-14202-cov-5.998301_pt1 | contig 14202 bp, 7 predicted proteins | sample MGYA00242948_ERZ507948 | MGnify/ENA primary metagenome ERZ507948 (study PRJEB26167, sample SAMN06115440) | human gut metagenome | host: Homo sapiens | place: China:Hubei | collected 2015-07-28 | study... | reverse complement strand
TATATTATAAGAGAAAAAGACAATGAACATTATTGTGCATTATGTGACAGCATAAAGGATGATCCAAATATTGATTTAGAGTAAAAATAGAAGCGTCCCACTATGCTTTTGGAACGCTTCTATTTTTATAACTTCAGCTTGGGTTTGGGCTTTTCGGGCCGGTCAGGATCGGGATCGTCCTTGTTGCCGGACTTGGGGATGCCTCCGATGACGAGCTTGCCGCCAAGCGCTCCCATTGCCTCTTTGATGCTGATGCTTTTGGGCATTCCGCTTAGTTTGGGCGGAGTGCGCTGCCTGTCGGCGAGGAAGTCGGGCATCCGGTGGACATAAGGCTCGGCAGGGGGCGTGTCCTGTGTGGGGACACTGCCCGGTGAGGAACTGCCGGGCGGAGCATCGGCGACGGGTATGCCGGCGGCGGGGGCGTTATCCTGTCCGTCGGGCGTTACCGGTTGGGAGGGCACGACTTCGATCACTCCGTCGTTGTTCTTTTCCTGTGAATCCACTGATTTGAGGGAGAGCAGGATCTTGCGGTCGAGAGCGGCAAGGTCGGCCTTGAGCTGCTTCAGCTCGTCCTCCTTTTTCCAGACTTCCCCGACGACCTGTTCCAGGACGGGGAGTTCCTTCTCAATGGCTTCGTTGTCCCTCGTGTATTTCTCTATCAGGCGGGGGATGCTGTCGAAGGCGTTGATGAAGTTCTGGCAGGCGGTTTTCGGATCGACCGCCAAGTGGCCGTTGTTATAGTTGTAGAGGAAGTTGCCTTCACCACGCACGAAGAAACGGTTCTCGCAGAAGTCCAGACCGTCCTTGACGGTGGTGTCGGTCTTGACAACGATGTCGAAGCCATAGAGCGAGCCGATGACCTTCGGCTGGCCGTGCGTGCGTTCCCTGTCCTCTATCTCGTGGAGCTTGGCGGCAATCACTTTCGGATCATCGCCTGCCACGCCGTCAATCTTCAAGGGGTTGAGCCTGTTGCCCTCCTTGTCGTACTGCATACGGCTCTCGATGGCGGCCTTGTCCTTCCTGACACGGGCGATGATGTCATCGTTGCTTGCCCGGTTCGCCAGGAAAGTTTCCAGTTTGATGCGTGATTCCCCCTTGCCACGCTGGAAGGCCTTGCGCTCCCCTTCCATGCCGGCAATCCGCTTCTCCAACCGTGCCTTGTCGAGCAGGTCGGTATTTCCGGAAAGCACCGCCACGTACTCTGAGAAAGGTATGCCTCCCTTCTCGTCCATGCCTCCCTCGTCGATGGTACGGCAACCCATGTTGTTCTGCTTGAGCTGGGTGATGAAAAGCTGCTTGTTGTAGAGCAGGTTGAACTTGTAGCTGTCAAGCGACTTCTCCACTGCGTAGATTATCACGTCCACCTTGTTGTCCGCATAGAGCTTGGCCACCTCGTTGCCCTTGCGGATGCCCCGGCCGTCCCGCTGCTGCAAGTCCGAAGGCCGCCACGGTGCGTCGAGATGATGGATGGCGACACACCGCTTCTGGGCGTTGACTCCCGTGCCCAGCATTTCAGTAGAGCCGAAGAGAACACGTATCTTTCCCTCGTTCATCGCCTCGATCATCGCCTTGCGTTTCTTCTCGGTCTTGGCTTCCTGAATGAAACGTATCTGGTCTTCGGGGATGCCGTGATCCTCCACCAGCTTGCGCTTGATCTCGCTGTACGGATTCCACTGGTCGGGCTTGTAGGTTCCCAAGTCCGAGAAAACGAACTGAGTGCCTTTATGCCCGGCGTATTTATTGTAATACTTCGCAATCATATCGGCGCAATGGGTGGCCTTGTTGTCCTTGTCGTCGCCGTAGGAGAGCGGATCGATGAGCCGCATGTCGAGCGACATCTTCCGGGCGTAGTCGGTGGCGATGAGCATCTTCGCCTTCTCTTCCCTCTCGTTCAGTGGCGGGCGGCCCAGTACGGTGGCATTGCCGGTCTTGGCGAACTCGATGAGCTTCTGTATGAACTCCCTCTGGTCGGGCGTCGGGGGTATGTTGTGCAGTATCTCGTTCTTTTCCGGACGGTCGATGCCGATGTCGGCTGCGGTGCGGAAGTCGGTGATCTCGGAATAGAACGAAGCGAGTTCCGGAACCTTGATGAAGTAGCGGAAACGCTCTTTCTGCACCACCTCGTTGGTGACGGAGAACTCGTAATCGACGGACTTCCGGGCAAACACCGCCGCCCATGCGTCAAAGGAGTTGATCCCCTGACGCTCCAATTCCCGGGGGCGCAGGTACTTGAAGAGCAGGTACAGCTCGGTCAGCGAGTTGGAAATGGTGGTTCCCGACAGGAAGGTGGCTCCCAGGTCCTTGCCGGTGCGCTGCTGGATGGTGCGCAGGGCGAAGAGCATGTTGAGCGCACGCTGGCTGCCCTCGCTGTTGCCCAGACCTGCCACACGGTCGTGCCGGGTGGTGAACATCAGGTTCTTGAACCGGTGCGACTCATCGACAAAGAGGTGGTCGATGCCCATGCGCTTGAAGTCCGCCACGTCGTCCTTGCGGGTTTCGATCTCGTGGAGCAGCTCTTTCAGCCTGACTTCAAGGTTCATCTTGCGTTTCTCCATGCCCTTGATCTGTGCGTTGCTCACTTCCGCACCCTGCTGGTAGAGGACTTCGAGGTTCTCTTCCACACTGTCCAGTTCCTGTTGCAGGATGTCACGCTGGATTTCGGGGGACTGCGGTATCATGCCGAACTGCTCGTGCGAGAGGATGATGGCGTCCCAGTCGTTGTTCTTCATCCGGTGGAAAATCTCGACACGGCGCTCCGGCGTGAAGTCCTCCTTGCCGGGATAGAGGACTTTGGCGTTCGGGTAGGCGGTGGCGAAGGTCTGTGCGATCTCGTGGATGTTCGCCTTCAGGCCGGTGATAAGGGGCTTGTTCGCCAGTCCCAGACGCTTCATCTCGTAGGCGGCACAGCACATGATGAGCGTCTTGCCGCCACCCACCTCGTGATCGGCGATCCCCCCTCCGTTCTGCTTGAGCATCCAGATGCAGTCCTTCTGGCTGGGATACAGGTCGGGAATGCCCAGCCCCTTGAGGTCAAGACCGGGAAAGCTCTGGTGCGAGCCGTCGTACTTGGGACGGACGAAGCAGTTGAACTTGCGGTTGTACATGTCCGCCATTTTCCGCTTGAACTCCGGCGACTGTTCCATGAGCCAGTCGGAGAAGCCGTTACGGATCTCGTCAATCTTGCTGTTGGCAAGCAGGGTAACCTCCGGATCACGTATCTTCATTTCCTTGCCCGTCTTGTCCAATACGGTCTTGGTGATGTTGGGCGTGGTGTTGTGGATGGCATGGCGCATAAGGGCGATGCCGTTGAAGATGCGGCTTTCCGAACGCACCGAATATTGGTTCATGATGCGTGGGGAGGTCATGTCGGCCCTGATGCTGTATTCGTCACTGCTGGCGGTATAACGGACGGACACGTCCGTGTCGAACAGCCATGAGGCGTAGCGGCTGTACACTCCCGCCGGTATCCAACGCTCGCCGAAATTGAAATCCAGATCCTCGAAAGGTATGGGTGCGGGCAGCGACTGCCGCAGGGCTTCGAGGGAAATACGTGCCTCGCCGTTGTCGGGATGCGACTGCAAATATTCCTCGATGTGTTCGGCCTTGGCCATGACGTTGCCGGAAATGAAACGGTCGGCAATCTCGTAGTTCTTCGAGAGGGGATTGTAAAATATCCGTCCACGCAGTTCCTCCAACAAGTCAGATTGCGATTTGTCGGTCAGGGACTCCATGTACGCCATGTCCACGTTGCCGTACTTGTTGAGCGAGGCGGTGAGCGCCTCGTGTACGTCATCGGTATGGGTGATCTCGTTGATGTTGTACGAGACGGGATGGTCGAAGATGTCGGCCTTGACCGCCCGGCCGTCGATGTAACGTTCCAGCGATAATATCTCACGGTTGCCCGCATCCATGCGGAACAGGTCAATGTTCTTCCTGTCGTTCAGATTGCCGAACTGACGGATGAAGTCATCGTAAAGAGTGTTGAGCATGGTACGCAACGCCGGATTTGCGGCATGGGCGGCCGCCTCGTTCTCGTACAGGTGATGGTAGGTGTCACGTATCTCGATGTAGAGCGACGCACGGCGTCGCTGGCGTTCGGGCAGATCCAACGGGTTGAATACCGGTGCGGCCCCGCCAATGGCGGAGAGGTAGCCTATCTGCCCGTCATCGTCCACAAGGGAGCCGTTGCGGTGGTGTTCCTGCAGGCCGGCCGGATAAGGACGGGGCTTCATGCGTTCCTGCCGTGCGGCCTCTTCCTCCTGCCGGCGGCGTTCCTGTTCCTGCCGTTCCCGCTCCTGCAGCTCTTTCTCTTGGGGAGTCGGTTCGGCCGGGGCGGGATGTTGCTCCAACGGTGGCATATCGAAAAAGGACAACTGCCCGGAGTCCTTCTTCGTGCTCCTTGTTTTCCTTTTCCTGACCTGTGAACGCTCCTCTTGTGTGAAGCCGAAAAGGTCGTACAGGGACATGACCGGCTCCGGCGTGGTCTTTGCGGCGGTTGGCCGGGCATCCGTTGAGGGCTGCTCCGGCGTGGAAGTCCGACGCTCCACCTGTACCGCCTGTCGATCCGTAGAAGTGGAATGTCCGTTCATGTTACCGGACCGGTTGATTTCCCGCACCTGTGCGATGCGTTGCTGCATGGTTTCCGCCGGACGACTCACCAGATTGCGGAACTCCTGCACGGGTGAATGGCGGAGATACAAGTCCAGATCGAGCTGTTCCGAGAGGTTGCGGTCAAGGAAATACTTCATGTCGGCGGCGATGGCTTCCATACCCCCGTCATGCAGGTAGATGCGTGCCGGCTTGCCGTAGGGATCGGTACCGACATGGCCACGTGTATGCACGATGGCGGCGGTATGCTCGAAATACTCGTTCTGCGTCGTCCCGTCGGCCTGCGTGCCGATTTCCACGAAAGACCGTTCGAGTGACGTATATTCCCTTTGGGAAAGCGTGTCCTTCTGCAAGATGACCAGGTCGCTGCCCACCTCCGTACCGGCATAGTCGGTAAAGAGGTTGTTGGGCAGGCGGACAGCCGATAACAGCCGGGATCGGTTCATCAGGTATTGCCTTACGGGATAGGCCATAGCGGAGTTCATCACCCCCTGTGAGGTGATGAAGGCGAGGACGCCTCCCTCACGGACGGCATCCAGCCCTTTGGCGAAGAAATAGTTGTGCAGGCTGTTCAGCGCAAAACGCCTCGCCGTGCCGTTGTCGAAGGAGGGATCGAAAACACGTATGTCACCGAAGGGGATGTTGCTGCTCACCACGTCGAAATAGCCGTTGCGGTGCGGGGACAACTCCTCGAAGCCCTTGATATTGACCTGCGCTTCGGGGTGGAGCCGGGCAAGGATGCGGCCGGTAAGCAAATCCTTTTCATAGGCAACAATTTCGGGAATGTTGCCGGATGCGGAGTGGCATTGCGGTCGGAAGGCCGAGACAAAATTGCCGGTTCCCGATGAAGGATCGAGAAAACGACCGGGCGACACTCCGTGTTCGCCCAAAGAAGAGGCAATGGCATTGACAATCGCCGGCGGCGTGTAGAAAGCGGTAAAGGTGGATGCCTTCACGCTTTCCACCAGCCGCCTGTACTCACGCTCGTCAGCTGCTCCGTCACGCAGGACGTTGTGAAGTTCCGTAATCAGGGGGAACAGTTCACGGTCGGCCTGTGTCCAGCGGAGTATGTCGGTGAGTTTCCCGAAAGGGGAAAGAACCGCCTTGATACCTCCGAACCCGGAGTAGGCGGCGAGTATGCCCGCTTCCTCCGGTGTGGCGGTGCGCTGTTCCTTCTCCAAACGGAACATCAGCCGGATTGCCTCTATATTGTCCCTGAGATGCGCCTTTTTATTATAAGCCATTCTCTTCCAACCAGATTACAACCGTACCTGTCAGCTCGTCATAGAGCTGCCCGAACTCCGGGCTGAACATGAAATCATCCGAGAGCGTATAGCCGGCGAAGACCTTCCGGCATTCGGGAAGCAGCTGCAAGGCCACGCTGCGTGCGCTGCCTTCGGGGACTTCGGCGGCGAACTCGTTCCAGAGGACGGTAACCAGCGTGTCCAGAGGAGAGAAATGCAACCCCTGAAAAAGCAGGGCGTTCGCCTGTTGTGCCGCATCGTCGTAGGTCAGGCCGGAACGGACGGCTGCGCTGAAGGCTTCGGCGGCCTGCTCGCTGCGGGTGGCGACAAAAGACTCGTCATCCGCCAAATCGGGATGCGACTCACGCAGGAAGGCCAACAGGGTAAGACGGTAGTAAGACAATTCATCCGGTTCTTCCGCTACGGATACCGGCACGTTGGATTTATTCTGATTCATATAATTATCGGATTATTAAGTGATACAATTCCGGACGGGTTATCTCTTCCTGCCGCTTTTTTCTCCCTGCGGTTTCCTGTCCGGGAAGGAATAGCCTACGGTAAAATCGGGATTAAGCACCAGTGCGGCATCGAAACTCCTGCCCTCACGGTTCCTGAAGCCTTTGACAAGAGGGGTGCGGCCTGTGGTCACCAGCCCGACAATCTGTTTGTCGGTCAATACCTTGCCTCCCTTGTTGCGGAACAGGGTGAATCCGCAATCGACATCGGCGCATTTGGCGACCTTGTCGAAGAACAGGATGCGGCTCTTCTTGCATTTGGGACAGGTGCATTGCTCCCCTGAAGGAGCTACATCGAGGGTGGCGGACAGCAGTTCGGCAACGACCTGTGCGGTATAGATCTCTATGTCCCGGCGGAAAGAGGACGCATCGGCCTCTCCGGTTTCTATTTTGGCGAGGGTATCCTCCCACGCCGCTGTCATTTCGACATCGGCAATCTTCTTGTCCTTTACCGTATCGTAAACCGCCAGTCCCTTTTCGGTGGGCACAAGGTTCTTCTTGTCCCGGCGTATATAGTTACGGGCGAACAATGTCTCGATAACGGCCGCACGGGTGGCCGGAGTTCCGATACCGGCCTCCCGGATTGCGGTACGCAGCTGCCCGTCGCCGATCTCCCTGCCGCAATGCTCCATAGCGGAGAGCAGCGAACTCTCGGTATGCAGCGGTTTGGGTTTGGTCTGCTTCTCCACCGTTTCGGAAGCGAGCAGCGGCAGGGTTTCATCCGTCTGTAACTCCGGCAATGTGGCTTCCTCCACCTCCTCTTCCGGTTCGCCACGCACGGCACGCCAACCGGCGGATTTGACGACCGCCCCCTTGAGGGTGAATATCTCACCGCCTGCGGACAAGGCAACTTCGGTCATTCCCTTGACGCAATGCGGGGAGAAGGCTTCGAGCAGGCGTGCGGCAACCATTTCGTAGATAGCCTGCTCGTCCTGCGACAGACCTTCGGGCAGGTTCTCGGTAACGAGCAGCGCATGGTGGTCGGTGACTTTGGCATCATCGACCGGACGGCGGTTGAGCGGTGTGTCCCGCAAAGCGGATGCGATGGCGGCGAAGCGTGGATATTGTTGCAAGAGCGTTATGCGTGAGGGAATCTCCTCGAAGACATCTTCGGATATATAACGGCTGCCGGTACGCGGATAACTTAGCACCTTCTTCTCATACAGGCTTTGCGCAAGCGTGAGCGTCTTGTCGGCCGAGAAGTCCAGTTTGCCGTTTGCCTCTTTCTGCAAGGCGGTCAGGTCATAGAGCAGCGGCGGTTCCTGAACGGCTTCCCTGCGCTCTACGGAACTGACGGCAAGCATACCGCCGTCCTCTACCTCACGTAGCCCGGCAGTGGCCGTTTCAAGGTCATCGAAGCGGTTCCGTGACAGTGCGGAGAAGGCGATGCCGTCCTTGGCCGCCGAAACCTTTATCTGGAAATACTTCCGGGGTACGAACTGTTTGTTCTCCCGGTATCGTGAGCAGATCATCGCCAATGTGGGTGTCTGCACCCGTCCCAAAGAGAACACGCCCTGCCCGGCGGCAAGGCTGAGCGCCTGAGAACTGTTGATGCCCACGAGCCAGTCCGCCTCGCTGCGGGCCTTGGCGGAGAGGTAAAGATTGTCGTAAAGGCTTCCCTCCCTGAGATTCCGCAACCCCTCACGGATGGCCTTGTCGGTGAGCGAGGAGATCCACAGACGGACAAAGGGCTTGGTACAGCCGAGATAGTTGTACACGTAACGGAAAATCAACTCTCCCTCACGACCTGCGTCGGTGGCGACGATGATGGACTCGCACCTGTCGAACAGCTCCCGGAGCACTTCCAGCTGCCTGACCACTCCGGGATCGTCCTTGTACACCTTACCCTCCCGCACCTGACGGGGTACAAGCCTGAACTCCTGCGGCAATATGGGGAGGTGTTCCCGGCGGAAGCCGGAAAAGCCGTAGCTTTCGGGCATGGCAAGACCGACCAGATGCCCGAATGCCCATGTTACGGCATATCCGTTCCCCGTTAGATACCCGTCTTTCCGTTGGCGTGCGCCCACTACGGACGCTATGCCCTGTGCCACGCTGGGCTTTTCTGCAATGATAACTTTCATATAATTATTGTATTATTCATGTGAATGATCAGATGGATACCCCTTTCTTATCGGCTTTCTGTACCGGGCGGTTCCGGCTGACGGCGTTTGCCGGCTTCGTTCCGTCCTGACGGACGGCCGCCTGCTGCGACTGTTCCTGTTTCTTGCTCTTGTCCGGGTTCCATTTGAAGAAATCGAACTTCGCCCGCTCGTGGTTGACACGGACGAAAGCACTGAACAGGTTCCCCTCGTTGTCGGTCATGTCCTTGATGTAGGTCGCCTTGCCCTGTGCCAGTGATGCCTGCTGTTCTTCGGAAAGGTCTTTCCCCTTCAGCCGTGCGGGGATTACCAGCCCACGCTCCTGCTGCCGGTTCTGTTCCTGTTCCTGAGCTGCGGTCTGCTCCTGCCGGCGGGCGATTCCCTTGAAGTCATAGTCGAATCCGCCCTTGCACGCATTGAACTGCAAACGTGCATCATAATGACGCTGCTTTTTCTCCGACCACATGTTTTCGACAAGGACGGACTCGCCGCTTGCGATGCGTTTTCTCTGTTCGTCGGTCAACGCCGTGCCGTTCACCTCTGCGGGAATGGTTATCCCGCTGACCGGTATGTGATGGAGCCGGTTGGTCTTGGGATTGAGCGATACCAGACACGGCTCACGCACGCCTCCGGCCAGTTCGAGTTCCACCACGCAACCCGCATTGCCTTTTTCCAGCAGGTTCTGTTTTACTTCGGGAGTGAACTCCACGTTGAAATACGGCGTGTCCAGTTCCGGATAACGCTTGCAACATTCGATCTCGTTCCGAAGCGTACCGTCGGGATTCTCCGCCAGACGGATGCAGGCGGGAGTTTCAAACTCTATTCCCTCGATAACGGTTTTCAGGGTGAGTACGGCGGATTCGTTGCCGTTGAGCAACCGTTTGAGGCCCGGTTCTCCTAACGTTTCGGGTGTTACCCCCATGCGCTCAAGCTGCTGCCAGTCCACCTGTTCCATACTCCAGCGGGTGGATTGCTCCGTTCCGCCCCCGCCGGACTGCTGTTGTGCCTGCTGCCGGCTCTGTACGTACTGTTCCGTGTCAAGACGGTATTCGTCCAGCAAGGCAGAATTACTTTCGGGCTGCTTGAACAGGCCGACAAGCTCCTTGGCGGAGGCAAGCAAGTCCGCCGGAAGGTGATAGAAACGGAAGTCGGACGGCCGCTCGAACTGTCGTTTCATGTTGAGGAAGAACGTTTCGAGTATAGACACGTTGCGGTCTATCCGCATGAACTGATCCGAAGGCTTTGCCCCTGCCAACGGTCTGGTCTTGAGTCCCCCTTCGGGTTCGATGTCCTCCACCACATGCGGGGTGTTGCCTTCGACGGCGTTGGTCACCACCAATACCTCGTCTTTCAGATCTTTCAGTTTTTTGTCCATAAAGTGAATGAGTTTAATTGTGATACAATCAGGTTAATTGCGGCACGAAAGTAGAGGTAAGAGGCTATGGCGCAAAGGGAAAGGGGGGAATGGGGAACGAGTGGCTACGGGATGGCATGAAGTGGCCTGCCGGCAAGAAAGAATGACGTTCCGATACAAAAACTTCAAAATAAAAAGCGTACCTTCGCAACAAGAAACATAAGAAAGGACAATCCGATATGATTACCAACCGGGAAGAAGTAATAGACAAGGCATTCAAGGTGTTTTTGAGGATGAATTACGAGAAAGCGAGTATCAGCACGCTGGCAAAAGCCTGCGGGGTGGTAAAGACAGGGGTGGTATATTATTTTCCCCACAAACTCGATCTGTTCATGGCGGTAGCGGACAAGTATGCCATACAGATGCAGACACCGGCCAACAAGTTTGCCGGGCCGACGGAAACGCTGGCAGGATTTATAGAGCAGTATGTGGCAGGAGTGAGTACGGCCATGAACCGTATCATCAAACAGGTGCGATGCTGTGCGGACGACAATGAATGCTGTCCCAACTTCTACTATTTCCATTTTCTTTCCCAAGTGAGGATGTATTATCCCGGAGCCCGTGAGAAAATGGAAGAAATATTCCGCAAGGAACACGAGTTATGGAGGACAGTCATACAGAAGGCAAAGGATAGCGGTGAAATAAAACAAGATACGGATGTGAAAAAGACCGCTCCGCTGTTCCGTCAAGTGTTTCTGGGCATGTCCTACGAGCAATCGTTCCTGAACGGTCTGGACGTAGAAGAATTGAAGGAGAAGTTCGATTGTCTGTACTCGCTCCTGTAAGCCTGACTCCTTTTAGCAATATTTAAAAGATTCCGATAAAAATAATTTCTGAACAACCGTTCAGATTTCAATACTTTGCTTTATCTTTGGGGCATGAAGCAACAGCCAGAGATATGGACAAGGTACAGAAGCAACGGTCAAACATCGTCCTGTACAGGGAAAAAAAGGACGGTGAACACTACATACGGATAGAGTATGCAGGCGATCCGGCAATAGCCCTACTGCTCGCCCAAGATACGGACGTGGAAAAGACGGACAACGGTTCCGCCTACATGACGGCTGCCGCCTTTAAACTGCCGGATTTCTACGACCGCTATTCTCCCCACGCTTACATAGATTACAGCCGGGTGTACGTACGGCATCCCAAACCACAGCGGACATACGTATTGCCGGAAGGCTATCTGGAACTGCTGGAACAGAAGCGGTACAGTCCCTCGACCGTGAAAACCTACCGTGCCTATTTCAGCGACTTCATGGAATACCACAAGGGACGGAGCATCGACCGCCTGAAAGTGGCGGACATCAACAAGTATATCCTCTATCTCGTAAACGAGAAGAAAATCTCCGTTTCGCAGCAGAACATGCGCATCAACGCAATCAAGTTCTATTACGAGCAGGTGAAAGGCGGCAAACGGCAATATTACGGCGGCATCACACGGGCCAAAGAGTACAAGACGTTACCCGAAGTGCTGAGCCGGGACGAGGTCAAACGCATCCTCTCCTGCCTGACGAACCGGAAACATCACTGCATGATTTCCCTGATCTATTCCGCCGGTCTGAGAAGGAGCGAACTGCTGAACCTCACCCCACAGGACATTGTCAGTGAACGGATGCTGGTACGCATCATGGGCAAGGGTAAGAAATGCCGTTACTCGCTGTTGTCGGAAAAGGTGCTGCACGAGCTTCGGGAATATTTCAAGGAATACCGTCCGAAGAAATGGCTGTTCGAGGGCGATACTCCCGGCGAGCAATACTCGGCAAGCGCACTGGTGAAAGTGCTGAAAGAAGCCGCACAGCGTGCCGGCATCAAGCATCGTGTACACGTACATATGCTGCGTCATTCCTTTGCCACTCATCTACTGGAGCAAGGGACAGACCTTAGAACCATACAGGAATTGCTGGGCCACAATGATATAAAGACGACGAGCATTTATCTTCATGTGACGAGTGCCCATAAGTCGAGCATACCCAATCCGCTTGATTCGCTGGATGATTCGTAGGGTGCAGCTATTAGAGATTAGGAAACACACCTGTCGAGTGTCGGTTATCAAAATGAAAGATACCAAACGAGTGTTTTTACAAATAACATTCAAGGCAATTAAAACAACTATAAATCAGCGACTTACAAGGGTTTAGCAAAGATAAAGGAAATAACCATACAAGCATGACAGATTTGTTAAACGACATATACACAGACGGTTGCAAAGCGAAAAAGTACCGTTTATCCGACTTCTTCAATCGGTGGTGGGACGAGTACGCACAGCACCCGGCGGAGTACATCACCCCCGAACAGTACAAGGCGGTGAACGCTATCCGTGTGTGCCGTACAGCCGCTTTGGGGATAGACACATATGCCTGCCCTGATTGTGGGGAAGTACGGGAAATCAGTCATAGCTGCAAGAACCGTTTCTGCCCGTCATGTGGCTGGCGTGACACGTTGAAATGGGCGGCACGCATGAAAGACAAGTTGCTGCGAGTGCCACACCGCCATGTGGTTATGACCTTGCCGCATATATTACTGGACTTGGTGAAGCGCAACAAGAAAGAAATATTGAATATCCTGATGCGCACATCGGCTGAAACCGTTAAGGACTGGATGCAGCACAAATTCGGCTTGAAAACCGGGGTGATTGCCGTGCTGCATACCTACGGGGAAACGAAACAGTTCCATGTACACACGCACATGATTATGTCGTGGGGCGGTATTGACAGCAACGGAAAAATTGTCATTCCCGAACGTGATTATGTACATATCCCCTCAATCCGCAAGGTGTTCCGCTACAAGTTTGAAAATGCGCTGATAGGGTTGTTCGACACGGGCAGGCTGGAGCATGACTTCCATGACCGCATGGAGTTTATGGGCTTCATCAAAAAAGTGGCGAACAAAAAGGACTGGATTGTACATTTGGAGCAGCCCATACAGATGCCGGAGCAGGTGATACAGTATGTGGGCAGGTATTCCAAGCGGGCGTGCCTGAGTGAATACAAGATTACGGCAATGGACGGTGAGAACATTTCATTCCGTTACCGTGATTACAGGAACTCGCCCGACAGGAGAAACCCGGTTGAAAAGGAACTGACACTGCATTACCGAGAGTTCTTCCCCCGGTTGCTGCAACACGTTCCACTGCGCTATTTCCGCATCGTGAGGTACTACGGCTTCTATTCCAACAAAGGCAACCTGCCGGAAGAATACTTCGGACGGGATGAAAGCGAAATGAAGGAAGCCGAGTTGCAACAGGCAGAAAGTGAATACGAAAACCCGTATTTCTGTGAGCATTGCGGACGGATGAGAGTTTACAGCCACACTACAGTAACGGGTGGCGGCATAACATATACGGTTGTACTGGAGCATTGCAACATACACCGGAAAAAAGCGGCATGACAGTAACTTGGGATAGCTATGCCTTGCCGTGAACAGAAACAGTAAAATTCCATAAAATGGAAGAAAGGAGAACAAAAAAATGAATGAAATACGGATAAAAGCAGTAATAAAACAAACGGGGTGCAAGCATGAACTTCACGCCTCTTTCTGTCGGAAACAGCATTCAAAAATTGAAGTTCTATATAATATGTAATAGTGTATGGTGGGTAAAACTGCCTTGAACAAGGAAAGATACCACCTAAACGGTGGTCCTTTCCAGACATTAATGGTAATTAAGTATGATAGATTATTTATTTTTCAAATTTTATAGGCTATGGAAATACAGTTCTTATTCCGAAATAGCGGTTTATGCAGCTTTGTTAATTCTCGCTGTATTTCTGAATTGTAATATTCACACAATATGGGGAGTATTGGAACAATATAAAATATTGCCTTATCCAACGCGAACAATGTATAATGTGTCTTTAGGGCTGATATTCATTCTTTTATGTATTCGTTTCTGCTGGAAAAGAAGGTATAAAGCTGTCATAGAGAAGTTTAATGAAAAGCCTAATAAGAATAATCTATTGATACTTATATTATACATTTTCCTTTCGTTGTTTCTCTTTGTTTTAGAGGCTTTTTATAGTAAAGGGAAAATATAAATATACCATTAACAACGCAGGATAACGGCAAGCCGTTCCCTGCTGAACCATTATCTATAACAAAAGCAATAAGAATGGAAAATTTAGAACAATATTGGGAACAATCCTTTTCCCCTATTGGACGTAAGTTTACAGAAATTCGTCCCGATTATCAAGATATGGGGGAAACAGACAGTATGGTCGCCGCATTATATTGGCTGGAACTTGAAATGTATAATGGTGGATTTCTTCAATTCTTCTGTAATTGGGGCTATGATGCTTATTTGCTTGCAATCAAAGGACTGGGAG
>ENA-UEQM01000958-UEQM01000958.1-human-gut-metagenome-genome-assembly--contig:-NODE-958-length-14253-cov-57.081476_pt1 | contig 14253 bp, 10 predicted proteins | sample MGYA00242948_ERZ507948 | MGnify/ENA primary metagenome ERZ507948 (study PRJEB26167, sample SAMN06115440) | human gut metagenome | host: Homo sapiens | place: China:Hubei | collected 2015-07-28... | reverse complement strand
AATTAAATATAATTTGCAAAAAGCTGAATGAATAAACGGTTTTCAAGCTCGCCTCTGCCATTTAGAGGCTCTAAACGCTACTATATTAAGCGTTTTCGTGAGGTTCTTGCACAAGCTGACGACATCGACACAGTGGTCGACCTTTTCGGCGGCTCTGGCTTACTTTCGCGTGTGGCAAAAGATATGCTACCAAATTGCCGCGTTATTTATAACGACTTCGACCATTACGACCAAAGGTTGGCAAATGTGGCCAATACAAACGCGCTGTTGCGTTCTATTGCGCCATTGGTTGCAACTGTACCAGACAACAAGAAAATCCCCGCAGAAACAAAAAAAAACAATACTGGAGCTATGCGCTAAGGCAGAGAAGGAACACGTAGTCGATTACATCACGCTTTCAGGCTCACTTTTGTTTTCGGGAAACTGGGCGCAAAGTTATGAGCAGCTAAGCAAACAAACCATGTACAATAGAATGGTAAAAACCGACTACGACGTGACAAATTACCTGCAAGGACTTGAAGTGGCACATTGCGACTACCGCGAACTTTTCGAGGCTCACAAGGAAAACAAAAAGGCTTTGTTCTTACTCGATCCTCCTTATTTGCAGACAGAACACAGCGCATACAAAGCCGACACATATTGGCAGCTGAAAGACTATTTAGACGTTCTTACGCTGCTGAACGGCACAAAATATGTTTTATTTACATCAGGCAAAAGCCAGATAATTGAGCTTTGCGACTGGATAAACAAACAGTTTAATGCTACGCTGCTGAATGGCGCACAAAAGTACGAACAGAACAGCAGAATAAATGATTTTGCAGCTTACAAAGACATTATGATCACGAAACTGTAAACTTTTATTTGCTCAGGCTTTCACAAGCAGAGACAAACAGACGCGAAACAACTTGAAGATGGAACGACAAAAGCGCAAACTTTCGCCGTTCCAAAATGGATGCAACACGACAAATTGAAGCCGAAAACAGCCTCATTAATTCTTTTGCAAAGATACGAAAAATTATCGGATAGGAATCAAAAAAAGGAGGAAAACTTGCGCTTTCCTCCTTTTATCTGATGTTTTTGTTCTTTCAGGGCATTCTTAAATCCCTTTTGAAAGATTTTCTTTCAGGGCATTCTTGAATCCCTTTTGAAAGATTTTCTTTCAGGGCTTCTTGAATCCCCCCTTGAAAGATTTCTTCTTTACTTCATTGGCTCTTTCTCTGGATCGTAGATAGAACGGGTCATTTCCTTGATGCTCAGCTCGGCCATAGCAATCCACTGGCTGCCGGAATAAGCTTCGTCAATCTGCAGCCAGAGATACTTGAACTCATCTTTTTCACTGAACAGACCAGGAGATGTATACTCAGGAGCCGTGCCTTTCGGCAGCACATCGCTACCCAATTCACCAATCTTCCATGCTTCGGCAGCAGTAGGGGTGTCGCCCGCTTTGTTGCTTGCCCAGATGGTGATGTGCTTAGGGTTGTCGTTGTTGTTGTTGTTACGGCCCTTATACCAGAACGATACGCCCTTCACCTTCTTGCCCAGGTCTACACGGATGTAGTGAGGCCATGGAGTTGGAGCACTCCAGCTCATGTGGAAGTAGGTGCCGTTGTTGCCGTCGATGAGGGCTGCGATAGGACCCTCGGATGATTCCTGGTCGTCGGTCCAGAGCTGTGCCTCGGTCAGGCTGATAGGTCCCACCTCGTAGTCCTTGATGTCGGCAGGCACGTAGCCGGCCTTGGCATTCTTGGTGAAGAGCACCTTCTCGCCGCCGTCTCTGCTCACTGCCGTGAATGTGTAGGCGAGTTCGCCATACTTGGCAAAGAGTCCGTCGATCATGAGGGAATCGGCATAGCTGCTGGCGTTGAGCACGCGGTGACCCTTAACGGGGTCGTCGTAAGCCACCTTAATATAATAGTAGTCTTTGTTCTCTGGAATAGTCCAGTGGAACACCACCTTGCCTGGCTGGAGGCTGTCGATGGTGACGGTCTGCTTTTCGATGTTCACTGCCGGTGCAGTCTTGTCGTCATCAGAGCATGCTGCCATCGTGCCGACAAGAGCCACAGCCGCAAGCATTTTTATGATAGTCTTTTTCATCATTGTGTCTTTTTATTTGTTACAATGCTTAAAATTAATAACCCGGAGTCTGTACCACGTGGTCGTTTCGGTTGATGTCGGCTGATGGGATTGGCATCAGATAGTTCATCGGCGACTGGAACTTACGCTCGAATACTACTTCCTGTACCTCGCTGAAGTCGTTGATGTTCTCGGCATCAATGTTCAGGCCCTTCGCCTTTACGTTGAAGTACTTCTCGGCAAGCAGCCAGCGGCGCATATCCCAGAAGTTCTGGTTCTCGAGATAGAACTCGTTCATGCGCTCGTTGCGGATGATGTCGCGCAAGCCTTCCTTGGTGGTAGCCTTGGATGGGTCCTTGCCAAACTGCTCGTAAGCTTCCTTCACGCCTGGCAATCCGGCACGGGTGCGCACCTTGTCAAGGTAGAGGCGGGCATTGGTCAGGTCGCCTGTCTCGGCAAGACACTCGGCGTAGCTCAGGTAAAGCTCTGCCAGTCGGATGAGCGGCCAAGGGGTATTGGTGTAGTCGGCACCTGTCTTCGACTTTATGAGGTCTGGATTGATGAACTTCTTGTTCAGGAAGCCTGTCGGTGAATAGTTGCTGGTACGCTTAGAGTTAGCGTCTACACCACGGCTACAGTTGCCACCGAGCACGAAGTCGCAGATAAGTCGACCGTGAGTGTTGTCTGAAGTGAGTGTGTAGTTGGCATCATCACTATATGCACCGTTGTTTGAAGCACTCATAATCTCGTAGTATCCATCCTGGAAGGCAACCCAAGCATAGTAGCGTGGCTCGCGGTCGAGGTTGAACTTCTGAGTCTTGCGTCCTGGATAAGCTTCGTCCTCATGTGCTTCGTCCACTTCTACTGGATCCCAGCGGTTGGCATAGTCGAATGTCTTATCCTGGTCGATAGGCAGACCGTTCTTGGTGTAGAAGCGGTTGAGCATGGCAATGGTAGGAGCCACGCCGTTCCATCCCCATCCACCATTGATGTACGGTATACTCTTGTTCTGCAATCCATAGTAGCCCTCACCACGTGAGTCAGCCCAGATAACCTCAGAGTTGGCACCTGCCTTCTCGTCCTCAGCCGAGTAGTCGGTGATGGTGTAGCGCAGAGCACGCACTTTTGGGTCGGCAGGATAGCCGTTCTTGTTGAGCTTGCAGTCGCTACGGGTATAGAGGTGGTAGCCTGCAGCTTCGGCTGCGGTGATGGCATCCTTGAAGGCTGCGGCAGCCTTGCTCCACTTGCTCTCATCGTAGGTAAGTGGCATGAGAGTCTTTCCCTCCTTGTCCTTGAAGTCGGAATAGAACTTGCTGTTGCCGTTGAACAGTGGGGATGCAGCATAGAGCAGCATTTTTGCCTTCATCGCCTTGGCTGCTACACTGGTGGCAAGACCGAACTCGCCTGCCTGTGCACCGGTGCGGGTAGCAGGCAGACCCTTGGCTGCCTCGTCAAACTTCTCGCAGATGAAGTTCACGCAGTCGTCGTAAGGCTCCTGGCCCTGATAGTCGGATGGCAGAAGCATCGGGTCTGGGGTCTGGTGAACGATGATGATAGGACCGTAGCAGCGGGAAAGCAGGAAGTGGTAGTATCCGATGAGGAAGGTAACCTGTGCCTTGTAGTCCTCGCGGTCCTTATCAGCAAGTCCGTTGAAGTTGCCGGTCTTGTTCAGCTCGTCCTGGAACATGTAGCACTGGCGGATTCCCTGATATAGGGTGTTCCAGTAGCTGATCACTGGGTTGGAGGCTGAATAGTTGCCCTTAGGGAATGCGGCGAATGTCTCATGCTCGAAGGCTGTCACCACCTCGTCTCCGGTAAGGAAGTCGAGCGATGTCGGTCCGGCGTTAGGGGTAGGCAAATATCCGTAGCAGGAGTACAGATAGTTGAGGGCTGCCTGGCGGTCCTTGGTCATGTCGGTGCCAGTGGTTGTCTCGGCAGGAATCACATCAAGATAGTCGCACGATGTCATCGTGAAACCCGCAGCGAGCAAGCAGCCTATGAATGCTTTATTGAGTATTTTCATATCTTCTTTAATTTAATGTGAGTTGGAAACCTACGTTGATTGTCATCTGTGTCGGATACTTGGTGGTGTAGTTACCACCGCCCATCTCTGGATCCCACTCCTTGAAAGGTGAGATGGTGAGCAGGTTGGTTCCGTTGACATAGAATCGCATGTTCTTGAGCGTGTAACCGATTTCTGCGTTCTTCAGCTTCAGGAATCTACCGTTGCGCAACCAGTAGCTTGATGATACTGTGTTGTGGTTGTTGTAGTTGTCCGTGAGGCGTGGATACTTCGCATTCGGATCCTGGTTGTCCGGGCTCCAGTGGTCTTCGTCGATGAACTTCAGTACGCCACGGCGATAGGATGAACCGAATGGCTGGATATCGCTGAGCATCAGTGCTACGTTGCCGCGGCCCTGGAAGAATACGGAGAAGTCCCAGTTCTTGTAACCTACTGATGGTCCGAAACCGTAGATAATCTTCGGAACGCTTACGCCCAATGGCACCTGGTCGTCGGCTGTGATGCGGCCATCGTACTTGCCATCGCGGTCTGGCTGGTCTACATACTTGATGTCACCAGGAGCAATGGCGATATTACCGAGCGTAGAGGTTGGATTGTTGGCGATATCTGCCTTGTCGATGTAGAGTCCGTTGGAAACGTAACCCCATACGGTGTTCACGTTCTTGCCCTGGCTCTTCATGGCGTCGCGCTTGCCCGGAGCCTCATCGTATTTGGAAATCTCGTTGTCGTTGTAGGTGAATGTGCCCTGGAACTGTACGGAGAGATCCTTGTTGATGCGCTTGCTGTAGTTCACGGCCAGATCCACACCCTTGTTGATTACCTCGGCAAGGTTACCATAGATCTTGGTATTGGCTGTACCCAGATAGTTTGGTATGGAGAGCTTCTGCTGGAAGATGTTGCTGCGGCGCTCGCGGAACCAGTCGACGGTGATGTCGAGGGCATTGAAGAGCTGCAGGTCGAAACCGATGTCGAGCTTATGGCCCACCTCCCATGATACGTTCTCATTGCGCAGACGGTTCCATCCCGGACCGGAATAGGTTACATAGTTGCCTGGCAAACCGGTGGTGAACGAACCGTTGCCGGTGAGCGATACGTCCTCACGATAGATGAAGCGCTCGTAACCATACTGGTCGTTACCTACGAGTCCGTAAGTACCACGAATCTTGAAGTTGGAAACGGTTTGCTTGATAGGCTCCCAGAACTTCTCCTCGCTGAGGTTGTAACCCAGACCCACAGATGGGAAGAAACCCCACTGGTGACCCTTGGCAAACTGCTCGGAACCGTTGTAACCTGCGTTGAACTCAATCAGGTAGCGGTGCTTGTAGTCGTATGTGGCACGTGCTGCGAAACCAATCTTGCGCTGTGGCAGAGACGAGAGCACATTATCTACAAAGATATTGGAGTTATACTGGTTGATGTTCCAGAGGAGCATACCCGTAACGGTGTGGTCGCCGAAGCTTCGGTTGTAGTCGAAGTATGCCTGAGCATAGTAGCGGCGGTCGCCGGCATTCTGACCCGAGTTGCTGAGCACAGGCTTCGAAGGGTCGCCCTTAGGAGTCTGCACGTAGGTATAGGTGCCGTCTTCGTTCTGGGTATAGTTCTTCAGCTCGTAATGGTTGTAGTTGAGCGAGCGGAAGGTGGTACTCTTAGACCAGTTCTTGAACGAGAACATCAGGTGGAAGCCCAGACCCTTGGTAATGAAGTCGAGCTTCTGGTCGAAGTTCAGGTTGGCATTGATGGTACTTGCGAATGAATCCTGATATCCGCTCACGAGTCGTGCCATCGGGTTGGCGTTACCTCCGTTGGCAAGCTGGCGGTATCCCCAGTGAATCCACTCGTCGCCCTCATTGTTATATGAGATAGGGAAGAGCACTGGGTTGGCGTTCATCATCTGCGAATAGAGGTCGTTCAGAGAACGAGAGATGTCGTTGCTGCCTGCCAGCGGACCGTGCATGTTGTCGAGTCCGGCATAGAGGTGGAGCGAAATCTTCGACGACTTCGACATGTTGAAGTCGATGTTGTTCTGGAACGCATATCGCATGTAGTCGATATTGTTGTTGTAAGAATAGTACTCCTTACTGCGGTTGCGCAGCATACCGGTTTCATGGCTCACGTTGAGGTTCATGAAGTACACGATCTTGCTGGTACCACCACGCACGTTCATGTTCGCCTTCTGGTTATATGAAGCCGACTTGAACATCTCCTTATACCAGTTGACATCTGGGAAAATTTCGCCGTTCACGTGATTGCGTGTGTTGGCAATCTGCTCTGCCGTGTAGAGGGTGTTACCCGTACCTTCGTTGGTAACAGCCTCGTTGAAGAGCTCCATGAATCGGGCACCGTCAACAAATTTAGGTTTGGATGTAGGCATGGTTACGTTGGCCTCTACGCGGAAGGAAATCTTCGGCTTGTCGAGGTCCTGACCACTCTTGGTAGTAATGATGAGCACACCATTGGCACCGCGCGAACCATACATGGCGGTGGCTGAAGCGTCTTTCAGGATAGAGAAACTCTCGATAACGTCTGGGTCGAGGTGGTTGAGGTCGTCCTGCGAAATCTCCATACCGTCCATGACGATGAGAGGCGACTTGGCACCACTGATGGTGGCGATACCACGGATGTAGAAGTCAGATCCGTTGGCACCTGGCTGACCGCTACTCTGGGTAGCGATGACACCCGAGAGGCGTCCTGCGAAAGATGATGAAATACTAGCCGATGGCACACGCAGCGACTCTGGTCTTACCTGCTGCACGGAACCCACCACGGTTTCCTTCTTCTGGGTGGCACCGAAGGCAGTGACTACCACGTCGCCAAGGGTCTGTGAGTCTTCCTTGAGGTGAATGCTCAGCGGCTTGTTGCCGTTGAATCTCACTTCCTGGGTCTGGCAACCGATGTAAGAAACGACGATAACTCCACTTGTGGAATTCACGTCGAGTTTGAAGTTACCATCCACATCGGTTACAGTACTTTGCTTCGAGTTGTTCTTCAAAACAACCGTAGCACCAATAACAGGTTCACCTGCTTCGTCAAACACGGTACCAGTAATACGCTGGTGCTTTGCCTGCTGCGTAGCGTTGAAAACGCTTTCAGTCTTGGGTTTCAGGGAACCAGCAATGCCTGTACTTCCAACAAAGTTGTTGTCTGCTGCCAATGCTGACATTGGCAAAAGCATTGCTGCTCCAATCACACCCAGCTGCTTTCTTGCTTCTTTTTGCATAAGCTGATGTTAGATTAGAATGAATACTATTTAGATATAAATCTCTTTTTGAGTGCAAAGGTAGCAAAAAAATAAGTAAAAATGTAAAACCTTTAGCTTTTTTAACTAGAAATGTTTGAATATTATAGTTATAGTCTACAAAATTCTCTTTTAAGGGTACATGTTCTGCTTCAGAATAACAGAAACCCCAGTCTGCTTGAAGCTGGCAGGCTGGGGGGATATCTTTAGATTTTTTCTTGTCTTGATGCATGTTTATGCATGTCTCGTCAGGAAGATGCTGTGGTCGATGCATGCTGGAAGTTCTTCCTTATAGTGTGTCACCATGATCATCGTCTTGTTGTTGCGCTTGCAGAACGCCTCGATGATGTCCTTCACCAGACGGCGGTTGTGATTGTCGAGACCATGCAATGGCTCATCCAGGATGAGCAATTCCGGGTCCTTTACGAAGGCACGGGCAAGGAGAACCAGGCGCTGCTCGCCGCTTGAGAGCTTCAGGAAGCCTCTATCTTCCAATCCTTCCAGTCCGAATACCTTCATCCAGAAGCGGCATTTGCCCATATCTTCCTCCTTAGGCTTTACGTAGAGACCTACGGAATCCATCAGTCCGCTGGCTACGATGCGGATGGCTGGAAGGTCGCGCTGGTAGGAACGGTGAAGCTCTGGCGATACATAGCCGATGTGCTTCTTGATGTCCCAGATGCTCTCGCCGCTGCCACGAGGATTGTCGAAGAGGGCGATGTCGCAGGCATAGCTCTGGGGATTGTCGGCACAGACCAGGCTCAAGAGGGTACTCTTGCCGGCTCCGTTCTGTCCGCTCAGTGCCCATCGCTCGCCGTTGTTCACGGTCCAGTCGAGGTCTTTCAGGATGATGCGCTTGCCATACTGTATGCGAACCTTGTTCATCTTCACCACTTCCTGGCTCTTGTACTCGCGGTCGCTGTAAGGCAGGTTGATGATCTGCTGCTCCAGTTCCTGGCTCAGCATTCTGCTTGGGATAGGGGTGCGCTGGGCAAGATATTCCTCCTTGGTCAGCTTCGGCATCACCTTCATATCCTTCACTTCCACTACGTGGGTGATGAAATCAGGAATGTCGTCGCTCTTGCTCAATACGAGGATAATCTGCAGGGCATGCTCCTGGGCAAGCGTCTTGAGAAGTTCCTTCAGCTGGTCGCGGGTGTCGGCATCAAGTCCGATAAACGGATTGTCCATGATGAGGACACGTGGCTCAGAGAAGAGGGTAGAGGCCAGCTTGAACTTGCGCAGCTCGCCGCTGCTCAGCAGGATGGTATATTTATCGAGCAGATGCGCCATGTGGAAGAGCTCGTAGATGTGCTTCTGCAATGCGCGGCGTTCAGGAGTATCCTCGCCCGCCATGTTGTAGGCCTCTTCCAGCTTATCCTTCACAATCGGCGTATTCTCGTCTATTTCCAGCTGGTTCCATCGCTGCTGCAGGAAATAGGTGCGGTCGTTATCGCCTCCGTAGGTGTCACGGAAGGTGATATACTTGAGGTTGTCGCTCACCAGCGTCTTGGTGCTGGGCGAGAAATCATAATCCGGGTCGTGCATTAACAGAGGGTGTCTGCCGACAATGATGTCAACAAACATCGACTTTCCACCACCGTTTGGTCCTACGATGGCGATGTGCTCGCCTTCGCAAGATTCAAAGTTCACTGGCTCGGCCATACGCCATTCCGGCATACGAGTCACGCCATCCTTAATGCTAATAATCTTTTGCATCTCTCTTAAAATTGTGATTTATGTGTTGTGCAATACACATATTATATATGTTATATATGTGTTCGCAATGAATGCTACTTGTGCGCTTGGAGCGTTTTGCAACGAATGCTACTTGTGCGTAGTGCGGTTGATGGCAGCCAGGAGTTTGGCTTGCGGTCCGGTCATGCCGTTGCCTCCGCCTATGCGTCCCTGGTTTTTCTGGGCGAAATCCTTCCAGCTGCTGTAGTGCTTGGCACCGGTTTCGGGTCTTCCCATCTGCAGGAAGTGGCAGTAGGCGGCACCCAGGGCATCGGTGGCATCCATGAACTTCGGCATTTCGTCTTCCTTGATGTTGAGCATGCGCTGCAGCATTGCTGCCACCTGCTCCTTGGAAGCCTGTCCCTGTCCGGTGATAGCCATCTTGATTTTCAGCGGAGCATATTCGTGGATGGGCACGTCGTGGTGGATGGCGGCAGCGATGGCAACGCCCTGGGCTCTTCCCAGCTTGAGCATCGACTGCACGTTCTTTCCGAAGAAAGGTGCCTCAATCGCCATCTCGTCGGGCAGGTAGGAGTCGATGATGCCCGTCACCCGCTCGAAGATCTTGCCCAGTCTCAGATAGGGGTCCTTCTCCTTGCGCATGTCGATGATGCCCATCACCACCAGCTCTGCCTTGTTGCCCGTCACGCGAATCACGCCGTAGCCCATCACGTTGGTACCCGGGTCAATGCCCAGGATTATCTTCTCCGTATTTGTTTTCTTTTGAATCATCTTGATGGCTTATCGGTCCATGTATGGGTTGTGTGCCAACTCCTCGCCGATGCTGGTTGCCTCGCCGTGACCCGGAAGCACCTGGGTCTCGTCTGGGAGCAAGCCCAGATGGCGCAGGCTGTTGATGATGCGGAACATGCTGCCGCCAGGGAAGTCGGTTCTGCCGATAGAGCTCTTGAAGAGAGTGTCGCCCGTGAAGGCTACGTGCTCTGCCTCGCAATAGAAGGTGACGGATCCGTTGCTGTGGCCTGGGGTCTCGATGATTTTGAATTCGTGATTGCCGAATTTGATGACTTCATCTTCCTCGAAGAAATGACCGATAGGAGGGAAGTCGGTGTCCAGCTGCATCTGGTAGAAGGTTTCTGCCTGGTGCTTGAGTCCCTTCATCAGTTTCTCGTCGCCCTGTGAAACTTCCGGCTTCAGTCCGAACTCCTTGTAGATGGTGTCGTTGCCGAAGTTATGGTCCAGATGGCCATGGGTAACGAGCAGATGTACTGGCTTCAGTTCGTTCTTCTGGATATAGTGAGTGATGGCGTTGCGCTCTTCTGGATAGAACGCACCGCAGTCGATGATGACGCATTCCTTGGTCTCATCGCTTACAACATAGCAGTTTTCCTGCAACATGTTGACTTGGAATCTTTCGATATGTAACATTTTACTTTGTATTTATGCTGGAACATAGATGAGTTGCTTGTCTTGCTTGAACCATTCTTCCTCGAAGAAGGTGCTGAGAGGGGTGATTTCCGCCACGTTGCGATAATCCTTGAGCTCTTCCTGCAGGTTGCCGCCTTTCAGGCAGATCAGACCGTTCGGCAGGGCGTTCTGCCCCTTCTTCTTGAAATTCTTCTTGATAATCTTCATCAGGTCGGGCAGCTGCATCACGGCACGGCTCACCACGAAGTCGTACTTTCCCTTCTCGTCCTCGCCACGCAGGTGTTCAGCCACGAGATTCTTCAGTCCGATGGCAGAAGCCACCTCGTTGCAGACACGAATCTTCTTGCCAGTTCCGTCGATGAGCTTGAACTTGCACTCAGGGAAGAGGATGGCGAGCGGGATGCCAGGGAAGCCGCCACCGCAACCGAAGTCGAGAATCTCGGTGCCCGGACGGAAGTTGATGGCCTTGGCGATGGCCATGGAGTGAAGCACGTGGTGCTCGTAGAGGTTGTCGATGTCCTTGCGGCTGATGACATTGATCTTGTTGTTCCAGTCGCGGTACAGCTCGTCGAGTGCAGCGATTTGCTTCTTCTGCTCATCCGTGAGATGAGTGAAATATTTCTCTATGATGTTCATTCCTGTTTAATGCTTTATATTATATAATAAGGTGCAAAGTTAACTCAAATTGGTGACAATTCAAAATAATATAGCTTTTTTTATATATTTATTATGATTTTGGGCTCGACTTATTAAAAAAATGTGTACCTTTGCACCCGAAAAAGATGTTGTAGAGCAGAAAAAGGCTCGAAAACGTGAACATAGATAATAATAAATATAAATAAAAAGATAAGAAATACTATAATGATAAAGGCAGCTTTATTCGATCTGGATGGCGTGGTCTTCGAGACGGAATCACAGTATTCCATCTTCTGGGGAATGATAGGAAGAGAGTATCATCCGGAAATTCCTGACTTCGAGTATAGAATCAAGGGACAAACTCTGGTGCAAATCTACGATAAGTACTTCTCTGATGACTCAGTCTTCGCTCATATCGAAGGCTATACCGACCCGAAATCAGAACAGGACAAGATTACGGCTCGACTCAATGAGTTTGAGCAGAGTATGAAGTATCCGTATATTCCGGGCGTAGAGAACTTCATCCAAGAGTTGAAGCAGAATGGCGTAAAGTGCGCTGTAGTAACGAGTAGCAACATTCAGAAGATGCTCAATGTGTATAAGCAGCACCCTGAGTTCAAGGGCTACTTCGACCGTGTGCTGACCAGTGAGGACTTCGCCAAGAGCAAGCCGGATCCAGACTGCTATCTCAAGGGTGCCGCCTGCTTCGGCGCGCAGCCATCGGAGTGCGTGGGCCTGGAAGACAGCTTCAATGGCTTGAAGGCGGTGCGTGCATCGGGAGCTTTCACCCTCGGTCTCTCTACCACCAATTCTGCGGAATCCATCGCCCCTTACAGCGACTACGTGATTCCGGACTACGAAGGCTTCACCTTTGCCGACTTAGTGAAAATCGTTGATAATTACAAAAAATAAATAATCATGGGATATTTATCTACAGATAAGAAGAAGATTACAACCAAGACGTTTGCCGAGATGAAGGCGGCAGGCGAGAAGGTGACGATGCTTACAGCTTATGACTTTACTACTGCAGGCATTCTGGATGCAGCAGGCATCGATAGTATCTTGATTGGCGATTCAGCCAGCAACGTGATGGCGGGTAATGCTGATACCTTGCCTATCACCGTAGACCAGATGATTTACCATGCCCGCAGCGTGGCACGTGCCTGCAAGCATGCCTTTGTGGTATGCGATATGCCGTTCGGCAGTTATCAGATCAGCAAGGAGGAAGCATTGCGCAACGCTTGCCGCATGATGAAGGAGACGGGCGTGGATGCCCTGAAGCTCGAAGGTGGAGTGGAGATTGCTGATACCGTCAAGGCGATGGTAGATGCCGGTATTCCGGTGCATGGTCATCTGGGATTGACCCCACAGAGCGTCAACAAGTTTGGCGGCTACGGCATCCGTGCCAAGGAAGAGGCTGAGGCTCAGAAACTCATCAGCGATGCCATCGCCCTGGATAAGGCAGGTGTTTTTGCCATCGTTTTGGAAAAGGTTCCTGCTAAGTTGGCGGCTGAAGTAACACGTCAGGTAAAAGCCGTAACTATCGGTATTGGAGCGGGTAACGGCTGTGACGGTCAAGTGCTGGTTTATGCTGATGCGCTGGGAATGACCCAGGGTTTCAAGCCTAAGTTCCTGCGCCACTTCGCCCAGGTAGGCGAGGAGATGCAGAAAGGCGTGAAGGCTTACATCGATGCTGTTAAGAGCACAGAATATCCAAGTGTAGAGGAGAGCTATTAAGCCTCCTCTATCTTGATATATTATATACATCGTACATTTAGTTTTAAATTGGTTATGGATACACAAAATACACCCATACACGTGAATTTGTGGCATCGTGACTTCTGGCGGCTCTGCTTTGCCAATCTGCTGCTGATGACGAGTGTCTATATGCTCATCCTTGGCATACCTTATTTTATGACGAAGGAAGGCTATCGCCCTTGGCAGGTTGGTGTTGTGGTGGGAGCCTACGGCTTGGGCATCTTCCTGCTCGGCGGTTTCTGTTCCTATCTGGTGCAGCGCTACCGCCGCAACAGGGTATGCCAGTTTTCCATCTGCTGCGTAGCCGTCTGCCACGTTGTCCTCTACTATCTGGATACCTTCTGGAACATCAAGTTCGGGTTCGAGGTGCTAGTGGCGATGCGGGTGGTGCTGGGTGCCTTCCTGGGCTTGGCTCAGATGACGCTTGCCAGTACGCTGGTGATAGATACCTGCGAATCGTTTCAGCGCACGGAGGCGAACTACATCACCTCCTGGTTTGCCCGTTTCTCCATTGCTACGGGTCCCGTGCTGGAGTGGCTCATTTGCACTTTTTTTAATATGCGCCTCACCTTCCCGGTGACTTTTCTGTTGGCGCTGGGTGCTCTGGTGCTGGTGTCCCGGGTAAAGTTTCCTTTCAAGGCTCCTGCTGATCACATGCCGCTTTTCAGTTCCGACCGCTTCTTCCTGCCTCAGGGAATCCCGCTGTTTGTCAACATCGTACTGATTATGGCAAGTGCAGGAATGTATTTCGCCATTCCGCATAATCTGACGGTTTATCTGATGTTGCTGGCAGGCTTGGTGGTGGCTGTGATTGCAGAGAAATACGTCTTTGCCGATGCCGACCTGAAGAGCCAGGTTGTCGTGGGACTGATATTGATAGGTGCGGCAGAGTTCGTGTCGCTGAACGACCAAGACTTTGCTGTAGAAGTACTTGTGCCCGTGTTGCTGGGCTTGGGAATGGGTGTCATCGGCAGCCGTTTCCTGCTTTTCTACATCAAGCTGGCCAAGCATTGCCAGCGCGGAACGAGCACCAGTTCCTTCTTTCTGGCATGGGAGTTGGGTATAACTCTGGGCATAGCCCTGGGCTTTGTGCTTCAGGATAGTGCTTGTCAGCATCTTCCCGGCGAGCATAGCGTCATCTTCAATTCCACCATCCACGAACTGCTTTATCCAGGCATGATACTCACAGGATTGTCGCTAATCTTGTATAATTTCTTAGTACATCCCTGGTATATGAAACATCGCAACCGCTAGTATTTGATTTATCTTCAACCATTCCCATATATGATATTTTGTTTAAGATTCATATTATATATGGGAATGTTTTCGACCTGTACGGTTGAAATTACCCAATACGCCCTGAAAGGGCAGAAGCCCCTAGCCCAGGGCATCGCCCTGGGTAATT
>ENA-UEQM01000957-UEQM01000957.1-human-gut-metagenome-genome-assembly--contig:-NODE-957-length-14259-cov-8.320618_pt1 | contig 14259 bp, 10 predicted proteins | sample MGYA00242948_ERZ507948 | MGnify/ENA primary metagenome ERZ507948 (study PRJEB26167, sample SAMN06115440) | human gut metagenome | host: Homo sapiens | place: China:Hubei | collected 2015-07-28 | study... | reverse complement strand
AATAAAATAAACAAACTTAGTTTATTTTATACCAATCCTTAGTAAATTTTAATTCGCCTATTTGAAGAAATAGAAAGAAATTGGATAATAGTGATAAAATTTTTACTATGACTTTTCTGCAAATAAGAATGCGTCGGCAGACGATGTCACAGGACCGCCCGCCGGTGCGAGGGGGGGAGATGGTTGAAAGGAGGAAGCCAGAGAGTTACAGGGCGAGTTCAGGAACGATATCCGGTTCGGCTTTTTGCCGCGCCGCCGGATTGCAGGAATCCTGTCCGCGTCCTTCCAGCAGCCGTTTGTAATATTCCTTTTTGTATTTCAGCACTTCGAACTGCTGCTGCAGAGATTCGAGCTGCCGGCGCAGGCTTTCCTCCTGGCGGAAGATCATTTCGGCCCGCTCCGGAATAGTCGAATCTCCCTGTTCGCACATCCTGATATAGCGCCGCACCTGATCGATCGGCAGGCCGGTGGCCCGCAGGCAGTGCACCAGCCGCAGCCAGCTCAACGCATATTCGGAAAACATCCGGATATTGCCGTCCGTCCGGTCCACCGACGGGATCAGGCCGGAATTCTCATAGTAACGGATCGTGTATGCGGAGAGCCCCGTCAGTTCGGAAACCTCCTTGACGGTATATCTCGGCGTGCGGTCTTTCGACGGGGCAAAGGGGCGAATTTCAGCCATGGCAGGCTCCTTTCCTGTGAAGTTAAACTTACTGTAACTTTACAATAACGGGAAACCCGATGGAATACAAATCCTTTCCTCCGCTTTTTCGGATAAGGCGGAGGAAAAAATGACATGCGGAGAAACCGGCGGGCTCCCTGCGAAAAGACCGGGCCGGTTTTCAGTTGTTGCAGCGGAACACCATCACGGCGGCGGAGTTGCCCGGCACCGTCAGCGCCCCCCACTCCATGCGTCCGCCGCACAATACCCGGTCGAACGCCCAGCCCGCTCCGGCGGTGATTGCATCCGTGATCGGATCGGGCGTATTGTTGACCGCGATCACCAGAAGCTCGCACCGCGCCAGCCGGTGTTCGGTCAGCGTCAGCGACGGATTCGTGCGGGTCACGCTGCGTTCCACTCCAGCCGCCGCGGCGGCCAGCTGGTAGATTTTGTAATAGGATTCCGAGCCGGGCAGGAATGCGCGCGGCTGATTCGCGGCGTGCCGTTCGATCGGCACCGACAGGAACAGCAGCTTGCCCTTGCCGTATGCCCGGGAGGTCATCACCGGTGTGCCGTCGCGGTCGGAAGCCAGCACTTCCGCATCACGCGCAGAAAGTTTCAGCAGCCGTTCGACAGGGCAGTACAGCTCCATGCCCGCCCCGATCACCGCGACCGGTTCGGTCGGCGCGGCGGTCCACACGATATCCACGCCGAAGGGAACGTTGAAAGGTTGAAGAGTTCCGCCGTCGCTGGTGACCAGCAGCGTCGCACCCTTTTCCACTTTATCCAGCAACGCCTGCCAGCGGCGGCGGTCGATCACGCGCAGTCCGCGCACCGAGGGCAGGATATAGAACTTCGATTCGGGCAGCTCCTGATCTGCGGTCGCAAATTCCACGTCGAAGCCGGCCTGTTTGGCCAGCAGGAAGCTCGAATAGCCGACGCCCCAGTTGTCCTGTTCATGGCTCAGGATCACCACCGCGTCCCGCCGGAAGGGCGGAATCGTGCGCAGGTTCAGCCGGTCGAGCGCGCGGCTGAACTCCCGCAGTGCGATCAGCGCCGGCTTGGGTTCGCGGTTGGAACGGACCAGACCGAGCTCCCGCTCAATGGCCATCCAGTCGTACGGAGTTTCTTCGAGCTGATCCTGATCGAATGCGCACCACCAGAGCATCCCCCGGCAGTCGTGCGCAAAACCGTTCCAGAGCATCGCGCGCATCAGGTTGGCCGCATTGGAGTCGCCGGACTGGGAGGGCCCCAGCGTTCCGGCCTCCTCGATGAAGGCATCGACGCGCCCGACGTCGCCGTAGAGGCGGGTTTCGGCTGTCGCGTGAAACGCATTGCGCATCGTATGGATCGGATCGAGATTGCAGTGCGGCGTAAACAAAGGATACGGATGGGTGGTCAGCACATCGGTCAATTCCGCCTGCTCGCCGATATTCCACAGGCCGTTTTCCTTGAACGCGGTCAGGCTGTGCATGCCGGAGACCACCGGGCGGGAAGCGTCCTCCACCCGGATCGCCGCCGAGATCGCATTGGTCCACGCCCACGCCGCATCCGGGTTGCCTTCGACCGGGCCCATGCAGTTGCACTCATTGCCGAGGTCCCACGCGGCAATCGCGGTCTCGTTCCTCAGTTCCGAAACCAGATGCCGCACCATCCGCACCTCCCACTTCAGCGCGGTCGGGTCGGTCAGCACATTGACGCCGGAAAACGCCGGAGGCACGAACATCCGCCCCGACATCCATCCGGTGACCAGCCCGACGATCAGCCGGAGCCTGTATTCGGCGGCATAGGCACACAGGGTGCGGAAGCGCTCCACCATCGCCGGATCGACTCCCGCGCGCCCTGCCGGCGTATCCGGCAGCGGTTGTTCGCCGAAGCGCATCTCCACAAAGCTCTGGCCCCCTGCGGTATGGCGGCTGATCGGCTGGAAGTCCGGCCACAGCGGAAACACCCGCAGCACCTCCACTGCGTTTTCACTGAGCAGTTTCAGGTCGGCACGCACCGTATCGGCGTCCCATTTGCGCCACATCGCAATTCCGGCATGGCTGGCCCAGTAGTTGCAGCCGACGAAAAAACGGCCTCCGGCCTCGAACATTCCACGTTGCGTCTCTTTGCGTTTCTGTGACATATCTCCCCTTTCCTCATTCAGTATAACATGGTACGGCGCCGCTTCCTTACTATAGCTCCTTTTGCGGATATTACAACACGTTCCGGAATGGGAGCCTGCCTCGGCCATCCGGAAAAGAAATCCTGTCTTCCGCAGTTCAGCATGAGGATGGGACGGATTCAAGCAAAAAGAAAATTGTTAAATTTTTATTTACCATATTGACATTAATCATAATTTGTGGTATAATATTAATGACCAAAATAAAATGAGGGCAGATTTCATGAAACAGGATACTTTTATTCCGGAACTGAGCCTAGACCGGAATTCCACGGAACCGCTGGCACGGCAGATCGTGACGGGAATTGAAACGGCGCTGAAACGGCAACGGCCCGCTTCCGGAGTGCGGATATTGCCGGAACGACAACTGGCGGAGCTGTTCGACATTGCCCGGCCGACCGTGCACCGGGCATACGAGGAGCTGACGGAACGGGGCCTGCTACAGACGGCGGAGGGAAAGCGCGGCATCTTCGTCGCAGACGACCTGCGGCGGAAGCTCTGTCCACCGTTTCCGGTGATCGGGGTGATCATTCCGTGCCGTTTTTCCGAATTCACGCAGCAGGAAACGCAATTCCGGCTCGACGTGATCAGTGGAATCATCGACCGTGCTTCCGAACTTGAACACTCGGTAATGATGCTTCAGCTCCCCGGCTTCGACGCTTCCGCCGAGGAGGTGCAGAACTGGATCGGTCACCATGCCGCCCGGCTGGAGGGCCTGATTCATCTCGGAGCGCGTTCGATCCGGGATGACCGGCCGCTGAAAACGATTCTTACTCAGAACCGGATTCCGCAAATTTTCTTCGCCGGGCATTGCAACTCCCCCGCCGTAAGTGAAATTTACTGCGATCCGGCGCCGGCAATCCGCAACCTCGCCGACTGCCTGCTCGAACAGGGACACCGAAACGCGTTGCTGATCGGTCACTACCGGCCTCAGGAAGAGATGTTCCAGGAGTTGCAGTACGAAGACATCACCCGCACCCATAGTGCCTTCCGAATCTTCAACGATGCGGGGTTGACCGTTCTCCCCGAAGACCATCTGGTCGGCTGGCGCACCCCGGAAAACCTGAAGGAATTGCTACGCGCCGCACTGGATCGCCCGCAACCGCCAACCGTGATTTTCACTAGGCGGGATGTGACTGCATTTACGGTGATCCGGCTGCTGAAGGAGTTGGGCTGCAAGGTGCCGGAGGAAGTTTCGGTGGTCGGCTGCGACGGCCTTTCCGACGGCGCGGAATCGGATCCTCCCCTGACCACGCTGCGCATTCCGCTGCACCAGATGGCGCGGCTCTGCGTCGACGAACTGCTCAGGCATGGTTCCAAACGCACCATCCGGCTCGAAGCTTCTCTGCTGATGCGCGGTTCGACCCGATAATTTTATAATAAAATAATTTTCCCCGGACAACAGGCCCCCGCATTCGGCGGAGGAAGGGGTAATGTGTTCCTAATTTCATCACGGAAAGGTTTGTCACCATGGAGATTCTGATCTGCGGCAGCGCCGCGGCGGAGGGGATTCCCGCCGTTTTCTGTAACTGCCGGGTATGTGAAAACGCCCGCCGGAAGGGAGGCCGCGAAATCCGTTCGCGCAGCTGTTACCGGATCGACCGCACCTTCGGCATTGATGCGAATATGGACTTCCACTGGCAGGAGAACCGGTATTGCCTGCGAAGCGACCGGCTGCGCCACCTCTTTTTCACGCATAGCCATGAGGATCATCTTGATCCGTATCTTTTCAGCTACCGGCGTCCCGGTATGTCGGTCGTTCCACCGGAGAATATCCTGACTGTTTACGGCAATCCGACCGTGCTTGAATACATCCGCGACTGCCGGTTCAGCCGGGGGAATCTCGACAAGCTGCGCCTGAAACCGGTCGAACTGGAATTTTTTCGCCCGATAGCGATCCCGGAGGAGGAGACGGAGGTGCTGCCGCTGCCGGCCAACCACGACCCAGCCGAAAAAGCGATGATTTTCGCGATCCGGCGACAGGGCAGACAACTCCTGGTTGCGAACGATTCCGGCTGGCCCGCCGATGAGGTCTTCGACGCACTCCGGGATTGGCGTTTCGACGCGGTGATCGCCGACTGCACCGGCGGTACCTTCACAAACGGCGTGAACCACATGGGCGGCATGGTCACAGTCGAATTGCGCGATCGCCTGAAGGAGCAGGGCAGCCTCGCGCCGGAATGCCGCTTCATCGCGAACCACTTTTCCCATAACGGCAATTGCACTTACGAAGAAATTGTCAATTTTTTCACCCCGCACGGCATTGAAACCGCTTACGACGGATTCCGATTCACCCTTTAACCGAAAGGCCTCTCCACATGAAACGGTATCTATCCTCTCTCCTCGCCTGTCTTGCGGCCAGCGCTCTCGCGGCGCTGACGCCGGAGGAGGCCGGCCGCTTCCCGCTTGCCGGTTCCGCCGGGAAAATCGTCTGGAAGCAGAGCTTTGACGATCCGGGGCTGAAGCTGCCGCCGGGTTACAACATCACTCCGGAAGGAGCTTTGCATTATCGCCGTACCGATCCGGGTCGCTATGAGCTTTTCACGTTGAGATTTCCCAAACTGGATCCCCGTTGCCGTTATACATTGCGCGTGAAAGTGCGCGGCAGGAACCTGGAAATGGCCGGGAAAGAGGAACCGCTGCAGATCATGGCCGTCGAGTTCAACCGGTACGGGAAGTGGTCTGCCGGCATTTACCGTCCTTCGGGGGAAATCGGGGAACAGTGGAGGCAGGTATCGCGGGAGTTCAATCTTCCTCCCGAGGACGGAATCGATGCTTCCGCGGCACTCTACCTGCATCGCGGATACACCGGGGAACTCTGGTTTGACGATGCGGAACTTGTGGCTGACGGGGAAGCGCATTCCCTGGTTCTGACAGCCCCGGACCGGCTGACCTTCGACGGCGGAAAAAATATGGTGCGGTTCCGCTCTGAACAGCCCGTGGGAGAGCGACAGCTTTATCTGTGCGTTACCGATACAGCCGGAAGCCGCGAATTTCTGTTTTCCGGGAAAGGATATGATTTCTTCGGGGAAATCGGAGAACTTTCTCCGGGAAAAGTCACCGTAGCCGCCTCCCTCGTCGATCCCAGGCTGCACCGGAAGCTCCACACGCAAAGCTATCAATTGACCCGGCTTGCCGCTCCGGCAACTCCGGGATGCCGGATTGATGAACACGGTCGCGCCATTGTTGACGGCAAGCCGTTCCTGCCGGTGGGAGTCTATATCGGGACTGCAGGAACCCGTGCCGACGAATCCGATTGGGAAAAGATCGCCGCCGCCGGATTCAACTGCGTTCTCGACTACGGCAGCCATAAAATGTGTTTCGGTCCGTCGACCGGAGATCAGGTCCGAGATGTCCGGCATGTGCTGGATCGGGCCGGGCAACTCGGCCTCAAGGTGATTTTTTCGCAGGTATATCAGTATGACGGAGATCGCGAAGTTATAAGGAAATTCGGAAAGCACGAAGGTTCCCCGCATGATATCGCCGTCGCCACCGCACGGGAATTTTCCGCGCATCCCGCACTGTTGGCCTGGTATGTCAGCGATGAAAAAACGCGCGAGGATATCCCCGGAGCACAGGCGTTGCGCGAAGTGATTTCCGCCGCCGATCCGCGTCATCCGGTCTGGAGCCTGACCTGCCACACCCGGGACCTGCCTTTTTATGGCGTCAGCGGGGACATCATCGGCGTTGATCCGTATCCCCTGCTCCGGAAGGAGGACCGGTCAATCCGGATGGTCTCGGAATTTATGACCGCCGCCAACCGTACCGGTTTGCCTTGCTGGGTAGTGCCGCAAATCAATAATGTCGGAATTTACAAGACCTGGGGCAAACCGGAGGCCTACCGGGCCGGCCGTTTTCCGACTGCGCCGGAATTGCGGGCAATGCCGCTGCTGGCGGCCATCCACGGAGCGAAAGGATTCGTATTTTACAGCTATTTCGATGCGGTCATCAAGAGCAGGCGTATGGCTCCGGATATTGCGGAACGCGAATGGGCCAAGATTGCGCCGCTTGCTCCAATGCTGCGAAAACTCGAACCCTTCCTGCTGTCACTTGAAAAAGCACCGGAGGTCGAAGTCGCCGGCTGCCGCCCGGGAGAGGTCGAAGCGCGCGCTTTCGCCGATGCGGTGGGCAACATCCGCGTGATTATTGCCGGAACCGGCGAGCCGGTGAGAGCCGTCGTCACCATTCCCGGATTCGATAAGTTGCAATCCACTTACGGACAGACCCGGAATCTCGGAGGAGGCCGCTATGAATTTACGGCCACCGAAGCGGACGGGGATATTCTCACCGGCACTCCGATCACTTCAAAAACAGGAGAATGACAATGAAAAAGAAAGATTTCACCCTTATTGAATTGCTCATCGTGATCGCGACCATCGCCATACTGGCGGCGATGCTGCTGCCGGCGCTGAATAAGGCGCGGGAGAAGGCGAACGATATCAAATGCCGCAGCAACCTGAAACAATGTTCGACGATCCTGCATCTTTATATGATGGACAATTCTGATTTCACCCCCGCCATCCTGATTCGGAACTCACTGGGCCTTGAAGCCGCATGGTCAAAAATCTACTGCGCCTCCTACGGAGCTTCCCCCAAGCTCTTCCTGTGTCCCTCGGAAAGCGATACCGAGTGGCACGACTGGAAGATTACTCAGAATGAATGGCTGGAGGAACCGGATTCTTCGATCGGCGGAAACGGAAGATTGCTCGGAGAAAAAAGCTCCGGTTCCGGTCCGGTTTCCACCAAGCTCTCCCAAGCCGTGAGAAGCGGCAAGACAACTGTGGTATATGCCGATTCGACTCCGCGAAAAAAGACAGGCTCTTCCAAATTGCAGGGAATCCGTTTTTCCAGCGACTACTTCAACGATACGAACAACAACGGCTTCTTCAATCCGGGGGATGCCGACCGTTTCTGGTATCCGGTCTCCCTGCGTCACGGAAGCGGCAGCGCGTTCAATGCGGCGTTGCTCGACGGCAGTGCCCGTCAGATACGGTTCGGAGAAGCCAGAAGCGGCTATCTGCAGTATTTCCGTCCATATCAGGATAACAACGGCAAGTGGGTGCTGGAATAGGAAAGGACATGAAACAATCTTCCGCTTCCGGTTCCACGGTTTATGAAGCCGGTACATTGCGTTATACTTTGGGCGGAGTCATTCTGGTCAGCTTCTGGCTGATTCTCGGCGGAAACTGCTTCAGTATGCTGGCCTGGACCATGGTACCGACTGTTCTGCCGCTGTCGCTGAAGGAGTTTCACGCTTCCGGCGCGGCGATCGGCCTGATCGTCGGAAGCATTCCGTCGGCGATGAACTTCGTAATGAATCCGATTCTCTCCACAATGAGTGATCGGACCCGATCGAAGTGGGGGCGGCGGCGCCCCTACCTGATTGCCGCCACTCCGTTTGTCGGCTGTTTCGTGATCCTGCTCGGCTGGATGCCGGCCATTGCCCGCCGGCTCCATGATTCCGCCTTGGGGGGCTTCTGGGAACTGGATACATTCGGAGTATGGCTGCTCGCAATTTGTGCTGTATCGTTCCAATTCTTCAATCTGATTGTGGGTTCCATCTATTATTACCTTTTCGCTGATGTGATTCCGCACCGGTTCATTGGACGCTACATGGCTGCGATGAATCTGGCCGGGGTGGCGACGCAGATGGTCTTCAACCTGTGGGTGCTGCCGGGAGTCACACATTTCCTGCCGTGGGTGTACACTGGCGTCGGATCGATCTACCTTGTGGTTTTCGGTATGATGTGCCTGCTGGTGCGGGAGGGGGAATATCCTCCTCCACCGCCGGTGGAGGAAGCCGGGGCGTCGATTTGCAAACGGGTTGCCGATTGGGTTGCCCGCTATTTTCGGCAATGTTATCGGCACTGTTTTTTCGTTTTTCTTTTCATGGGAACCGCATTGAACAGCGCCTCCACCGCCTGTCGCCATTTGTTCAATTTGCTTTTTGCAACGGAGGAACTGCATATGACGGCTGCCCAATACGGCAAGGTGATGGCGGTCGGAGCATTCGTATCGGCCGGAATCATTCTGCTGACCGGTTATGTCATGGACAAGGTTCATCCGTTGCGCGTATTTCTCGCCAGTGGCATTATCGTGATTCTCGCGAATATCTGGGGATACTGTTTCGTATTCGACTATCTTTCGTTTTTCGTTGTGGGTATCGCAATTGCGGCTGTCTATGCGGTACAGGGAGTCAGTCAGGGGCCGGTATTCGTGGCTTTGTTTCCGCCGGATAAATATGGACAGTTCAGCAGCGCGAATGCGATGATGAACTGCGTATTTGCAATTTTTGCAAACTATTTCGGCGGTATGGCGATTGACCGTTTCGGCTATCGTTTCATTTTCATCTGGGATACGCTGTTCACAGTTGCTGCCACCTTCGCATTGATCTATGTGTACGTCAAATGGAAGCAATATGGGGGAGCGGCTCATTATGTACCGCCACCGACGGATTGAAGTCATGTCGGGAGCTGAAGGGGATTTCAAAGGCGGTTTCCCGGTGCGGGAAACTTTCAGTTTTCCGGTCGCGGGTCAGGTTGACGGTCGTCGCCGTTTGCGACTCGATCCGGACAAGTGCCGTGCCTGAGACCGAAATAAAGGGGGGTGTTGCAAAAACTCGTGGCTTTGCAACACCCCCTGTTTCAATAGCGGCATATCGCCGCTACGGGAGACGGCCTGAATCGGTTCCGGTAAAAGCGGCTTCGATGCCGGAGGAGAACAGCAGCGTGTTCCCGGAATTCACCGCCTCATCCGATACGACCGGAATCGTGATTTCGGCCAACTTCCCGCCGTCGGGAGATTTCAGAGTCCCTGTGAGCGCGGCGGCGGAAACGGCAAGTTCCATCACATACTCTTCACCATACTTCCAATTGAAATTGGAACGGCACTCCACCGGCCTGATTCCGGCGACGGATTCCCATTGTCCGTTTTTGCGCTGCTTGAGTTCGAGAAAACGGCGGCTGCCGCCGGAAGCCGGAGACTCGCAGAACGAAAACAAAAACTGGTTCCGGGCGTCCCGGTGGATTCCGACACCGCAGCTTTTCCAGGCGGAGTCCGTACCGTATTTGCGGATCGGCTTCACCGTGGTCCTGACCGTCCTTCCCGGTTTCAGCGGCAGCGCGGAAAGCACCCGCTCTTCGCGGGGCTGCCGTTTCATTCCGAGCGTCACCGGTTCGCCGGGCTGCCAGACCTGCGCAGGCTGCGGTTTCAGGCGAACCGTGTAGGCCAGAGAGCCGCCGGCGGGAACCGCCTGTTCAAACGCGATCATCCGGCAGCCGGGATTCGGAGCGTCCCATTCGGCTTCCAGCTCCTTCGTATCAGTGATACTCCATTTGCCCGGTTGCGGCGAATCGACTTCGATCAGCAGCCGTTTTTCACCGTTCGCCAGAAGGAGGTTCCGCTTTTGTATTTCCGCATCGCTTCCCTGGATCAGCATCTGCCAGCGTACCACGGCGCCCAGCTTCGCACCTTCGATCCGGTCCGATATTTCAACACTCCGATCCGGCAGCAGCCGGAAGGAACGGGTCAGTTTTTCCGCCTGCCCCGCATAGACCGGCGAGAGGTCGACGACCGCCGAATTTTCCGTGCAACCGGTGATCTCCGCCTTGTTTGCGGCCTGCTGCAACTGCCCGTCGATCATCAGGATATTGTGGCTCAGGGGGCCGAAGCGGAAGATTTTCCAGCGGTCCGACTCCTGTGCGGAGTTCCACAGCGTCATCCCGCGCGCCAGAAACTTGTCATAGTTGTCCTGCCCCAGATCGGCGGCCCAGCGCACTCCGTCAACTTCATAGACGAAGCTGCCGGCATCCATGTGGCCGTGCGCCCACGACGGCGAACCCGCCTTGACGCCGAGGTAGGCCGCGTCGTCGGACCAGTCCGAACGGAACATCGCCACCGGTACCGCCGCATCCGCGCCGCTGAAATAGGACTTCGGCGGCTCCCGGTCCGTTTTCCGGTAGTCGGAAAAGAAGATCATCGCCAGCGGCAGCATCCGGGGGCCGCCTTTGCTCACGTCGGCATTCCGGCGCGCCCCCGCGTTCAGCAGCTCCTGCTGCGCCCAGGCGGACATCCAGTCGGGACGGTTGAACCGCTTGGGCAGCCACACCTGCGCGAAATCGACGCCGATGAACGGCACCGAATCCGCATAGCTGAAACTTCTGCCGCTCGGCGCGCGCACCGCCAGCACGTAGTCGCCGGTCTCACTGAAGCCGGGCATCGAAGCCAGCCCGAAATCCGTGCCCAACGCACTCTCAAGCATCGCCAGCAGCGCGACGTTGAATTCACTGCCGTAACTCCAGTAGACCGGCCCCTCCGGGTAAGCGCCTTTGGGATAGTAGGAGGCGCGCATCGCCGGCGGCAGGCAGTTGACCGCCCGCGCAATGGTTTTCGCGGCAAGTTCCGGGTTTCTCTCGAAAACCGCAAGCGCGCCGGCCGTCATTCCGGCGTGGCAGACCTGATTCCAGTTGTTCGTCCCTTTCACCCACCAGTTGTAGCGGGGTTCGCCGTAGGAAGGCAGGATCCCCTTTTCGATGATCGCCTGTTCAAAGAGCTGCCGGTCGTTTTCATCCAGCAGGTCGTAGAGCCAGTCGTACCCGAACGCCATCGCCAGCGTCAGTTCGGCGACATCCAGAAAATGCTGCGGATTCCAGTCCGGAAACGCCGCCGCGTTGCGCATCTCCGCGACCGCTTTATCGGCGTAGCGGCGGTCGCCGCTCAGCCGGTAGGCGATCGCCAGCGTATTGATCCGGTACAGGATATTCCGGCTCACCGAAAGCATCTGGTTGCCGGTCATCCGCCGCTCCACCACCGGATAGCCGACCATCTTCCCGGCGTCGTGCAGGATACGGCCCGTCATCGCACTTCCGGTTGCGGTTTTGCGGCTCTCCTCCAAAGTCCTGTAGTTCCGCAGGAAGAGCCGGGGATGGCCGGAAGCGTTTTCCGCAAACAGCCGGGAGACCTCCTGCGGCGAAGCCTCCCGCGGAGCGGCGGCGAGGGCCAGCGCGGCCAGCGAGACCATCACAGCCGCACAGATTTTCAATATCGTATTCATAATCAGATTTTCCGATCAATATTTCTTACCACGGTTCAGATCGATTCCCATATACAGCGAACTGCCGCTGCCCGTTCCCCAGCCGCCGATATCATCCATTTTCACAGTGGCGACATGTCCATCCACATACTGTACATTAGTAAGCCCGCCGCGCAACGGCATATAGTTGTCACGCCCATTGGGAGTCTCATATCTTTGCTTATATTCTCCGGGACCTCCATGCCGATAGGCTGCATGTCGGTTCCAGTTTCCTTTTGCATTGTCTCCGGCAATATTGTCAAAAGTCTGCACCACAATAGTCGGCTTCTGAAAGGAGCTCAATTTCCGGCAGAAAGCATCGTTGCGATCTCCATACCAACTGTTGCCTGAACCGTTGCAGAGAATATTCAGCGCATAATGGGTGCGCCGGAAATCCCCTGCACTCGCCCAACCGAATTTTGTGGCTTCCGCCGGGCAGGCAAATGTCCCTTTCGTGGAATTGATCCCGAAGTAACTCAGTCCGTAATTCCCTTCGGGACAGACCTTGTTGTTCTCGTCCTTGCCGGCGAAAATATAGTACCAGTAGAGTTCGTTTCCCCTGGCGTCCAGCCGCATCTCCGGGACCAGCCAGTCGTCGTTGTCTCCCGCGTAGAAATTGTGCGCGGCTCCGATCTGCTTGAGATTGCTCATGCAGCTGGCGCGATGGGCGACCATCCGCGCCTTGTTCAGCGCCGGAAGCAGCATCGCCGCCAGAATGGCTATGATCGCAATCACGACAAATACATATAACTCATGGTATACTTTTAAGATTTTACACCAGTGGCAATATCCATTGAAAATGATGGATGTTGCTGTATATTAAGAGGAAATGAGGTATGTCACATGAATGCCATTATATATTGCAGACAGTCTTCAGGTGATGAGACATTATCAGAATCTGTTGAACTTCAAAAAGAGAAATGTAGAGAGCTTGCCAAAAAGGAAAAGCTCACTGTTATTGGAGAATTTGAAGACCTCAACACCTCAGGAAAAACTTATCCTGAAGGTGCAGAGCCTGTAGCCAATATGGATATTGCTTTCCAAACTTGGTTCAAAGAACAAACTGGACACAGGATGTTCAGAAGTGGTTTTGGAAAGGCGATACAGGCACTTAACAAGGTCGATTATATTATATGCTACGACATAACAAGGTTATACAGACCAATATCCGGGTCATTCCTTGAAAGCTATGTCAATCAGTTACTCATAGTCAACAATGTCAAAATCATGACGGTGAATAATGGAGTTCTCGATGTGGGAACTTTCAATGACTCACTGATCACGGCATTGCAAAATCGAATCAATCATGAGCATATTGCGACTTGCAGAAGAAAGTCGATGGCTGCATTCAGGAAACTTCGGGACAGCGGTTACAACTGCAATGGCGGAAAGGCATTCGGCTTGATTTACAAGGGAAAATTCGAGCTTGAGGTTGATCCAGAGAAAGCAAAAGTAATTCGTTTCATTTATCGAGAAATTGCCAATTACAGACCATACAATGAAATCATCAGATACATCAATGCACATTGGCCACATTGCTTTAAGAAGTGTTGTTATGAATCCAATCTATATCATATAACAGCAAATCCGATTTATGCGGGTTACATGTACAACTCACAAAAAGAGTTGATCAAAAATGTGCAGATGAACGGCAAGGAGATTATCTCCTTCGACGAGTGGAAAAATGTTCAGGACCTCATGGCAAAGAAGCGGCGTAATCCACCGAAAGCCAAGTATCGTTGGCTGCCGTTCAGTGGGCTTCTGTATGATGGGTATACAGGTTCTAAGTTGGTAGTCTCGAAAAATCGTACACAAATCATCTATTTTCCGAATATCACCAATCTCAAAGCCAACGTTAAAACTGGTGGAGTGGTCTTATTTCAAGCTGACAAGAAAGATTATTCGGGGATTTACGAAGCGATAAATCCCATCTTGCTACTGGTTTTCAGGCACAAAGTGGAAGAATACGCCAAGCAGGAACAGAATGCAAAACAAATTGAACAGTACAAGATCGAAATTGAGAATATGACAGCTAAAGAACAACCACTATTTGATATGTTCTCTAGAGGGGTCATTGGTGAAGACCAGTTGGAAAGAATGCTTGTCAACCACAAGAAACGTAAAAATGAGTTGCAAAGACTCATAGCAGAAGGGGCATCATTCAAACCTATCAATAGAGACAGAATGATGTATGATCAATGGACAAGTTTTTGCACGTTGGTCAATAAGCACCTGCCAAACGAGGTCTATGAAAAGTATTTAAAAGAGGTAATCAAAAAGATCGTTGTCTTTGAGGATAGATTGATGATTCATACAGTCTAGGGAGAAATCCCTCTTGAACGATACATGAGAGGCAATAAAAAA
>ENA-UEQM01000930-UEQM01000930.1-human-gut-metagenome-genome-assembly--contig:-NODE-930-length-14638-cov-195.010576_pt1 | contig 14638 bp, 10 predicted proteins | sample MGYA00242948_ERZ507948 | MGnify/ENA primary metagenome ERZ507948 (study PRJEB26167, sample SAMN06115440) | human gut metagenome | host: Homo sapiens | place: China:Hubei | collected 2015-07-28... | reverse complement strand
AATGCCATTCTACGTATCCCCCAGGATGCGGCAGGAAAAGAACTGCATATAATCTGTGAAGTGACAGACAATGGGACTCCGGCACTGACCAGTTACAGAAGGGTCATCATCCGCCCAAAACTTGGCGAGACATTCAACCTTTCTGGGCAGCGATAAACATAACTATAAAGGCAATGTTATCAGAAAAAGATAATTCAGTAATTGATATTTAACATATAACAAATGAGACGCTTACATTTGGCTTCCCAGAGAAGGACGTGATGTATTAGGCTCATCTGTATATTTTTCCTCTGTTTTGACCAAACATTTGGGGAATCTGGAACATTTTGGGTAAAAACATTTGGGGAATCTGGAATATTTGTTTATTTGACTTTTCCTGATTTCCTCTTCAAATAGGTTTGATGGTGTATCATTTTCGTTATGATGTTGGCTATCAAACCTATTTGGTATTTCTCACAAAGTATTTGTTACACCCCGCAAAGTCTTTTTCTGCCTTTTCTGTTACCTTTGCCATCAGATTTGAGAAACTTCTCAATTTTATAACTGGATTTATTAACTTAATAACAAATTGTAAAGCTTATGAAAAAGTTATTTACTTTGATTGTAGCAGCTTTCATGGCTGTAAGTGTGAATGCTCAGACAGAGACTCCTCTTGTTTTGGGTGGTGGCTGGAATGCAGGTTTTGCCTACGATGCTGATGTTTATGATTTCACTATCTCCAAGATGTATGGAGCAGCAGAGTTTGCTTGCAATGTCAACTCTGCAGATTATCCTAAGTATATCCTCGAGTTCGAAGATCCGCTTCCTGCCAACTGCCAAGTAAACTATACTTGGAAGGCTTCTGCTGATGCTGAAGGTGAGGCTACTCCTGCTTATGGTCGTGCTGTGGGCGATGGAACTACCAAGAAGTATGAATTGGTATTCGACCCGGAGCATCCTTACATCGTGGGTGTAAGCGTACAGCATACCGATGATGAAGAGGTGAACCTGAAGGTGAAGAAGCTGACTCTGGTGGGTGCCGACAATTCTGAAAAGCAGGTCTATGCCTCCTTCACCGATTGGGCTGGTACTGATAACACAGTTGCTAATAAGTATAAGGGTATAGTTTCTTTCGATAAACTGTGGCAGCAGCTTGCTATCAATGGCTTGGCTGGCAAGAGTAATGTTACAGTCAAGGTGAAATTGGCTGAGCCAACCCCAAATGTTCAGATGTGTGTAGATTACGAGGATGATAGTCATGAGTGGCCTTCATTCGGAGGCAGCGATGAGGTTACTTTCACCACCAAGGAAGGTGCTGTCATCAAGAACGTGGGTATCCAGTATACCGACCAAGAAAATAATCCAGCAAAGGTTTCTGTGCTCGGTGCCTGGTTGGTTGATACACCTACCGGTATTTCTAAGGTAGAGAATCTTGAGGTAGCTAAGGATGGCAAGTGCTTCAACCTCGCTGGTCAGCAGGTAGGTAAGGGTTACAAGGGTATTGTGATCAAGAATGGTAAAAAGATGGTTATCAAGTAATAGATGAGACGTTTTACAATGCTCGCATCTCTCCTCATGGTTCTGTGCCTACAAATGGCGGCACAGACCTGGGAAGATGTAAAAGTGGGGACTTCTACTCGCAAGACCCTCACTTATGTACCAAAGAATGTAGAGAAATCACCAGCTCTGGTGATTTCTCTTCATGGTTTTAATCAGGACCCTGAGTTTCAGCAGAAGCAGACCCAATGGAATGCGCTGGCTGATACCGAGGGTTTTATTGTTACCTATCCGCTGGGTAATAACAGAATGTGGGACACTAACGGTACTTCTGATGTGGAGTTTGTGAAGACTGTCATAAAGGATATGGAGCTGAAGCACCATGTGGACAAGAACCGCATCTATCTCTCGGGTTTCTCTATGGGTAGCTGGCTGGGTTACCACTGTCTGGAAACGCTTGGCGATAAGATTGCCGCCTTCGGACCAGTAAGCGGTGTGGACATCGGTAAGCAGCCTAGAGCTAACCGTATGGTGCCTATCATGCATATTCACGGAACCGCTGATGATGTGTTCAAATATAAGGGCGATCCTTATCACATGGCTGGCGGTTATCCTAGCATTGAGGAATATGTAAAGAAGTGGGCTGCCTACGAAGGTTGTGATACAAGCAATCCGCAGGTAATCCGTCCTTATCCTTCCGGCAGAAAAACTGCAAATGATACCCGTACTATATATAATAATGTGAACGATGATGTAGAAGTGAACCTTATCTCCATTGACGGTAAGGGACATTGGCATTCCAACGAAGCAAACGGGGTAAATTCTACCCAGGAACTGTGGAACTTCTTCAAGCGTCATCAGTTGAACCAGCATCCGGTACCTGTGGAAAACCGCAACTATTTCATCCGTTACGAGAGTACTGTGGGCGAGAACCTCTGGGACCGTCAGGCTGTCTACACCTTGCCAAAGGCTTTGGAAAAGGGTGCCAAGTATACGCTGACCATGAAGATGAGAACTTCAGCAGATTGCGCTGAGCTGGGATTCTGGCCTATCTGGAATGCAAGTGCCAACAAGAACCAGTGGGGTGGAAGCGATGATGTGCAGTATCTGGCAGCCTATCATGTAGAGGCTGGCGACTGGAAAACGCTGACCTGGGATTTCACAGCCAACTTCACCTTGGATACCTTCCAGTTTGTATTTGGCAAATACGGTGGTATACTCGATATTGACGATATGGTGTTGGTAAAGGAAGGAACATCAGAGAATCTGATAGCCAACGCCGATTTCTCAGCCCGCAATATTCAGGGCTGGAGCACCAACTGGAATGGTCCAAGCTATTTTCTTGACAACGAAGCCTATGCATCAACAGGCATCGAGAAGCCAGCTGTGGCAACCATGATGAAATCTGTGGATAAGGCATACTACACTCTTCAAGGTGTGAAGGTTCTTCGTCCTACCAAGGGTATCTATATCCATGGTGGTAAGAAAATCGTGATTAAATAACAAACAATTATAAATTTTTTAAACTGAACGAAATGAAGAAATTATCATTTATGGTAGCGGCAATGATTGCATTTCCTGCATTGGTGAATGCTCAGCAATCGCTTTATTTTGGTGGAGCACCAAACTGGAATCAAATCCAGATGAAAACTGCAGAAGGTAAGGATGTTCCTTATATTGCTACAGGACAGTATGCAGCATGGGTCTTGTTGAGTGATGAGGCTCAGAAAATCTCAACAAGTGAATATAAGGGTGTAAAGTTGGAGTATGAGAATCATCAGGCAGGTGAGAAGAATGCACTGATGCTCGTCAATGTTATTCCTGAAGGCGAAACAGAATGGGGTGATCAGCAGCATACTCAGGTTCCCGAGGGCGACCACGAGGGCGACCAGGCTGTTACTGTTAACTTTGATGATGTAGTCAAAGATAAAACTATCAAGGAACTTCGTTTGTGGGCTCCAGAGAAAGGTATTCAGATACTTTTGAAAAAGGTATGGTTGATTAAGAATGATAATACCTTAGAGGAACAGAAATTCTCTCTCTTGTGGGGGGGGCTGGAATTGGTCCAAGCCGGTGCAGGCTGCACCTCAGTTGACTTTCCCTGTACAATATTGTGGACAGTTTGTTTGTGATTCTGAGGCAGGTAATTTAGCTACTTATTCTGCTTTGTCAAATGAAACTCAGGAGTATCATCTGGAATTGAAAGAGGCGCTGACTAATCCTGTTGCTATTCTTCCTAATTGGGTGTATAAAGAAACAATTAATGGCAAGGAAGAAACAAAAGAAGGAACATTCGATTATTCCCTCTTTGTTCCTGCAGGTAAAACAGAATATACTTTCACTTTAGACCGTGATAAGGTAACTGGATGGGCAAATAAACAAGACAAAGCACCAGTAGTGGATAAAATTATATTCCAGAACAATGAGGAGATAAAGACTCCATTCACAATGTATATCAAGTCTTTGACTCGTACCAGCATTCTGAATATGCCATCTTCTGGATTCGCTACATTCTGTGCATCTTATCCTGTTAATTACGGAAGCTTGAATTTTGAAGCTTATGCCGTAAAATTGGATGCAGATAAGAAGACCATAACCTTGAAGAAAATTGAGGGTGTAGTTCCTGCTGGTAAGGCTGTATTGCTGAAGGGTACTCCTAGCAAGTCGTATAGACTGACAACAGGTGAAGGTGCTGTAGCAGAATTTGATACCGACTTAAAGGTTTCTGATGGTTCTGCAACCTCTTCAGATGCAGTTGCAGTCTATGGATTGGCAACTGTAAAAGGTCAGGATGGTTTTTATAAGGCATCCAATGGTAAAACAATCCCTGCTAAATGTGCTTATCTTGAAGTTAAAAACTCTGCTAATCCGGCAAAATTCTATAGCTTAGGAGATCATTCTGGTTCTACTACCGGTATCACTTCTGTAAAGAATGAGGCTGCTGGCAACAATGCACCAATGTATAATCTTGCAGGTCAGCTTGTGGATAAGGGTTACAAGGGTATTGTAATCAAGAATGGCAAAAAGATTGTTTTGAAGTAATAGCAAAGCTTTCTTAATATGAACAATAGGAATACGAACTTTTAAAAAAAGAAATAATGAAGAAATACATCAAACCATCTATGGATATTGTTAAGTTGGAGAATGTAAGTCTGTTGGCTGCCTCTGGCAATAAAGTGAATGAAAATTTGAATGATAATACTCCAGATGATGTTACATTCCATTCTCGTAACTTCAGCCTCTGGGACGGCGCCGAAGAGTAACGAATTAATCTATATAATATAAATATTAAACAAATGGTATAAAAAATCCCAGAATTGCTCTTCCATGCGGTTCTGGGATTTATTATGGTGATATTTGTCATCAATATCTCCGCTATTATATTTTTTATGTATTGCTCAGATTCTTAATGATTTCCAAAGGTAGCTGGGTAGCTTTGGAAACCTGTTCGGCAGAAAGTCCCATTGCCAGCAATCGTTGTGCTGTTTCTGTGTTGGCCTCATGCTTGCCTTCTGCTCTACCTTTCTCCATACCTTTTTCCATACCTTTCTCCATGCCTTTCTCCATGCCTTTCTCCATGCCTTCTTCCATTCCTTTCTGATATCTGTCATCCAGAAGGGTTCTTTCAACACTTACCGAATCCCAGAATTTATCATAGGCACGGAGCTCGGCATCTGTAAAGCCGGAAACTTCAAGATCTTCTACGGCTTTTCCAATCTCTGGGTCATTGAGCAGGTCGGCAGGAATATCCTTCGTATTGGAATTAATTTCTGTGAGGAAACGGAGCCACAATACCATCATGCGCTTATCGGCAATGGAATGAGGAGTGAACTTAGGGAGTTCAATGAAGGTGAAATGCAAGCCTTCGATGACCTTATTGCTGTCCTTATCGTGCACGATGCGGTAGTTGTGGATGAAATCCGGAGTATCATGTGCAAAGATATCATTTATCAGGTTGAGAGAATACACTGGTTGCAGTTCGCTGTATTTTCCGCCCTTTTTAGCCTGACTCACATAGAGCTTGGATGCATTGAACAGTACTCGCTGCTGGAATGCGTCAGACCATTCCATCTGCATTTCCACGCAGAACTTCCTGCCTCTGACATCCGTGCAGAGTACATCCACTATGGTGTTCTTGCCCCCTTCGAGCTGGGGCACAAGTTCTGTAGGCAGATACTTTATCTCGTGTATCTGCTCTTCTTCGCTGAGTGGCAGGAGGGCGTTCAGAAGGCTGATCAGTCTTTTAGGATGATTGCCGAATATCTTCTTGAACGTAAGGTCTGCCTTAGGGTCTAAGTACTTCATAATCATCTGTATTAAAAATCCATGCCGCAAAGTTACGGTTTTATTTTCATATCTGCAAGAGATTTCTAGGATTTTTAAAGGTAAAAAAGTAAAGATTTTGCTATCCCAATACTATCTGATAACTTTTTCTAAAACTTTTCGACCTGTACGGTTGAAATTACCCACACGCCCTTTACCTTTCCCTTCGGCCGGTGACCGTTGGTTCAGGGCGTATGGGGCTTATATGCGAAACTTCAGTAACGAATTAATCTATATAATATAAATATTAAAAAAATGGTATAAAAAATCCCAGAATTGCTCTTCCAAGCAGTTCTGGGATTTATTATGTCTGATAGTTTGCCATGATGTGCTTCCGTTTGCCTACAGATATGGCTGCGTGGGGTTAAGAATACGACTGCATTGGGTTACGGATACGACTGCATTGGGTTACGGATACGACTCCGTAGGCTAACGGAGACGTATCCTTCGGCTTGTCGAGATATCTGCGTCAGCTGATTGAGTCACTTGAGTTAGCTGATTGAGTCACTTGAGTTAGCTTACTGAACTACTTGGGTTAGCTGATTGAACTACTTGGGTTAGCTGATTGAACTACTTGAGTTAGCTGACTGAGCTATATCAGTATCCTGTAGTATTACATGTGTATTTTTTTCTAATTTAATGCCACATTTGCCACACTTATACTTAACTCTTTGATTATTAGAGGATAACGGGTGGCAATAAGGGGCGTTTTTATTGCCACCTTATTGCCACCTTATTGCCACCTATTACCACTTTTGGCATAAAATCAGCAAAATAACGGTGTTTTTGAGGGATTTGCTACGTCCCGACGCAGCAAAAGTTACGTCCGGACGTAGTAAAAAATACGTCGTGACGTAATTTTAGTGCGGGAATTCAATGGCAAGAAGTATATAAATAATCCCAAAATCGCTCTTCCAAGCGGTTCTGGGATTTATTATGTCTGATAGTTTGTTTACCATTTAAAGAGGTGAGGAACAAATTCCTTGAAGCAGCGGCGCCAGGTGAGCCACTCATGATGAGTGCCTGGTGATACATAAACATCGAGCTTGATGCCCAGCTCCTTCAACTGCTGTGCCATCTTCTCGGTACCGAAGTTCTCTTCCGAACCGCAGCCCATAAACATATAATGAATGTTCTTGTTGTATTTCTCTGCATCGGCAAAAACTCCATTGAAACAGGTCTTTACATCTACGCCAAAGAGTGCACCGCTAAAGGTGCCAAGGGCAGAGAACTTGTCCATGTGAGGCAATACCGTGTTGAATGTCTGGCAACCGCCCCATGACAATCCAGCCATCGCACGATGCTCACGGTCAGTATAAGTGCGGAATGTCTTGTCAACCATCGGAATCAGATCCTTGATAATCACATCATAGAAAGAAGCTCCATAGTGGCTGCGCTCTTCATCTACATTCTTGCCTGGACGGGCAACGAAAGGCTTCTTTACATCGCCACTCTCCATGACAACAATCATAGGCTCAGCCTTGCCTTCTGCTATCAGGTTGTCCATGATGTGCTGCATCATTCCCTGCTTGCTCCAGCCTGTTTCGTCTTCGCCCATGCCATGCTGCAGATAGAGCACAGGATAGCGCTTGGTGGTGTTGGTTTCATATTCGGCAGGGGTGTAAACCATGGCACGGCGGAACTGCTTCTGGGAGGCTGCATAGTAAGATACTGAGCGAACCTGACCGTGGGCTACGCCCTGCTGAGGACGATAGTAGTTGCCTTCTGCTCCTTCTGGAACTTCCAGACCGCCTGCTTCACGGCAGCAGCCGAAGTAGGTTTCGCTGGCAGGGTCAACAACCTGCACGCCATCTACATTCAGAAAATAGTAGTGGAATCCTACTACCAGCGGATCGCTCACGCCGTACCAGTCGCCATCCAAATCCTTTTTCATCTCATATTGCTTGCCGCAGATGTCGAAGATTACTTTCTTTGCCTCAGGAGCATGGAGCTTTACATAAGCTCTGCGGTCCTTATCTACACGCGGATAGTTGCTGTCCGGAATGATTCCCTGCAGGGCGAGCATCATGTTTGCATAGCGCTTGCCCATGGTGCGGTAGCTTTCTGCAATGAAGTGTAGACCGTCGCCACGCTGTGGACAGCCCTTTGAAGAAATGACGTGGGCTGTAGGAATGGTCTTGGCAATATCATCAACGATGGCGATATGTGCCCAGCATTTTCCGCCCATATCCTTCTGTACGGTTTCGCCTACGAGCAGAGGTACGTCTTCTGCCTTCAGATTCAAATCCTTCAAGATGTCGTTATAAACTGTCTTTACACGGTTAGGCCAGTTGGCATCGCCGTTGTTGGTTTCGCCCTGATGCAGGAGGATGCCCTTGATAACACCCTGCTTCTTGGCTATTTTTGCCAGTTCTATCAGTCGGGCGTATGGATTTCCGTTGTACTGGGATGCAAAGTTCTTCATCCAGTCGGGTTGTTTCTTGAGATAAGCCTTATAGGTACGCTTATCGAAGAGGTCGATGCTGGCTCCGCCCACGGCCACGGTGATGGTTCCCACCTTGATGCTGTCTGGCAGGTTATCCACCATCTTTCTTCCGAAATAGTCAACAGGAGTCAGTCCTGTAGAAGGTCTTGCCTGTGGCGGCACGGCGGTGTGCCATTGTCCCTTCTTCCATCCTGCCTTTTTATCATCCACGGCATACATAGCCTGGAATCTCGGGTTCACGCCCGTTCGGTCGATGTCTTCGATAGCCGCATTTCCTTCCATGTTCGACTGTCCGAAGCAGAGATAAATCTGAAAATTAGGATCAGGCTTTTCCTGAACCTTACTGCCCGTTTTCTGTGCCATCATAGGTAGGCATGCCATCGCGAGCATCGATGCTAAGATTGATAATCTATTCATAGTTTATATTTAATTAAATTATTAGATTGATTTTCATCTTCTGTTCTGTTTGCAAAGTTATGAAAAGATTTCCATACGTGCTTTGTCTCATATATCAATAACTTTTCCCTTTGTTATATAATAAGGTGATTCTTTTGTCTCAGGTTTCAGAATATGTTTCATTTTGTTTCTTTTGGGGTAGATGTTATTTGTGATAAAGTATTTGTTACTTGAGATAAAATGCGTTTTAATGTTTTTATCTATTTTTGCGACGTGTTTCAGCATCCTTAATGAAATTTTTGAAAATTTAGGATGTATATATAATAATGTAATATTAAACAACTGACTAGTAAAGTAAAACTATTAATCTATTTTTAAGATGAAGAATTTAAAAATGATTGAAAAGCCGTTTGTTTTGCTATTCCTGCTCTGTTTGCTTCCTTTGGGAGTTTCGGCTCAGAGCATAGTGAAAGGTATAGTGACTGATCCAAGTGGAGAACCTGTGATTGGTGCTACTGTTAAAGTAGAAGGTAGCAAACTGGGTGTTGTTACCGACTTGGATGGTAAGTTTAGCGTTGATGCTGCTCCTGATGCAACATTGACTATTACCTATGTGGGTATGGAACCTAAGACCGTGAAAGCTGAGGCTGGTAAAACACTTTCCATTACCTTGAAGGATGATTCTAAAGTTCTTAATGATGTCGTTGTCATCGGTTATGGCGTTCAGAAGAAGAGCGACCTGACTGGTGCAGTTGCATCTATCAAGAGCGATGACATCAAGGGTTTGTCTGCTACCGATGCCGGTGCTGCCCTCCAGGGTAAGGCTGCCGGTGTACAGATTATCAACTCGGGTGGTCCGGGTGAGGCTGCCGATATCCGTATTCGTGGTTATTCTTCTAACAGTGGTAATATCGGTCCGTTGCTCATTGTCGATGGTCTGAAGGTGGATAATATCCAGTACCTGGATCCATCTATGATCGAGAGCATGGAGGTATTGAAGGATGCCGCTTCTGCTGCCATCTATGGTGCGCAGGCAGGTAATGGTGTCGTTATCATTACTACCAAGACGGGTGCTGCCAATGGCGGTAAGGCTCAGATTTCTTACAGCAGCAAGTTCACCATCCAGTCGTTGGGAAAGAGGGCTGATATCTTTGATGCTCCTGAGTATATTGAGTATCATAAGTATTTGGGCGACTTGAACGATGATCTTCTGAAGAAGAACAACTATAATGGACAGAATACCAACTGGTATGACGAGGTGTTTGAGAATTCCTTGGCTCATCAGCATAGTCTCACCTTGCAGGCAAGTAACGGTAAGGGACGTTTCCTCGCCAGCTTGAATATCCTGAACAATGATGGTATCGTTAAAGGTAGCAAGGATACTTATAAGCGTTTCACGGGTCAGATCAATGCCGACTATGATATCTATAAGTGGTTGAACGTGACTACTAATACATCTTTTGAAAAGTGGAAGACCAAAGGTGTGACCAAGGGTTATGGTTCATTGCTGAACTCTGTGGTTTCTATCGATCCTTTGACTCCAGCTTATATCAGTAATGTGGAGGATTTGGCTCCTGGCATGAAGGCAAAGGTAGAAGCCGGTGGCCCAGTTCCTAGAGATCCAAGCCATAACAATGACTACTATGGTACTTCTAAATATGTAGAAGATGCTACTGGTAACCCTCTCTATCAGCGCGACCGTCATGATACATGGAATTCTGGTATCAATGTACGTGGTACCGTTGCTGCCAATATCAAGCCATTCAAGGGCTTTACATTTACTTCTCGCTTAGGTTATCGTATCACTCAGAGTAACTATCATAACTACGAGACTCCATATTGGTTAACATCTATGGCACATAGTGAAAACTATACCATTGAAGCGAATACCAATAATGGTTTGTACTATCAGTGGGAGAACTTTGCCAACTATTTGACAACAATCGGCAAGCACACTATTGGTGCCATGGCAGGTATGTCGTTTACCAAGAATCATTGGGATAACAGTTCCATCAGTTCTACAGGAGGTAACATACTCACATCTTATGAGCCAAACTTCCATTACATCAACTACTTGTTGGCTGATGCAACCAAGAATGTAGGTAACGCTCCTTCAGATGCAACAGAGTTATCTTACTTTGGCCGTGTATCTTACAGCTATGACAACCGTTACTTCATGCAGGTTAACTTCCGTCGTGATGCTTTCGATACATCAAAACTTTCAAAGAAGGCACGTTGGGGTAATTTCCCATCAGTTTCAGCAGGATGGGCTATCAGCAATGAGAAGTTCTTCAAGGACAATATAAGCCGTGATGCCATTTCTTTCTTGAAACTTCGTGGTTCTTGGGGTCAGAATGGTAACGTCAATATCTTGAGCGATTATCGTTATGCTTCTACCATAGCTCTTAATCAGAGTTTCTATCAGTATAATCCTTCTATCGGAGATGGTAAGCTGACTTTAGGTTCTAAGCCTTCCGGACTTGCTAACCCAGACTTGAAGTGGGAAACTTCAGAGCAGGTTGACCTTGGACTTGATGCGCGATTCCTTAACGACCGTTTGACTTTGGGCTTAGACTGGTATCGTAAGACAACCAAGGACCTCTTGATTGAAATCACTCCTATTCCAGAGATTGGTGTAAACAAGAGAGTTGTTAATACAGGTAAGGTACTTAACTCTGGTCTTGATTTCGAGTTGGGTTGGAGAGATCACATCAAGGACTTTAAGTATAGTGTGACCGTAAATGGTTCAACTCTGAAGAATGAGGTGAAGGAGGTTTCTAACCTTGTAAGCCGTTTGACCGAAATAGGTATCGATGGATTCAATAACCAGCTTAAGCCTACATTCGAGGCTGGCCATCAGGTATGGTATTTCCGTGGTTACAAGTATGCAGGTGTAGCCGAAGATGGTAGCGCTCTCTATTATAATAAGAATGGCGAAACAACTTCAGCTCCAACCGATGAAGATAAGCAGGATTTGGGCTCAGGTATTCCTAAGTTTACTTATGGTATTACTCTTAATGCAGAATATAAGGGCTTTGACCTCACCGTATTTGGAACAGGCTCTGCTGGCAACAAGATTTACAACTTGATGGTTTCTGCTGACCGTCCGTTGATCAATGGAATTGATACCTACTGGAAGGATTCTTGGAGAGCAGACCGCACCAATGCTAAATATCCTGATATGAAAAAGGTTGCTACAGACTGGAAGTTCTTCAGTTCTGATGCAGCTGTGTTCAGTGGCTCATATTTCAAGATCAAGCAGATTCAGTTGGGCTATACATTGCCAAAGGCTATCTCTAGCGTGGCAGGTATCAGCAATCTTCGTGTATATTGCTCACTGGATGATTTCTTCACCATCACCAAGTATCCTGGTGCTGATCCGGAGACCGCTTCTATGAATAGTGGCGCATCTCGTGGTTTTGATAATGGTACTTATCCAACTTCCAAGAAGGTGGTATTTGGTATCAATGTAACATTCTAACCTTTAATATTCAAAAACAATGAAGAAAATATTATTTTCAACAATATTGGCTCTTGCTGCCACAGGAACAATGACGCTCACGACATCTTGTGAGGATCAGCTTGACATAGAGCAGAAGGGTGTAATATATACCGAGAACTTCTATAAGACCGATGCTGATGCAGAGGCAGCCCTCGTTGCTGCATACGAAGGCTTTATGTGTAATGTGGTGGGACGTAACCACGATGGTGGTGGCCCAAGTATTTATACTCCATTGAAACTGATACTCAATGAGTGTGGAGACGATGTGTTGGCAGCAGGTGCCAACTCTGGTGATAATACGTTTGGTATCATGCTCAATCAGTTCTATTATGATGCTGAGGCTGAAGTGCCAAAGCATATGTACACAGGCCTCTATCACTCTGTATATACCTGTAACCTTGTACTCGATCACTTTGCCAAGGGTACTACCGCTGTGCAGAAACGTTGTGCCGCAGAGGCTCGTGTGCTTCGTGCTTATGATTATTTCCTGTTGGCTAATCTTTGGGGTACTCCACCATTGGTAACTCAAGCTCTGGATCCTACTGCACAGCCTTTTAATTGTGATAAGGATCCTGAGCATCCTATGAATCACCAACAGTTGATAGAGTGGATTGCGCAGGAATGTGAGAATGCTGCCAACGATTTGGATGAGCGTAAAAGTAAGGATGACAAGGATGGAGCAGTGAAGGTAACCAAGGGCTTTGCATGGGCTCTTGCCGGAAAGGCTTACCTTTTCGCCAAGCAGTATGACAAGGCTAAAATTGCCCTTAAAAAGGTTATAGACTCGGAGAAGTATGATCTTGTTCCTGGTGAGAAATATGCCGACAACTTCCATATCGAGGGTGATGCCAACGAGGAGAAGGTATTTGAAATCAACTTCGAGTATAATACAGGTAAGTCCAATTGGGGTGGTATGATTCAGCGTTCTAGCTGGATGGAGACCAACTATTGGGATTGGCGTGCTGATCACTTTGTGGTTTCTCCTAACAAGGTTTATTGTGGCGGCGTTGATGGCTGGGGTGGCCTTGGCGTGCCTCAGTGGTTTGGTGACGAGTTCTATAAAAATGATGGTGATCACTCTTATCGCTTGAATGCTACTTTAAAGCATATTGATGATGCGGTTTATCATATGCCTTACGGCAAGAAAGAAATCGATAATATGACTGACGAGCAGAAGAAAACCAGTGACAAGATTGGCATCAATGACCCTGTTCAGGGACTCTACGGCAACTCTACCTGGTTGGCGTTCAAGCAAATAATGAGAGCTCCTGATACTCAAGGTAAGAAATATGGTGATAACATTCGCTTGAATAATTATCTTGTCATGCGTTACGCTGAGGTTTTGCTCAATTATGCAGAGGCTTGTATTCAGACAGGCGATCTGGATGAAGCTAAGATATATATCAATAAGATTCAGGAGCGCGCCGGTTCAAAGACAGTCAGTGAAACTGTTGATATGGATGTGTTGATGAAAGAAAAGTCATATGAACTTTGGCTTGAAGGCTGTCGTTGGTTCGATATCATGCGATGGAATGATACAAAGGCCAAAGAGCGTTTGACTAAGGCTGGTACAGTCGTGCCACATTTGTTTGATAAGGTTTTCAGAGCTCCAAAGGCAGACGACCAGGATGTAACTTGGGAGCATGGATCAGAAGCAAACAGCCGTTTCTATACGACCAACACTCCTGAGACTAATTTCAAGGTAGGTTTCAAGGAGGGCAAGCATGAGTTCTTCCCTTATCCACAGACCGTGTTGGATAAGAACCCTAACCTGAAGCAGAATCCTGGTTGGTAATCATGAAGTTGTTTTGTTAATATAGTGTTTTTAGTTTAAAGAACTATAGATTGTTTGACAATTAGGGGGTGTTTTGAAAAAAAGCACTCCCTTTTTTTCTTCTTTAAAGGAATTTATGTATGAAAACATGGATGTGTGCCTTGATGCTGGCGTTATCGACAGGAGCTTCGGCTCAGAACCCGATTATCAGCGGACAGTATTCTGCTGATCCTACGGCTCGCGTGTTCAATGGGAAGATGTATCTTTATCCTTCTCATGACATTCCGAGTCCTATCGAGAAACTGAAGGAATGGTTCTGCATGGCAGATTATCACGTTTTCTCTTCTGCCAATCTTACAGAATGGCAGGATCATGGAGTCATCGTTTCGCAGGACAAAGTACCTTGGGTACAGGACGGCAGTTATACGATGTGGGCTCCTGACTGTGTGGAGAAAGATGGGAAATATTATTTCTATTTCCCTGCCGCTCCGAAAGGGGAGGAGAAGGGATTCGGAATAGGTGTGGCGGTTGCTGACCAGCCCGTAGGACCGTTTATGCCGATGTGGAAACCCATAGAGGGTGTGCACGGCATAGACCCTTGTGTGCTGATAGATAAGGACGGACAGGCTTATATCTACTGGGCGGGAGCTGGTTTGCACATGGCTAAGCTGAAACCAAACATGACGGAACTTGCCTCGGAACCCAAACTGGTAGAGGGATT